>JACCDK010826952.1_pt1 | contig 25588 bp, 19 predicted proteins | sample 7445871 | NCBI WGS metagenome assembly JACCDK01 (sample SAMN15323436, study PRJNA562643) | freshwater metagenome | isolation source: river surface water | place: USA:Blue River Watershed | collected 2017-08-15 | reverse complement strand
CATCTCAACAACCAAGGCACTTGGAATGGCATCACGTTTGCCTGCTTGGTAGTCGTACCAGCCTGCGCCTGTCTTTTGACCGAAGCGGCCCATCTCACACAAGAGATCGGCAGTTTTGCTGTACTTCATGCCAGGACGATCAACATTGCGACGTTTGCGAATGGCCCAGCCGATGTCGTTACCAGCCAAGTCGCCCATGCGGAACGGACCCATGGCAAAACCGAATTTTTCTACGGCCTTGTCGACTTGTGCAGGCGTGCAGCCTTCTTCAATGAGGAAGCCTGCTTGACGGCTGTATTGCTCGATCATGCGGTTGCCGATAAAGCCATCGCATACACCTGAGACCACGGCGGTTTTCTTGATCTTTTTGCCCAAAGCCATGACAGTGGCCAACACATCTTTGCTGGTCTTGGCGCCACGAACAACTTCCAACAACTTCATGACATTGGCAGGGCTGAAGAAATGCATGCCCACCACGTCTTCCGGCCGCTTGGTGAACGAGGCGATTTTGTTGACATCCAATGTGGATGTGTTGGAAGCCAAGATGGCACCGGGCTTCATCACTTCATCGAGTTTCTTGAAGACGGTTTCTTTCACGCCCATCTCTTCGAACACAGCTTCAATGACCAAGTCGGCACTGCCAATGTCATCGTAGCTCAAGGTGGTGGTGAGCAGGGCCATGCGTTGCTCGTATTTGTCCTGTTTCAGCTTGCCCTTTTTAACCTGAGCTTCGTAGTTCTTGCGAATGGTGGCCACACCGCGGTCCAAAGCTTCTTGCTTCATCTCGAGCATGGTGACAGGGATGCCAGCGTTCAAGAAATTCATGGAGATGCCACCCCCCATGGTGCCTGCACCAATCACAGCAACTGACGCAATGTTGCGCTTGGGGGTGTCCTCGGGCACATCTGGAATTTTGGAGGCGGCACGGTCAGCCATGAAAATGTGACGCAGTGCGCGGCACTCCGGTGTCCACATCAAATTGGTGAAAATTTCACGCTCGTAGACCATGCCGTCTTCGAATTTTTTCTTGGTTGCAGCTTCTACCGCGTCCACACACTTGGGTGGCGCTGGGAAGTTTTTGGCCATGCCTTTGACCATGTTGCGTGCGAACTGGAAGTAAGCATCGCCTTGGGGGTGTTTGCAGGGCAGATTGCGAACCAAGGGCAAAGCAGATCCGTCGGCGTGTTGAGTGGCCAACTCTTTGGCGTAAGCCAAGGCTTCAGCAGCCAAAGATTCTGCCGATGTTGCCATGCGGTCGAACAATTTTTGACCGGGCAACATGGCCAGCATTTCGCTGTTGATAGGCTCACCGCTCACGATCATGTTGAGCGCCGGCTCGACGCCGATGACACGTGGCAAGCGTTGGGTACCCCCCGCGCCTGGAATCAAGCCAAGTTTGACTTCGGGCAAAGCCACTTTACAGCCAGGCGCTGCAATGCGGTAGTGGCAACCCAAGGCCAGTTCCAATCCACCCCCCATGGCGACCGAGTGCACTGCTGCCAAAACTGGTTTGGCGGAGTTTTCACAAGCCCGAATGACGCTCAACAGGTTGGGTTCTTGAATGGCTTTGGGTGAACCAAATTCACGGATGTCAGCGCCGCCTGAAAAGGCTTTGCCAGCACCAGTGATGATGATGGATTTGACGGTGGCATCGCTGTTGGCTTTTGTCAAGCCGTCCGTGATGCCAACGCGGGTTGCAAGTCCCAGCCCATTGACGGGCGGGTTGCTCAGGGTGATCACGGCGACATCGCCAATGACTTTGTATTCAGCGGTCATGCTGTTTTCCTCTAATGGTGGTGTCAATCCCAAAATAGAACGGGCGTACTATTTTTGGCAATTCTAGGGTGTTTCCGCACGTGTGTGTAGGGGGTTTGTCGCTCATGGGACGGTGTTTGACGCCCCATCCAAGCAACTTAAACCTCTAACCACTCCTTACGGATGTAGGCATTGGCATTCAATTCGTCGGGTGTACCTTCGAAAACAATGCTGCCATGTCCCATGACCAAGGCACGGTCTGAGATTTTCATGGCGATCGTCAATTTTTGTTCAATGAGCAAAACTGAGACACCTCGGTCTTTGAGTTTTTTAAGGTATTCGCCAACCAACGCCACAATTTTAGGCGCCAAGCCTTCTGTCGGTTCATCGATGATGATGAGGTCAGGGTCACCCATCAAGGTGCGGCACAAGGTCAACATTTGCTGTTCACCACCAGACAAAACGCCTGCCTCGGTGTGTTGACGCTCCAACAAACGCGGGAACATTTGGTACATGTCGTCAAAACTCCAACGACTGCCCTTGCCTGTTCCCTTTTGCCCTAGTAGTAAATTTTGATGGACCGTGAGTTTGGGAAAAATGTCGCGATTCTCAGGCACATAGCCCAAACCCAAGTGCGCGATCTCGAAGGCTTTTTTGCCAACGATGGCTTGTCCCTTCCAATCAATTTGGCCTTGACAGTCCACCAAGCCCATGATGGCTTTTGCAGTGGTCGATCGACCAGAACCATTTCGCCCCAAAAGCGCCACAATTTCACCCGGCTTGACGTTGAAACTCACGCCGTGCAGCACATGGCTTTTGCCGTAGAAAGCATGCAGGTTTTCAATGTGCAACATGTCAGTGGCCTCCCGCTTGCTCATCGGCCACATGAGAACCTAAATAAGCCTCTTGGACGCGCGCATTCGATCTGACCGCTTCAGGGGTGTCGTAAGCAATGACCTCGCCATACACCACCACGGCAATTTTGTCTGCCAAGCCAAACACAACCCCCATGTCATGCTCAACCGTGAGCAAGGTTTTGCCCACGGTCACTTCTTTGATCAAGTTGATAAAGCGACTGGTTTCACTTTTGCTCATACCCGCTGTGGGTTCGTCTAGCAAAATGACATCAGCGCCGCCAGCAATGGTGATACCGATCTCCAGTGCACGCTGCTCTGCATAGGTCAGGTTCATGGCCAGCAAATCACGCTTCTTGTCGAGGCGGATCATTTCCATGTACTTTTCGGCCAGTTCGTTGGCATCTTTCAAACCTGACAAGAATTTCAGAAAGGTGTACTTGTATCCAAGACTCCACAACACCGCACAACGCAAATTCTCAAAGACACTGAGTTTGGGAAAGATGTTGGTAATTTGAAAACTTCTTGATAAACCCATCCGGTTGATTTCGTAAGGGGCTTTGTGGTCAATGCGTTGGCCATTGAGCAAAATTTCACCGCTGGTGGGGCCAAATCGACCGCTGATCAAATTGAACAAGGTTGATTTACCAGCGCCGTTGGGGCCGATGATGGCCACACGCTCACCCGCGTTAACCGCCAAATTGGCACCTCGGATGATTTCTGTTTTTCCGAAGTTTTTCCGGAGATCTTTGAGTTCTAGCGCATAAGACATCACGCTGTCTCCCGACGTTTAATTTCTTTTTCAATGTCGATTTGGATGTCACCCCATTCCATCAGGAATTGACGGCGTGTGGCTTCAAACAAGCCCAAGCCAGTGAGCATGACAAAAACAGCACCAAACCAGCTGTCAACACCTTTGGCATTCAGAGTCATGCCCATGAACTTCAAAGTGTCACCCAAAGCTGAGTTCAGTTGCAAGTGGTAAACCATTTCAATCATGGCCCCCGCACCAATCAAGGCCACAAACGCAGTCACAAAGAGTCCCAAATAACTGACCCAAATTTGTTTGAGTTTGCCAAACGCCGCAACCCGCAGGTTCATCATGACCAAACTGGCAATGCCGCCAGGGGCATACATCACCATGAACAAGAACAACAAGCCCAAGTACAAAAGCCAGGCTTTGGTCAACTCAGACAAAAGCACAAAGGCCAAGACCATGAGAATGCCGCCAATGATGGGGCCAAAGAAGAAGGTGGCGCCACCCAAAAAGGTAAACAGCAAATAACCACCCGAACGGCCAGCACCCACCACTTCCGCCGTGACAATTTCAAAGTTGAGGGCACCCAGTCCGCCTGAAATGCCAGCAAAAAAGCCAGCAATGATGAACGCAAAATACCGCACCCGTTGTGTGTTGTAGCCAATGAATTCAACACGCTCGGGGTTGTCACGCACGGCATTCAAAATGCGGCCCAGTGGCGTTTGGGTGAAAGCGTACATCAGGGCTACACACACAAAGGTGTAAATGGCAATCAAATAATAGATTTGAATTTGCGGACCAAACGTGATGCCCATGAAGGCTTGACCTGCCACGCGGTTACCCGAGATGCCAGCCTCACCACCAAAGAATTCAGAGAACATCAAGGACATGGCAAACACCAGCTCTGCGACGCCCAAGGTGATCATGGCAAAGGGGGTGCCCGCCTTTTTCGTTGTGACATAACCCAAAAGGACAGCAAAGCCAATGCCGGCCAGTCCGCCAACCAAAGGGATCAGGCTCACGGGAATATTGGAATGACCGCCACTGATGGCGTTCAACGCGTGGATGGCGACAAATGAGCCAAGGCCTGTGTACACAGCATGGCCAAAACTCAACATGCCGCCCTGCCCTAACAAAATGTTGTAGGACAAACAAGCAATGATGGCGATCCCCATTTGAGCCAGCATGGTGCCCGACAAATTGCTGGTAAAGACCAAAGGCGCAAATATCAGGACGAAGGCAAACAGGCTCCAGATCACCCATCGACCAACGTTGTAAGGTTTGAATTTGTAGGTACTGCTCATGTCATCATCCTTCGCGGGTACCCAAGAGTCCCTTTGGACGGAAAATCAAAATCAAAACCAAGAACAAGTAAGGCAAGATGGGTGCGACTTGCGACACGGTCAGCTTGAGGATGGGGTTGTTGGTCAAAGCATCTGACAAACTGAAACCCATGTTTTTGGCAACGCTGATGAAGGAGTAGTCAAACGCGATGGCAAAAGTCTGAATCACACCGATCAAAATGGACGCCAAAAAGGCGCCAGACAAAGAGCCCATACCCCCTACGACCACCACCACAAATATCACTGAGCCAACTGTGGCAGCCATGGCCGGTTCGGTCACGAAAGTGCTACCGCCAATGACGCCCGCTAAACCTGCCAGCCCTGTTCCTGCACCGAACACCAGCATGAAAACGCGTGGCACGTTGTGGCCCAAAGATTCAACGGTTTCAGGGTGGGTCAAAGCGGCTTGAATGACCAAGCCAATGCGGGTTTTGGTGAGCAACAGCCACAAAGACAACAACATGAGCAAGGCCACAATCATCATGAAGCCTCGGGTTGCAGGAAATGGCGTGCAAACCAAACGAACGGCAGCATCTGCTGACTTGCACATTTCAGCGGGTGCTGCGCCCCAAACCAATTGCATGCCCTGAATGGAATGGTTGACCAAAGTGAACGCAGAGCCCTTGAGCAACTCAGGGGGGACAAACTCGACTGCGGTTCGACCCCAAATGAGCTGAACCAACTCATACACAATGTAAGACAAGCCAAATGTCACCAGAAGTTCGGGGACATGACCAAACTTGTGAACTTTGCGCAATGTCAGGCGCTCAAAAACAACGCCAACACCGCCGACCAAAATAGGTGCCACCAGCAAGGCAGGCCAAAAACCAATGATGCTGGTGAGCGTGTAACCAAAATAAGCACCAATCATGTAGAAAGATGCATGAGCGAAATTCAAAACGCCCATCATGCTGAAGATCAGGGTCAAACCCGAGCTGAGCATGAATAACAACAGCCCGTAGCTCAAACCATTGAGCATGGAGATGATGAAGAACTCCATAAAACTACTTTCCGCCACCCATGGCAAGTCGCAACCAACAAGAAGGGCCCGACCCCCTGAGGAGCGGGCCCTTCCGAAGACTTACATCCATTAACCTGGACGCTTCATTTGGCAGCTGGTGGGCGTGCTTGAAATGTAGGAAGGGAACTCCTTCACAGGCACCAAGGTCATGCCAGTGTTCTCAACGCTGTAGTTGTATTTCTTGTCAACCTTGCTCCAGACGGTGAGGTACAGGGGTTGCTGCAATTGGTGGTCGGTTTTGCGCATTTCAATTTCGCCATTGAACACGCTGGTGCTCTTGATGCCTTCAAGCGCTGCAGCAACTTTGACGGGGTCGGTTGATTTGGCTTTGGCCATGGCATCACCCAAAGTGGTGAAAATGCTGTGAACAGAACCTGTGTAGAAATCGTCGTTGAACTTGGCTTTGAATTCATCTTGCCATTTGTCCATTTGTCCGCCCATTTTGTAGTGACCATAAGCGATTTGGAAGACGCGTCCTTCGCCATTCTTGCCCAAAGCGGTGGGGGTGCCAGTGACACCGGTGTAATAGGTGTAGAAGTTGCCTGTGAAGCCGCCTTCGTTGGCAGCCTTCACCAACAAGGCCAAGTCGGAACCCCAGTTGCCAGTCACCACAGAATCAGCGCCGGACGCTTTGATTTTGGCGATGTAAGGTGCAAAGTCGCGAACTTGCGCCAATGGGTGCAAATCTTCTCCGACAATTTGAATGTCAGGACGCTTGCGATTGATACCCTCTTTGAAGAACTTGGCCACTTGGTGACCGTGTGAATAGTTTTGGTTCAGCAAGAAAATTTTCTTGGTTTCTGGACGGTCCTTCATGAAGGTTGTCAGTGCTTCCATCTTCATGGAAGTGTCTGCGTCATAGCGGAAGTGCCAGTAGCTGCACTTGCTGTTGGTGAAGTCGGGGTCCACCGCAGAATGGTTCAAGAAAATGATTTCTTTGCCAGGGTTGCGTTCGTTGTGTTTGTTGACAGCTTCAATGAGCGCGCCTGCCACACCCGAGCCATTGCCCTGGGTGATGTAGCGGATGCCTTGATCGGTGGCTGCTTTCAAGGCGTTCAAGCTTTCAGCGGGGCTGAGCTTGTTGTCAAAACCGATCACTTCAAATTTGACGCCCGCTGGATTGATTTTGTTGTATTTCTCAGCAAAAAACTGGAAGCTTTTAAGTTGGTTGTTGCCCACAGGTGCCATCAGGCCAGACAAGGGGTCAATCCATGCGATTTTGACGGTTTCTCCTTTTTGAGCAAAAGCACCGAAAGCACACATTGCCAAGGAGGCAACAGCAATAGAACGAACTGCAAATTTCATATTTAGCTCCATCAGTTATGAAAAACTTCAACGGGTGTCAGCGTAACGCTTTTGTAAGTTTTGCTGGTCGGGGTTTGCCCTAGGCGGTATCGCCCACGTGACTCCTACCGCTTCGCCACATTGGACGCCCATCAAAGGCCAGGCAATTTGTAACCTGAAAGTTGTTCGCGCAGTTTTGTTTTGAGCATTTTTCCCGTTGCGCCCAAAGGGATTGCTTCGACAAAAATGGCGTCATCTGGTATTTGCCATTTGGCAGTTTTGCCTTCGTAAAATTTGAGCAGCTCAGCGGAGGTCAATGTGCTGCCGGGTTTTTTGACCACACAAACCACAGGTCGCTCATCCCACTTCGGATGTGGCATGCCAATGCAAGCTGCCATGGCGACGTCGGGGTGCGCCATGGCGATGTTTTCAATGTCAATCGAACTGATCCATTCGCCGCCGGATTTGATGACATCTTTGCTACGGTCGGTGATTTGCATGAAGCCATCTTCATCGATGGTGGCCACATCACCGGTTGGGAACCATCCGTCGATCAAAGGTGAGGATCCTTCTTGCTTGAAATATTCTCGAATGATCCAAGGGCCTTTGACGAGCAAATCGCCGTATGTTTTTCCATCGTGTGGCAAAGCCTCACCCGCATCGTTGACGATTTTCATGTCGACGCCAAAAATGGCACGCCCTTGCTTCAACCGCAATTTCATTTGCGCTTCTTCCGGCAAACTGAGGTGCTTGTTTTTCAGCGTGCAAAGCGTCCCCAAAGGACTCATTTCGGTCATGCCCCAGGCGTGCAAAACGTCAACGCCGTAATCTTCGCGGAAGGCATGGATCATGGCCGGCGGACAAGCAGAGCCACCGATCACCGTGCGCTTCAATGACCTGAATTTCAAATGGGCAGGCTTCATGTGCCCCAACAACATTTGCCAAACGGTGGGGACGCCCGCAGCAAAGGTCACTCTCTCAGCTTCAATCAATTCGTAAACCGACTTGCCATCCAATGCAGGGCCTGGGAAGACCAATTTGGCGCCTGTCATGGCAGCGCTGTAAGGGATACCCCAAGCATTCACATGGAACATGGGCACCACGGGCAAGATGGCATCGCGTGCCGAGATGCACATGACATCGGGCAATGCGGCTGCATAGGCATGAAGCAGGGTCGATCGGTGACTGTACAAAGCCGCTTTGGGATTGCCTGTGGTGCCGCTGGTGTAGCACATGCTGGAAGCAGTGTTTTCGTCCAATTCAGGCCAAACATAGGTTTTGGCTTGCTGCCCAATCAGCGTTTCGTAACTGGTCAAGTTGGGAATGCCCGTGTCCGCAGGCAACTTGTCTGCATCGCACAGGGCAACCCAATGCTTCACGGTGGTGCATCGCGCATGAACCGCTTGAACCAAGGGCAAGAAGGTCATGTCAAAGCAAAGAATTTGATCTTCTGCGTGGTTGGCAATCCACACCACTTGATCTGGATGCAATCGTGGGTTCAGTGTGTGAAGTACACGACCAGAGCCGCTCACCCCAAAATACATTTCAAGGTGACGGTAGCCGTTCCAAGCCAATGTGGCCACGCGATCACCCTGCCCCAGTTTCAAGCCGTCAAGCGCATTGGCCAATTGGCGAGATCGACTTGCCACATCGGCCCAGGTATAACGGTGCACATCACCTTCAACGCGTCTGGAAACCACTTCACCATCGCCATGGTGGCGTTCAGCAAAATCAATCAAGGAGGAAATCAGCAAAGATTGCTGCTGCATGAGACCGAACATGTCTGCCCTTCAAAGTCAAAAGTAGAAGATTTCGCTTTTTAGCATGAGTCCTTGGTGCTTGGTGTATACCCTGTATTGCGATGGGTGCATCCAAAGGCGCCGACAATCAAAAACATGACTTGGATCAACCGATATGCCACTTTGGGACCTGCCTTCACGGCAGAAGTCCTTCCTACGCCTGTGCCATCGCCGTACTGGGTGGCCCAAAATCCAAGCTTTTTGAAGGCTTGTGGCCTGCCAGACGCTTGGCTTGACAACGCTGAAGCGTTGGCGGTTTTCAGTGGCAATGGCCTTTGGGAGGGCATGACCCCACGCGCCAGTGTTTACAGTGGCCACCAATTTGGCCATTGGGCCGGACAATTGGGTGATGGGCGTGCCTTGAGTTTGGGGGAATTCGCGACGCCTCAAGGCACCTTTGAAATTCAGCTCAAAGGCGCGGGTCCAACACCGTTTTCCCGAATGGGAGATGGCCGTGCGGTGCTCAGGTCGAGCATTCGGGAATATTTGTGCAGCGAAGCCATGGCAGGCTTGGGTGTTCCCACCACGCGGGCGCTGTGCTTAACCGGTTCGCCATTGCCTGTCCTGCGAGAAGAACTCGAAACAGCAGCCATCGTGACGCGGGTCGCACCCAGTTTCATTCGGTTTGGACACTTTGAACATTTTGCCAACACATCAACCTCGCCAGACGCCTTACAGCAATTGGCCAATTTCGTGATCGAACACCACTTTGAAGGCCACGAACCCAGCTTAGGCCACCCCTGTGCCGACTTGTTGCACGAGGTGAGTTTGAAAACAGCGCAGTTGGTGGCGCAATGGCAAGCCATCGGCTTTTGTCACGGTGTATTGAACACCGACAACATGAGCATCTTGGGGCTGACTTTGGACTACGGCCCTTTTCAATTCATGGATGGCTTTGATCCGCATCACATCTGCAATCATTCAGACCATTCGGGCCGCTATGCATACGACAAGCAACCTCAAATTGCTTATTGGAATCTGTTTTGTTTAGGCCAGTCCTTGATGCCTCTGATTGAGGATCAAGAACTGGCCATGAAGGCATTGGAACCCTACAAAGAAGCGTACACAGCACACTGGACGCACAATTTCTGCATGAAACTGGGCTTGTCGCAAGTCAATGAAAAAGACGACGCCACCAACATGGCCCTGATTCAATCGCTTGTCCAGATGATGGCGGAAGAAAAAACAGATTTCACCTTGCTGTGGCGACGTCTGAGCCATGCGGCATCCCAAACCGAACAGTCGCATGCCAACTGGCAAGCAGTGAAAGATTTATTTGTAGACACCGGCAAGTTTCAAGCGTGGCAGTCCCATTACATGGCGCACTTGCAACATCAAGGCGATGCTGACGCCGTCCACGGCATGCTATCTGTCAATCCCAAATATGTGCTGCGCAACCATTTGGTTGAATTGGCCATCCAAAAATCAAAATTAGGCGACCATTCTGAGGTAGCTACACTCTTCAAATTGTTGCAGTCACCGTTTGACGAGCAACCCGAGTTTGAAGCCTATGCCAACTTGCCACCCTCTTGGGCATCTGACATCGAAATCAGTTGCTCTTCCTAAAGTGAGACGGAGTGAATGAACATGACAAGTTCCAACTTGCCCAAAACCGACGACGAATGGCGCGCTTGGTTGCGCGCACGCAATGCCGAGCCACTGGCTTTTGAAGTCACGCGAAAAGCTGCCACAGAGCGCCCTTTCACGGGCAAATACGAAACGCATTGGGAGCCCGGCCAATACACCTGCATCTGTTGCGATGCGGTGTTATTTGATGCCGCCACCAAGTTTGATGCAGGATGCGGTTGGCCCTCGTTCTACCAAGCCGCCCATCAAAATGCCATTGCACAAAAGATTGACCGGAGCCATGGCATGGTCCGCGTTGAAAGTGTTTGCGCTCAATGTGGCGCACACCTCGGTCATGTGTTTGAAGACGGCCCCGAGCCCACAGGTTTGCGATACTGCATGAATTCCGCTTCTTTGAATTTCGAAAAAAAATAAGATGAAAATTGCGCTCGACCTGTTTCCCATCTTGCTGTTTTTTGGGGCCTACAAATACGCTGACATTTACGCGGCAACGGCTGTCTTGATGGCTGCCACCGTCATTCAAAGCCTGTGGATGTACAAGCTAGAGGGCAAATTGGCCACCATGCAAAAAGCCACACTGGGCTTGATCTTGGTTTTTGGCAGCCTCACACTTTTCTTGCACGATGAACGCTTTATCAAGTTCAAACCCACCCTGCTTTACGGTTGCTTAGGCCTGGGCTTGCTGGTAGCGCAGTTTTGGTTCAAAAAGAACTTTTTGAAGACCATGTTGGGAGCCCAAGTGAAGCTGCCACATGACAATTGGCAAACCCTCAGTGTGGCTTGGACCCTGTATTGCTTTTTCATGGCCGCTTTGAACGCCTATGTGGCCATTGAGTTCACAACCGAAGAATGGGTTAATTTTAAAATTTGGGGTTACGTCTTTCCATTGATGTTCATTATCGGAACAGGCATCTACATTGCCAAACACATCCCCAAGGAAGAAACTGAACCCTCTGCCAATCCTGGCGACACGCCACCTTCGCCATGACCAAGCCCTCAACTTTACAAAACAATGTGCCTTGGCAACCCTTGATTGAAAGGGTGTTGCAACAGCATTTTCAGCCCAGCTTTCTAGAAGTCATCGATGAAAGCGCTCAACATGCCGGGCATTCAGGTGCCACTGAAAGCGGCATGAACAGCCACTTTCGGGTTCGCATCTCTTCTTCTCATTTTGAGAACATCAGCCGCGTTCAACGCCATCGTCTTGTGTATGATTCGCTCCAAGAATTCTTAGACAACGGCCTTCATGCCCTGGCCATAGAATTTCGATAACTTTCAATTGATTTGAGGATCCCGATGAAAATTTCTAAATTGGCCCTGAGCTTGGTCACTGCCCTGAGCATGTCTGCTTGGGCGCAAAACTTGGCCGTGGTGAATGGCAAACCTGTTCCCAGCTCACGCGTTGAAGCCCTGAAGCAGCAAGTTGAACGCTCTGGCCGTCCCGTCACACCCGAAATCTTGGCGCAAATCAAAGAAGAGGTGATTGCCCGCGAAATTTTCATGCAAGAAGCCCGTAAACGCGGCCTTGATGCCAGTGAGGATTACAAGGCGCAGCTTGAATTGGCACGCCAAAGCCTGCTCATTCGCGAACTGTTTGCCAACTTCCAGAAAAAGAACCCCGTCACCGACGCTGAAATCAAAGCTGAATACGACAAGTTTGTGGCTGCCAATGGCGGGAAAGAGTACCGTGCGCGCCACATCTTGGTTGAAAAGGAAGAAGAAGCCAAGGCCCTGATCGCAGAGCTCAAAAAAGGCGGGAAATTTGAAGAGTTGGCCAAAAAAGCCTCTAAAGACCCAGGCTCAGGCGCCAACGGCGGTGATCTCGATTGGGCCAATGCAGCCAGCTATGTCCCTGAGTTTTCAAATGCCATGGTGAAATTGGACAAAGGCCAAATGACCGATGCACCCGTGAAAAGCCAGTTTGGTTTCCACATCATTCGTGTGGACGATGTGCGCGAAGCACAACTGCCCAAGTTGGACGAGGTGAAACCCCAAATCACCCAACAATTGACGCAATCTAAACTGGGCAAATTCCAAGAAGACTTGCGCGCCAAGGCCAAGGTTCAGTAAATTGCGCAAAACTGCAACGCGACAACGCTGCAGCTTGTTTCAAAAGAATGCACTGAACACCGAAAGGTGTCAGTGCTTTTTTTATTTCAGCCAACGGCGCGCGTTTTGCCACATGCGCAACCAAGGGCTGTGCGATGACATGTCACCCGGGGTGTAACTCATCTGGACGTTGCGGAACACACGCTCGGGATGCGGCATCATGGCCGTAAAGCGCCCATCGGCCGTGGTCACTGCCGTCAAGCCAGCAGGGCTGCCATTGGGATTGGCGGGGTAAGCTTCAGTGGCGGCGCCCCAGTTGTCCACAAAACGCAGTGCACTGATCGCTTTGTTGGCATTGCCACGGTATTTGAAGTTGGCATACCCCTCACCATGTGCCACCGCGATGGGCAAACGACTACCGGCCATGTCTTGGAAAAACAGACTGGGCGAAGGCAAGACTTCCACCATGGAGAGGCGCGCTTCGAAGCGTTCACTTTGGTTGGTGGTGAAACGTGGCCAGTCTTGAGCGCCAGGAATGATGTCTGCCAACTCAGCAAACATTTGGCAACCATTGCAAACACCCAGGCCAAAGGTGTCTGGCCTTGCAAAGTAAGATTGGAATTGTTCTGACAGCGCAGGATTGAAGGTGATGCTGCGAGCCCAACCAATGCCCGCACCCAAAGTGTCACCGTAACTGAAACCACCGCAAGCAACCAAGCCTTGAAAATCTTTCAGGCTCACCCTGCCCTTTTGCAAATCGGTCATGTGAACATCGTGAGATTCAAAACCAGCTTCTGCAAATGCATAGGCCATTTCCACGTGTGAATTGACACCCTGCTCTCGCAAAATGGCCACTTTGGGTTTGGCCAAATTCAACCAAGGCGCCGCCACATTCTCCTCGGGTTTGAATGTCAAAGAAACATGCAAACCTGGATTGGCCGGATGGCCTGCTGATGCGTGTTCGCTGTCTGCGCAAACAGGGTTGTCGCGTTGTTGGCAAATTTTCCAACTGACGCTGTCCCAGACTTGGTGGAGGTCTTCTAATTTGGCTGAGAATATTTCTTGGGTGTCACGCCAAATGCTGAGCTCACCCACACCTTTTTGGACGGCCGCTTGCACAGGCCGTGTTTTGCCAATCACATGGCTGTGTTTGGACAAGCCATGCTCACGCAAGGCTTGCATCACGTCGGCACGGTCTTGGGTGTTGATTTGAATCACCACCCCCAACTCCTCGTTGAACAAGGCTTTGAGTGTCAACTCATGGCGTCGGGCGCTGACTTGCTGCGCCCAGTTTTTCGCATCGCCGTGGTCGGCCCGGCTGTCAGAAATACCGTCGCCTTCTGTGACCAACAAATCCAAATTGAGCGCGACGCCCACTTGGCCGGCAAAGCACATCTCGGCCACTGCACAGATCAGGCCACCGTCGCTGCGATCGTGGTAAGCCAGCAGTTGGCCTTGCTTGCGCAATTGGTTGATCACCTTGACCAAGCTGACCAAATGGGCAGGCGTTTCCAAATCAGGCACCTGGTCGCCCGATTGCTTGAGAACCTGACTCAAGATACTGCCACCCATTCGGGATTGGCCGTTGCTGAGATCGATCAGGATGAGCGATGTGTCATCCAAGGTGGCGTTCAATTGGGGCGTGAGCGTTCCGCGCACATCTGGCAGGCTGGCAAAGGCGCTGACAATCAAACTGACCGGCGACGTGACTTTGCGCGTTTGCCCATCCGCTGACCATTGCGTTTTCATGGACAAACTGTCCTTGCCCACAGGAATTGACACGCCCAATGCGGGACAAAGCTCAAGCCCAACCGCCTTGACGGTTTCGTAAAGCGCCGCATCCTCACCGGGTTCGCCACATGCCGCCATCCAATTGGCACTGAGTTTGACGCGTTCCAATTCAATGGGAGCCGCCAACAAATTGGTAATGGCTTCTGCGACTGCCATGCGTCCCGATGCCGCCGCATCAACGCTGGCCAGGGGCGTGCGTTCACCCATGCTCATGGCTTCGCCTTGGAAACTTTGATAATCGGCCAAAGTGACTGCACAGTCGGCGACTGGGACTTGCCAAGGGCCGACCATCTGATCTCTGTGCGTCAAACCGCCCACTGTGCGGTCACCGATGGTGATGAGGAAACGCTTGGAAGCCACTGTGGGATGGCTCAAAACTTGAAGCACCGCGTCTTGCAAATCAACACCGGTGAGGTTCAGAGGCGTGATGTTGCGCTTGATCGACTTCACGTCACGGTGCATTTTGGGCGGCTTGCCCAAAAGCACATTCATTGGCATGTCGACAGGTTTTGCAGCATCGCTTGTTGTCGCTTGGTCATCCAGCAAAACCAACTGTCGTTCTTGCGTGGCAACGCCCACCACGGCAAATGGACAACGCTCGCGTTCGCAAAAGGCTTTGAATTGAGGCAAAGATTCCGGCGCAATGGCCAAAACATATCGCTCTTGACTTTCATTCGACCAAATCTCTTTGGGTGACAAACCAGAGGCTTCCAATGGCACTGCGCGCAAATCAAAACGTGCACCGCGGCCTGCATCGTTGGTCAGTTCTGGAAAAGCATTGGACAATCCACCTGCACCGACATCGTGAATGGCCAAAATGGGATTGTCTGTTCCCATCGCCCAGCAATGGTTGATGACTTCTTGCGCGCGGCGTTCAATTTCGGGGTTGCCGCGTTGAACAGAATCGAAATCCAAATGGGCGGCATTGGTGCCCGATGCCATCGAACTTGCCGCACTGCCGCCCATGCCAATCAACATGCCTGGGCCCCCCAGTTGAATCAGCAACGTGCCTGCGGAAAATTGAATTTTTTGGGTTTGAATTTCATCGATGACACCCAAACCACCTGCAATCATGATGGGCTTGTGATAACCCCGCAACACACCATCCACCACCTGCTCGTACTCTCGAAAATAGCCCAACAAGTTAGGACGACCAAATTCATTGTTGAAGGCAGCGCCGCCCAATGGGCCTTCGGTCATGATTTGCAAAGGACTGGCCATGTGATCGGGCTTGCCGTAAGGACTGTCCCACAATTTAGAAACCGTGAAGCCTGTTAATCCAGCCTTGGGTTTAGAGCCACGGCCCGTGGCGCCTTCGTCACGGATCTCTCCGCCCGCCCCAGTGGAAGCGCCAGGAAAAGGCGAAATGGCGGTGGGATGGTTGTGCGTCTCGACCTTCATCAAAACATGGTGACGCGCAGATTCCTTGACATAGGCGCCACCGTTCCTTGCGACAAAGCGTTCAACTTCATGGCCAGTCATGATGGACGCATTGTCCGAATACGCCACAACGGTGTGCTGCGGATTTTGCTGATGGGTATGTCGAATCATGCCAAACAAGCTGTGCGCTTGGGCTTGCCCATCGATGGTGAACTGCGCATTGAAAATTTTATGACGGCAGTGCTCGCTGTTGGCTTGCGCAAACATCATCAACTCAACGTCTGTGGGATTGCGGCCCAGTTGCTGAAATGAGCTCAGCAAATAATCAATTTCATCCTCGGCCAGGGCCAAGCCAAATTCTTGATTGGCTTTGACCAAGGCGTCGCGCCCACCCTTGAGCACATCCACATGCAATAGCGCTTGGGCCTGAAGTTCTGTGAAAAGCGCCAATGCATCCTCGCGTTTTGAAAGGATGGACTCTGTCATGCGGTCGTGCAACACATCAGCCAAAGCCAGTTGGGTTGACGCTTGCAAGCTTTGCACATGCGATGCAGAACGCATTTGCAAACGGTATTCAACCAAGCGCTCGATGCGCCGAACCTTGAGGCCACAGTTGTGCGCAATGTCTGTGGCTTTGGATGCCCAAGGCGACACTGTGCCTAAGCGCGGTGATACAAAAAGGTGCCAATTCAATCTGTCATTGCCAGAGGGCAATGCGGGATCACCGTAGGTCAGCAAGGAAGTCAGAACCTGATGGGCATCGGCTTCTAGGGTCGATTCGCTGGCAACGAGGTGCAGGTAGTGGCCGGACAAACCCGACACATCGGGGCATATGGCCTGAAGGCGGGGCAGCAGTTGTTGGACACGGAATTCGCTGAGGGCGTTGCCGCCGTCCAAAATGAGAGTTTGCAGGGTCACAGGGTGGCCTTGAGGGCTAGAGGGAAAGTGTCTCAAATGCCGCTGACTGGGGCAATGAACGAGCGCCTATTTTAACCGCTGAGAGGTCCATTTTGAGCAAAGTGACCCGATGGATGGGATAATCGCACACCATGACGATCACCCTCAAAGACCCCCAAGGCGCAGACGGCATGCGAGTTGCCGGCCGACTGGCTTCCGAAGTACTCGATTATTTGACACCCTTTGTGGTGCCCGGTGTCACCACCAACGAACTGGACAAATTGGCCCACGATTACATGGTCCATGTTCAAGGCACCATTCCAGCCCCACTGAACTACCAACCCCCCGGTTATTCGCCTTATCCCAAGTCCATTTGCACCTCGATCAACCATCAGGTTTGCCACGGCATCCCCAATGAAAAAGCCTTGAAAAAAGGTGACATCGTCAACATTGACATCACAGTCATCAAAGATGGCTGGCATGGTGACACCAGCCGAATGTTCATGGTGGGAGATGTTTCGATTGCTGCCAAACGACTTTGCCATGCAACCTATGAAGCCATGTGGCATGGCATCGCACAAGTCAAGCCAGGCGCGCGTTTGGGTGACATCGGCTGGGCCATTCAAAAATTTGCTGAAAACATGGGCTTTTCCATTGTTCGTGAGTTTTGCGGCCATGGCATTGGACGCGTGTTTCATGAAGAGCCTCAAGTTTTGCATTATGGAAAACCTGGCACCTTGGAAGAGCTCCAGCCCGGCATGACCTTCACCATCGAACCCATGATCAACGCTGGCAAACGCGAGATCAAGGAAATGGGCGATGGCTGGACCATTGTCACCAAAGACCACTCTTTGTCTGCTCAGTGGGAGCACACCATTTTGGTCACTGACACAGGCTATGAAGTTCTGACCTTGTCAGCCGGTAGTCCGCCCGTTCCCGCATTCATCAAAGGCTAAGCCAATGGCTGACTTGTCGGTATTTCGGGATGCATATCGTCAAGAAAAGCAAGCGCTGTGGGCCCACATCGCCAACAGCGCGGCCAATGGCCGTGGCTTGAAACGCAGTCTGATGCGATTGGCCACATTGGCCGACAAATTGTTGATCCAACTGTGGAACCAAGCAGGCTTTGACCATGGCGAAAGCCTCATCGCCGTCGGTGGTTTTGGCCGCGGCGAGTTGTTCCCCTCCTCCGACTTGGATGTACTGGTCTTGTTACCCGAGCATGCCAATCCCGATGCGTCAGAAGCACTCAAAAACAGACTTGAAAGTTTCATCGGCAGCTGCTGGGACAGCGGCTTGGAAATTGGCTCCAGTGTCCGCACCCTCAAAGATTGCTTGGAAGAGTCAGCCAAAGACATCACTGTCCAAACTTCGCTGCTCGAAAGTCGCTACATCACCGGCAGCAAGTCTTTGTTTGAGGCGTTTCAAAGCAGCTACCAAGCGGCCATGGACCCCCATGCATTTTTTGTCGCCAAGTCTTTGGAACTCCAACAGCGGCACAACAAATTTGAAAATACGCCCTACTCGCTTGAGCCCAATTGCAAAGAATCGCCCGGGGGCTTGCGTGACTTGCAGATCATCTTATGGGTGACGCGCGCAGCAGGTTTGGGAAGCACCTGGGACGATTTGGCGCACAAAGGCTTGGCAACCCCATTGGAAGTCAAACAAATCAAGCGCAACGAAGCCGTTTTGAGCCTCATTCGTGCAAGGCTTCATTTGCTGGCCAAACGGCGAGAAGATCGTTTGGTTTTTGACTTGCAACATGCCCTGGCCGAGAGCTTTGGTTACCAGGCCAAAAGCACACCGGAGGGCAAGCACACCCAGCGCGCCAGTGAAGTACTGATGCGTCAATACTACTGGGCGGCCAAAGCAGTGACGCAGTTGAACCAAATTTTGATGCTCAACATCGAGGCGTACCTGCAAGCTCAGCGAGGTGACATTCGAATTGAAGTGCGTCGCCTGAACGCGCATTTTGATGAACGAAATGGCTTGTTGGAAGTGGCCCAAGATGACTTGTACCAAAAGCGCCCCCACGCCATTCTGGAAACATTTTTGATGTACCAGCAAACGCATGGCGTGAAGGGTTTGTCGGCCAAAACCTTGCGTGCGCTGTACAACGTTCGCAACGTCATGGATGCCAAGTTTCGTCGCGATCCCGTCAACCGTGCGACATTTTTGAAAATTTTGCAGCAAGGCCAAGGCATCACGCATGCACTTCGGCTGATGAACCAAACTTCGGTGTTGGGCAGGTACCTGTGGGTCTTCAGAAACATTGTGGGTCAGATGCAGCACGATCTGTTTCACGTCTACACCGTCGACCAACACATCATGATGGTCTTGCGCAACGTCCGTCGATTTTTCATTGCAGACCACGCGCACGAGTATCCTTTTTGCTCGCAACTCGCTGCGGGCTGGGACAAGCCCTACATTCTCTACACGGCAGCGCTGTTTCACGACATCGCCAAAGGGCGTGGCGGCGATCACTCCAAATTGGGTGTTGAAGAAGTTAAAAAGTTTTGCAGGCAACACAGCATTCCCAAAGACGATGCCGAGTTGATAGCTTTCTTGGTCGGCGAACATTTGACCATGAGTCATGTTGCGCAAAAAGAAGACCTGAGCGATCCCGACGTCATCGCTGCATTTGCCAAACGAGTTGGCAATGAACGTCGTCTGACGGCCTTGTACTTGCTGACAGTGGCCGACATTCGAGGCACCAGCCCCAAAGTCTGGAATGCATGGAAAGGCAAATTGCTAGAAGATTTGTACCGCTACACTTTGCGAGTTTTGGGCGGTCGTGCCCCAGATGCCAATGCCGAAATTGAAGCCCGCAAACGCGATGCCTTGATTGAATTGGCGCGTCATTCTGAGCCACACGATGGCCAAAAGGCCTTGTGGGATACCTTGGATGTGGGCTATTTCATGCGGCATGACGCCAGCGAAATCGCTTGGCATGCGCGCCAACTGTCTCGCTACGTTGCCAAATCTGGCGAAGCCGCGATTGCCAACTTGGATGGCAAAAGCATCGTTCGCGCACGCATCTCCCCCATTGGCGAAGGTTTACAGATTTTGGTTTATACCGCCGACCAAGCTGACTTGTTTGCGCGCATTTGTGGCTATTTTGACCAGGCCGGATTCAGCATTTTGGATGCCAAAATTCACACGGCCAACAATGGCTATGCCCTTGACACATTCCAAGTCGTGACCTCATTGCTCCCAGAACATTACCGGGAGCTGATCACCATGGTGGAGTCAGGACTTGGAACGACCATAGACCGTCAGGGCACCTTGCCTGCACCGACCAAAGGCCGCGTCTCTCGGCGCGTGAAAAATTTCCCCATTGCACCCCGCATTACCTTGCACCCCGATGAAAAAGCCCAAAGCTGGCTCTTGGGTATTTCTGCCAGCGATCGACTGGGATTGCTTTACAGCGTGGCAACCGTTCTGGCGAAACACGGCATCAGCCTCAAATTGGCCAAGATCAGTACCTTGGGAGAACGTGTCGAAGACACCTTCTTGATTGAAGGCTCCGCCTTGCAACACAACCGTGAGCAAATTGAAATCGAGACCGAGTTGCTGCAAGTCTTGCAAGCTTGATTGGCCAACAGCTACAACGCCAGCAGCCTGCCTTAACGTTTTTTGCGGGGTGGCAAACCGGTGTGCTGCGTGAGCACCTGCCCTTTGCGGGGTGAACCACTGGGGGTGCTGTTCTTACGGCGTGCACTCTGATACTCGTCAGACAAAGGTTGCCACGTTGGAATGAGGTGGTGTTTGCCGTTGCCAATCAAATCTGCACGACCCATTGCCTTCAGAGCGTCCCGCAACAAAGGCCAGTGATTGGCATCGTGGTATCGCAAAAAAGCTTTGTGCAATCGACGTCGTTTTTCACCTTTCACCACATCCACTTTTTCACTGTCGCGCGTCACTTTGCGCAGCGGATTGCGCGTGGTGTGGTACATCGCCGTGGCGCTGGCCATGGGGCTGGGATAGAAAGTTTGCACTTGGTCTGCTCTGAAGCCATTTTTCTTGAGCCAGATGGCCAAGTTCATCATGTCTTCGTCGCTGGTGCCAGGATGTGCCGCAATGAAATAAGGCACCAAGAATTGTTTCTTGCCCGCTTCAGCGCTGAACTTGTCGAACATTCTTTTGAAGCGATCGTAAGTGCCAATGCCGGGCTTCATCATTTTGGACAATGGACCTGTTTCGGTGTGCTCGGGCGCAATTTTCAAATAACCACCGACATGGTGCGTCACCAACTCTTTGACATACTCTGGACTCTGGACGGCCAAGTCATAACGCAAACCAGAGCCAATCAAAATTTTCTTGATGCCCTTGATGCTGCGCGCTTTGCGGTACATCTGAACCAAGGGGCCGTGGTCGGTGGTGAGGTTGCTGCAAATGCCGGGGAACACACAACTGGGCTTGCGACACGCCGCTTCGATCTCTGGACTTTTGCAGCCCAATCGGTACATGTTGGCAGTGGGGCCGCCTAAATCCGAAATGACACCCGTGAAGCCCTTGACTTTGTCCCGAATGTCCTCAATTTCTCGCAGCACAGAGGCTTCGCTGCGGCTTTGAATGATGCGCCCTTCGTGTTCGGTGATTGAACAGAACGTACAGCCGCCAAAACAACCGCGCATGATGTTGACCGAGAAACGAATCATTTCCCAAGCTGGGATTTTGGTTGCACCATCGTGCGAACCATTCTCGTCTGCATAACTGGGATGCGGACTGCGCGCATAAGGCAAATCAAACACCGCGTCCATTTCAGCGGTGGTCAAAGGAATCGGTGGCGGTGTGATCCACACATCACGTGCTGTATGGTCGTCGCCATGGGCTTGAACCAAACAACGCGCATTGCCCGGGTTGGTTTCCAGATGCAGCACGCGATTGGCATGGGCATACAAAACAGGATCGCTTTTGACTTGCTCATAACTGGGCAAGCGAATCACACTTCGATCACGGGGCGGCACCTTGTGCAAGCCCTTGCCTTTGAGGGCAGGCAGGTTGGGGTTGGACACAAACTGAAGCGTTTGTTCTGTTTTCAAATTCGAAAGGTTGGCTTTGGCATTCTCTTGATTGGCCACAGCCTGTGCTTCGTCCTCACGGGCACAACTTGCACCATTGCTTTTGGCCTGCTCTGAAATCATCAAATAGGGGTTGACGTGCGCTTCGACATGCCCAGGCGAGTCGACAGTGGTTGAATCAATTTCAAACCAGCCCTCAGGGGTTTGACGACGCACAAACGCAGTGCCCCGAACATCCGTGATCTCTTGAACAGGGACTTTGGCGGCCAAACGGTGTGCAATTTCGACCACAGCGCGTTCGGCATTGCCGTACAACAACAAATCGCATTTGCTGTCGACCACGATGGAACGGCGTACCTTGTCTGACCAATAATCGTAGTGTGCAATGCGACGCAGTGAACCTTCGATGCCACCCAAAACAATTGGAACCTCAGGGAATGCTTCACGGCATCTTTGGCTGTAGACAATGGCAGCGCGGTCAGGGCGTTTGCCACCGACATCGCCAGGGGTGTAGGCATCGTCTGACCGAATTTTGCGATCGGCGGTGTAACGGTTGATCATGGAGTCCATGTTGCCCGCCGTGACACCCCAGAACAAATTGGGTTTGCCCAAGACTTTGAAAGGCTCTGCGCTTTGCCAGTCTGGCTGCGCAATGATGCCGACCCTGAAGCCCTGAGCTTCCAGCATTCGACCGATCACAGCCATGCCAAAGCTGGGATGATCCACATAAGCATCGCCTGTGACCAAAATGATGTCACAACTGTCCCAACCCAGTTGGGTCATTTCTGAACGGCTCATGGGCAAAAATGGCGCCGTGCCAAAGCGCGCTGCCCAGAACTTGCGGTAACTGGTCAGGGGTTTCGCTTCACGCGGAAAAAAGGAGACATCGACAAAGGCGTTCATGAACCGATCTAAAGAGGAATACCCCGAGTTTAGGGCCTCCGCAGGGTCAGTGCCGGTTGAAAGGTCTTTCTCGGCCGATAATGAAGCCATGCCCATGACATTGCAAGCGCCGGTTGACCATGAACTGGTCATCAAAAAAAGCCGTTTTTTAGCCCGCGTTCAGCTTATCTGTACTGGACATTCCCAAGTTTCAGTCATTGACATGGCAACAGACCCTGAACGATTTGGGGCAAGGCAAACTGGTCTGGGATGACGTAAAAACAGATTCAAGCTCTCAAGGATAATCAGCGCATGACCTCTGAAGAATCTGAAATTCGTTTACCCCAATCGAAGACCGAGCTTTTTGTGGCGTTCACCCAGATGGCCTTGCAAGGCGTTGGCGGCGTGTTGGTCATTGTTCAACACGAATTGGTGAATCGGCGAAAGTGGTTGACGCAGGCGCAATTTGTAGAAGAGTGGTCTGTGGCCCAAGTCATGCCAGGCCCCAATGTGGTCAACCTGTGTTTGATTTTGGGTGGGAAGTATTTTGGCGTTGCAGGTGCATTGGCTGCCGTCAGTGGCCTGATCTTGGCGCCTATGCTGTTGGTCTTGACTTTGGCCATTTTGTTTGGTGGCGTGTCTGACAGTGCTGTTGCGCAAGGTGCTCTCAAAGGCATGGGCGCTGTCTCGGGCGGCTTGATCATGGCAACAGGCTTAAAGCTCTCCAAAACACTGCCTCAGAGCCCACTGGGTCTTTGGCTTGCCATTGTCTTTGCGGTCATCACATTCACAGCGGTCGGCATTTTCAGAGTCCCATTGATTGGGGTTTTGCTCGGCTTAGGGCTTCTCGCTTGTCTGCTGACATACCGCGCTTTGGGCAGGGCCGCACAGCGGGATGAAGGTGACGCCAAATGAACGAGGTCTTGAATTTAAGCCCGCAAGATTGGCTGAGCCTCTTTACCCACTTTGCATTGCTGTCCTTGCTGGGTGTCGGCGGTGCCATTACCACCGCGCCAGAAATGCATCGGTATTTGGTCGACGAAAAGAATTGGCTGACCGATGCCTCCTTCTCTTCCTCCATTGCATTGGCCCAGTCTGCGCCTGGACCCAATGTGCTGTTTGTGGCCTTGATGGGGTGGAACATCGGCCTCCGCGCTGGTGGTGGCTTGTCAGCAGGCCCGCTAGCTTGGGCCCTGGGCATGATGGGCGTGCTCATCACCATGGTGGGCATCATGCTGCCCTCCTCCATCCTGACCTACAAAGCCACGCAGTGGACCCATCAAAATCGGGATTTGCGTTCTGTGCGTGCCTTCAAATCAGGCATGGCCCCCATTGTGATTGGCTTGCTGGTCTCAACAGGTTGGTTGTTGTCGGCCGCCCACCATGACTTTCAGCAAGATTGGAAAGTATGGTTGGTCACCGCGGCTGCAACCGTGTTGATGCTCAAAACCAATTTACATCTGCTGTGGATGATTGCCATTGGCGGCGTTTTGGGCGGCGCAGGACTGCTTTAAGCCAAGCGTTGGCGCACGGCCTCAAACAAGCAAACACCGCTGGCCACAGACACGTTCAGGCTTTCCACCGCGCCTTGCATCGGGATACTGACCAGTTCATCGCAGGTTTTGCGCGTTAGATGGCGCATGCCCGGACCTTCGGCACCCAGCACCAAAGCAACAGGTGCTTTGAGGTCAACTTGAAAAATATTTTTAGACGCATCGCCGCTGGTTCCAATGACCCAAATGGCGCGCTCCTTCAACTCACCCAAGGTGCGTGCCAAATTGGTCACCATGAAATAAGGCACCGTCTCAGCGGCACCACTGGCCACTTTGGCCACTGTGGCATTGATCCCTGCAGCATGGTCCTTTGGTGCAATGACGGCATGCGCACCCGCGCCATCGGCAACACGCAAACAGGCACCTAAATTATGAGGATCGGTCACACCATCCAACACCAGCAGCAAAGGTGGCCCTTGCACTTGATCGAGCAAATCGTCAAGCGAATGCGCTTGGGGCAGCGTTTCTACGCGTGCAGCAACCCCCTGATGGCCATGGCTTCCTGCCAATTTGGCCAATCGCATACTGTCTGCCTCAATGAGTCGGACACCGGCTTCTTGCGCGCGTTCAATGAACTGGCGCATGCGTGCATCGCGACGTGTGGACTCGAAATAAATTTCAACAATGGATTGCGGTGCCGTTTTCAAACGAACACCCACGGCATGAAAACCGAACAGAACTTTGGGAGATGACATGCGCCCAATTATCCTTGGGATATGAGTTGTCCGGCTTGCAAAGTGAGCGTTCGATGACAGCGCTGGGCCAATTTCTGATCGTGCGTGACCAAAATGAGCGTGGTTCCTCTGGCTTGATTCATGGAAAGCATCAAATCCATGATGCTTTCACCAGTTTGCGCATCCAGACTGCCTGTTGGCTCATCGGCCAACAAAAGCTGAGGCTGCACCACAAAAGCCCTTGCCAAAGCCACCCGTTGCTGCTCCCCACCGCTCAGCACCTTGGGGAAATGCGTCAAACGCTGCGACAAGCCGACTTGCGTCAAGATGTCCTTGGCCAAACGCGCTGCTTCTCGATGTCCCGCCAGTTCCAGCGGCAACATGACGTTTTCGAGCGCCGTCAAATGGCCCATGAGTTGAAAATTCTGAAAAACGAAGCCCAACTGCTGACCGCGCCAAGCTGCGCGCTCGTCTTCTGACATGTCAAACAAAGATTTGCCAGCCAAAGTGACACACCCTTCGGTAGGCGTGTCCAAGCCCGCCATCAAAGACAACAATGTGCTTTTTCCAGAGCCTGACGCACCCAAAATGGCCACAGTCTCCCCTGCTTCGACGGTGAAATCAATATCACGCAAAATAGACAAGGTTCCACTGACATCCTGTACGGTTTTACTGACGTGCTGGATTGAAATGATTGTTTCTGACATGCACCTACCTTCTCTGAGATTACGCGACTTTAACCGCCTTGTTGTGGGCTTGTTGGCCATGGGTTTATCTGCTGGGATGAGCTTTGCGCAAATGCGCACACCCTCGACGCCGACCACCGCCCCCAAAGTCTTGATTCTGGGCGACTCCTTGAGTGCCGAATATGGGCTGACGCGCGGTACCGGTTGGGTCGATCAAATGGCGCAGCAAGCTCAGCGCGAATCGGTGGCCGT
>JACCDK012169287.1_pt1 | contig 25595 bp, 26 predicted proteins | sample 7445871 | NCBI WGS metagenome assembly JACCDK01 (sample SAMN15323436, study PRJNA562643) | freshwater metagenome | isolation source: river surface water | place: USA:Blue River Watershed | collected 2017-08-15 | reverse complement strand
CTTTTGAACTTATCATAAGCATTTAAAGCTTTGATAACATCTCTTGGTTTATATGTTTTTGTGTACATTACTATATTTATATAATAAATTAAGTGTCCCAACACTTAAAGGCAAAACACTCTAAATTCCAGAAGATCCAAATCCACCTTGTCCCCTTTCTGAATCAGAAAGTTGAGATAAAAGTGACACTTCTGATAAGATAGGTGTATAAATCCTTTCAAAAATAACCTGTGCAATTCTGTCTCCAACTTTAATAGCAAATTCTTTTTCTGAATGGTTATATAGGATAACCTTGATATTTGACCTATAACCACTATCCACGACTCCTGCTAAAACATCAATAGAGTTCTTTGCAGCCAAACCAGAACGGGGAGCTACTCTTGCATAACAATCATTTGGAATATCAAAAATCAAACCAGTATCTACAATAGCTTGACTATGCGGAGGAATAATAACATCTTCCACACTTGATAGATCATAACCTGCATCTCCTTCTTTTGCTCTTTGTGGTACAATAGCATTCAAGTTGTTTCGGAACACACGGAACATTTTATATAATAAAGTTGTAATCTTTATATATTTTTATAAACAGCATCAAATTTTTTTATTACTTAAAAAAAATGGCAAAAATCTCTACCAATGCAAGATTTAACAACAGAAATGATAATAATACAAGTAATTCAGCTTTAGCTGGTGGATTAGCGTCTGGTGTGGGTGGAGGGTTGGCATCTGCAGGAGGTTTAACAATGACTTCTTGTCCAGCCGATGATAAAAGTTTTTATTGTACTTTTGTGAGATTTTTCAATACATTTAAAATGATATTATTTATCATAGTAATACTAGTTGCAATATACTTTATATATAAAATATTCTTTGCATCTAATAAAAAAGGAAGACGATAAATAAAATCAACGGCGTTTTGTGACATTATCATACATCTGATGATGGACAGAACAGCACTTATTATAATCACACTCCACGTGATTCTGCCATGTATTTGTTTTACAAGGAATGAGTAAATAATTATTCATATGATATTCGCTATAACATTTAAACCCTGAACATATATTACCTTTTTCACAAGGTATAGCATTACCGCCTCTTGAATTGATAGCCATATTGCATATGTACTTCTTTGGATCTAATGATTTTTTAAATAACGTATCTTCAATGCCTATATTTCTTAAATCAGTTGGTTGATTCATATTGAATCTTTGAAGAAATAAAGCATCATTTTCACGTCTATGTTTATATATATTATTTGCTTTTTTATTACATATTATTATATCAGACTTTTCTAGATCATACATTTTATTAATATTAGCTTTGAAAAGAATTCCTTGGAAAGAATTCCTTTGTATATTCTTTTTTCTACTTTGTTCTGGGTGTTCCAGAATTTATTTGTACAAGTATAATATAAAATGCAAGTAGCTGATAAAAAGTATTACAAAGAAGTCTTAGTCAAAGACCTAGCTACATTAGAAACAACATTAAAACAAAAAAATACAATATTATTAATATATGCTGAATGGTGCCTTCATTGCAAATTATTCAAGCCAACATGGAACAAGGTGGCACAAACTGTAAGACAATCAAAGATATTAAATCAACAGGTTCAATTGCTGGGTATTGAGTCAGAAGTATTCAAAGTATTAGGTGATAGGAATCCTAAGTTGTATAAATATATATCAACAACACGTACTTCAAAAGATATATATTTTCCAAAGGTTATGGTTTTTCAAAAAGATAAGCAGACACCTCATGAGTATGATGGTGATAAATCAGAGACTACTATGATAAATTATATAAATAAGAAATTTAGTATTAATACTATATCTAAATCAGAGAAATCAAAAGTAACTAAAGAGACTAAACCTATATCACTGGATGGAAATAAGAAACGATCTATTGATAAAGTGCGCTCAAAATTGAGGAAAGAGATCGATGATGTAACTGCACAATCCCTTCCAAATTTGATTGATCGTATGATTTCAAAGTACTTAGGTTTATAAATACCTAGTAGATGTAGAAAGGTCTGCTTTAGGTATTTCTACAAATTCATATGGACCTGGATTAAGCATAGGTGAATTGAATGAAATATAAAAAACGGTGGTCGGCATTGATCCTGGAAAATCGGATCTTGTGTATTGTATCGCGAATGATGAGGAAGAAATCAAGAAGTTCAGATACACACAGAATCAAAGGAGAAAAGAGACCAAGCAAAAGAAGTACAGGGATATTTGTGATGGGCTCAAGTCTTCTACCAAGGTGGATGGAAAGACCATCAAGGAGTGGGAGGCGGAGCTGAGTTCTTTCAACAGAAAGACTCTTTCTTTTGAAGCGTTCAAGGTATACGCAGCCAAGAAAAACGATTTGAACTGCAAGCTACTGACTTTCTATCAGCAGAGACTGTTTAGGAAGTTCAAGTGGAACGCATTCATGAACAAGAAGCGCTCTGAAGCACACATGACAAACAGGTTCAAGGAGATATTTGGCAGCCCACAAGACGTTGTTATTGGTTTTGGTGATTGGGAGCAGCGCAAGCACATGAAGTTCAAGGAGCCTACCAAGGGCAAGGGTTTTAGGACTCTTCTCAGGAAAGCCGGCTACCAGGTCTACTTGGTAGACGAGTACAGGACGAGCTGCCGTTGCCACTACTGCCAGTCACACGAGGGCGTTTGTGAAAAGTTCAGAGAATGCAAGAACACGCGGCCTTGGAAGAGGGACGAGACCATCCTTAGACATGGGCTTCTCAGGTGTAAGACTTGTGAACGTCTGTGGAACAGGGATGTGAATGGGTCTCTCAACATCCACAAGGTTGTTGTGGACACGATTGCAATGATCGGACGTCCAGCCTACTTGAGTCGCATCAGTGCTGCTGCATCGGTAGCACATAACCACATTTTAGACGAGGATGAGAAGCCTCAACTTTGAAAAGTTTATCATGGAATCGTCCATTTTAAAGTTTCAAAGGTCTAAAGGTCTAAAGTATACAATACCAAATGATATACATAATGCTAAAATAATAAAAATCAAAATTAAATAAATATAGTTTGCTTGTTTTTTTTTGCCATTTTATATAATCATACAATTGAATTCTGGATCATTCTAATTAGTAAAAGTATATAGAGCTTTAGGAACTAGGCTTTTTTGATAAATTTATTAAGTGCTCTGTATAAAATATTTAAGAAAAATTGTAATAAGTTAATTAAATGAATCAAGGAATGAATCAAGGAATGAATCAAGAAACATTGAAAAAAAAATTGTTAGAAACATACCTAAAACAGCAAGGAAGTCATCAGAAATCAACACAAAGTCTACAAATGCATAATGCAAATACAAGCTTGAATACAAGCGTAAATACAAGCGTAAGTACAGTAAAACCAACGCATGAGATTGTCCCAGTACAAACAACGGATAATATATCTCTGGAAGAGTTTCGAGAGTATGTCAAGAAATGGTTTGAACTGGACAATACCATAAAAAGGGCACAAGAAGCCATTCGTGAACGTAAGAAATTGAAAGATAAGTTATCTATTACAATTTCAGCATTTATGTGTAAATATGATATAGAAGACTTGAATACAAAAGAGGGGCGTATTAGATGCAAGGTACAAACGGTGAAAGCGCCTGTAAGTCAAAAGGTAGTAAAACAAAGAATTACTGATTTTTTCAATAATGACGAGAAAAAGAAGTCAGAGATATTGTCAAAGATATATGAAGAAAGAGAAGAAAAGGAGAAAGTAAGCTTGAGAAGATTAAAAATTACAAATTCTTGATATTTAATTTAGTTTAATGTCAATAAGTATTTTGTTTGATTTATTTCTGTTACAATTTCATCTCTAATATTTATTAAATCCGTATCCTTATCAGATATATATTTCATAAGATCTTTGTATAAATAACTCAAACAGTTATCAAGATAATTAATAATGGTTGTATCGTTAGGAATATTAATGTTTATATCTAAGTCTTTTTTATTAAGTTTTGGTCTTTTATACTTACCAATATAGACTTCAACAAACTTATCTAAAAGTTCTCCTAATTTATCACTTAATTTATCAGAAGCAATATGTTTAGGATAAGAAATAGTCATCCAATGAAAAAGCTTAATATGATTTGAGAAACTAAGAAAGAACATAATAGGATGCATTTTTATATAATAAAATAAATAAATGGTGAAACATTGTGTAAATGAGCTCACTATTACTAAACTGATAATAGAGTATATTAAGGAAAACAAGAACTTATTTATAATGTATGTAGTGTTTTTACTCATATTGCCATTACAAGATATAGGTTTACCACATTTGTTAGGTAAACTTACGAATTCTATTCAGAATAAAAGTAGCCTTACAATGCCGTTAACATTTATAATTCTTATCATTTTGATATTACAGATAGCTTATTCAATAGCAGACTATATCGAGATAAAGATGTATCCTTCAGTGCAAAAGTTTGTTAGAGAAAAGATAATGTCACATATTTTCATGATGCAGAAAACTAATTATGAAGAATTAAAAGTAGGGGAGATTACGACCAAGTTAATCAAGATGCCTGTTTTAATGTATACATATATGGAACATTGGAAGAATCTTTATATACCACAGGCCATAGTATTTACAGTAGCAATTATATATTTCATGGTACATAATTGGATAATTGGCACAGCATTATTTATTCTGATAACTTCACTTGCATATATGATATATTCTTCTATATTTATATGTGAAGGAGTATCTAAAAAAAGGGATAAAATATATAATAACTTATATGAAGAAGTAGATGATGTATTACGGAATGCTATAACAATTTTAAATTTCAATCAAGAAGAATATGAATTAGAAAGAATAAATACGTATCATGAAGACTATAAGGTTCTTAGCGAACGTTCATTAAATTGTGCTATGCGTGTCAGATATACTTTCCTTCCAATAATATTATGTTTCTTAATATTTTTCACATATTTTAGTTATAAAAAAGTGATCGATGGAAAAATGTTACCTGGTACTTTTATATCGCTTTTCATCATCATGTTATATATAATAAATTCAATGTGGCGTATGATAGGTAATGTAAAAGAAATAGTTTTGAAATGGGGTATGATAAAAGAGACATTGGAGATATTTAATAAATGTACAAAGATAAAGGAAGATAATGGAATAACATATGAAGAACCTAATAAAATGGGTATTATATTCAAAGATATATGGTATTATTTTGAAGATGAAAAAGGTATAAGACGAGATATATTTGAAGGATTGAATTTGGAGTTTAATAATAATGAAAAGGTACTAATTATAGGACAGATAGGATCTGGTAAGACGACTATATTAAAAATGATGATGAAATATATTGAACCTATAAGAGGTGAGATATTCATAAATAACATATCATTTTCCAAAATAAATTGTAATGAATTACGTCGTTATATAGGTTATATCCCACAAACTCCGATTTTATTTAATAGGAGTATATATGAAAATATTACATATGGAGTGAAAGGTTATGATAAATACGCTGTAATTACATTGATAAATCAACTAGGTCTTGAAGATATATTTAGTCAATTACCAGCTGGTATGGATACAAATGTTGGAAAATATGGTTCAAAAATATCGGGTGGACAAAGACAAATTGTTTGGATTTTACGTACTATATTACAAAATCCGCCTATAATATTGATGGATGAACCTACAGCTTCTATAGATGAAACTACAAAAGTGATTGTGCATAATTTACTTACAGTATTGATGAAAGATAAGACAGTTATCATGGTTACACATGATCCATTTTTATTAAAGTTTACAAACAGAACTATAGAAATGAAACACGGTAAAGTAATTAATGTGAATCATCGTAGTCATCATTAGTATTGATCATATGTGTAATTACATTTTCAAATTCATCTTCGTAATTAATTTTTTCATTATTTCCTTTTAGAAACATTCTTTCGAAATGATATTGCTTAGTCCATTCTTCCATGAGTGCTATATCAAAGGAATAATTGGAATACAATGTAAAAATATCATTCTTATATTTAATATCATCTATAATAACAAGGTTTACATTGTTTACATGTGTAAAATAATATGAAACATTAGGATCATATTCTTCAATCTTTATAAACTTTCGATTGATAGGTTTTTTTAATGTATTTGGATATATTTTATACATATTATCAGTATTTGATACATTGAAATTTTCATATTTTAAAGCTGATTTGATAAACTCAGCACGATGAGCTTTTACAAAAGCAAATACTTTATTCTTTGCTGGTTCCCCTAAATATAAATCTTTATATTTGATAAAATGTAATGAATTAGGGAACATATTTGATTTTTATATATTTATATATTTGCATGTATAAACTTATATGTTTTTTTGATCATCCAGGTGTACTTAAAAAAAATTTGAATACTATATAAGAAAATACAGTAATAATACATACAATAATACATACAACAAAAGTAACAAACGAACTTTCTCGCTTAATCTTCTTCAATAAAATGGAGTGTCCTATTTGCTGTGATGTATATACAAAGAAGCAAAGAAAAGAAATCCAATGTGGTTCTTGTAATTATTCAGCTTGTATTGAATGTATCAAGAAGTATGCATTGGAGTCGACACATGATATACATTGCATGAACTGTATGGTACAGTGGCCAAGATCATTTACGAGTGAAATATTCCCTAAAATATTCTTGAAAAGGGATTACAAATCCCATCGTGAAAATGTTCTATTGGACAGGGAGAAAAGTAAAATTGTAGCGACATTACCTTATGCTGAAGAAGAAAAACGGAAAAGAGAAATAAATGAAGAGATAGCTAAAATAAATAAATTGAAACAGGAATATCAAAAGAAAATTAAAGAGTTGAATGAAGTAATTAATACAAAGAGGAATGAGATATATAATTCGGCAATACCAGTCAAAAAAGAATTTGTAAGACCGTGTCCTAGTAATGAATGTAAAGGATTTTTGAGTACACAATGGAAATGTGGATTATGTAATATATGGGTTTGTCCTGATTGTCATGAGATTAAAGGAAATGAAAAAAATACAGCACACACTTGTGATCCAAACAATATTGAAAGTGCAAAAGAAATAAAGAAAAATACAAAGCCTTGTCCATCATGTTCAGCATGCATCTTCAAAATAGATGGTTGTGATCAAATGTGGTGTTCGCAATGTCATACTGCATTCAGTTGGGATACAGGAAGGTTAGAAAAAGGACCAATTCATAATCCTCATTTTTACGAGTATATGCGAACTAATGGAACACTTCCTCGAAATTTGGGAGATATTCCATATGGAGGTTTACCTACAGTTTACAGGATTTCAAGACATCTTAAAAAGTACAAGTGTGAGAATCATGCTATATTAGATGTATTACGTTGTTTATCTCATATTCATTTTTACGAGATTCCCAGATACCCAGTACAAGAGCTTGGTACTGACATATATCAAGATCTACGTATTCAATATATATTGAACGACATAAGTGAGGAATACTGGAAGAAAGAATTACAAAAGAGGGAGAAAAAGTTTGAGAGTAATAAAAATATGAGATTTATATTTGATATGATCATCAATATTGGGGTGGATTGTGTTAATAAAATTCTAAACTTTAAAACAGAAGAAGAGTTTACAAACCTATATAATACTATGCTAGATGTACGAGTAAGAGCTAATGCACAGTTTAAGGAACATGCTAGTAAGTTCAATAGTAAAACAGCAAAATATATATCCGATGAGTGGATTTTTGAAACACCAAAATCAACCAAGATGAGTCAAGATGATGAGTCAAGATGATGAGTCAAGATGATGAGTCAAGATGATGAATCAAGATGATGAGTCAAGATGATGAATCAAGATGATGAATCAAGATGATGAATCAAGATGATGAGTCAAGATGATGAGTCAAGATGATGAATCAAGATGATGAGTCAAGATGATGATTCAAGATGATGAATCAAGATGATGAATCAAGATGATGAATCAAGATGATGAGTCAAGATGATGAATCAAGATGATGAATCAAGATGAATAAAAATAAATATATAAATAAATAATGTTATCCCAACAAGCTCTGATCTTATCGATTTGTAATGTTGTTATATTTATAGCTCTTATTATAAGTGTATTTATCATCAAAAAAACTACAGATAAAAAAGAAGAGTCAAAATATAAAATAGTCCTTAAAAATATAGCAGCATTAATATTTTTTTTAATCATTATGATAATGCAGGTATATTCAGTGAATTGTATGGTATATGGTGAATGTGGGTCGTGGGCATGGATTATTACTATTTTTACAGTATTAGGTACTTTAGCTTATTTGGGACTTTTTATATATATTCTTATTAAATCCAAGACACCCGACACAAAGCTAGTCGTAAAATCTGAGTCATAAAATCAGATTCATTGTCCACCTAAATAGGATGTTGTATGTAATAATTTAACTTTTTTAATAATATTTTCAAGTTTATTTGGTGGTGTATTTGCAATTATTTTGAGTATCATGCTTATCATTTTTTTAACAATTGATATAACCTTATCATTAAACTCTCTGAAATCTCTTATTTCTTGAGCAAGCGTTGATTTATTCTTAATATTATTTAGTTTGTTAGATATTTTTTTATATTTAACATAAAACAATCCAGAAATATTTTCATCACCATAAGCCTCGCAGTTACCTTCATTAAAACAAGTTAAAAATTTTATTAGTTTATGTAATTCTTTCTTTAAATTATTCAAATTCATTACAGGATTATTATCAGTTGCTACAATAGAGTGTAGAATAAGACATAAGAAATATCTTTGTAAACGTTTATCTATTTTTTTATCATGCCAAGGAAAATCATTTTGATAAAAGAGAATAAGGTCAATATCTTTAATCATGTAGCTTAATGTTGGTCCCCAAAACGTAAATGATTTTTTAGATATAGTTGAGTCATAATGGTATTTTGTCAGCCACTTATCAGCTTTTTTAATCAAAGATGAGATTGTATTATCATCTGGCTTTGGTATACCTACATCTATAACTTCAGATGGAACACTTAATATTTCATCATTAACATTTATTTTAACATTATATTTCATACGATAAAGATCAAATGAATTGTATGTATTATCTTTTCTACGGAATTTAATAGCAGTATTTCGGCTTATAAAAAAGTTGGATGGTTTATGTTTAGGAATTGCTTCAAGCAAACTAGAAACTTCTTTATACATCACAAACTCATCACCTTGAAGATTAATTGGTGCTAACATGAAATCCATTCTTGATGTTTTATCGACGAATTTTATATCTTTATTACCTAAGTCATTTCTATATTCTTTTAGTAAGGTATCTATATTAATATCACTTATACCAAAGTCATTCTTTTGTAGAACGCTTTTGAAAGAATATAAGCAGAATGTTACTAATATAGATATATCTTCAAAAACCTTTTTATAATTGGGTATTGTAGGGTTAACGAAAAGTTGAAAATCAGCATCACTTCTTTTGAGGAGATGAGTAAATTCGTTATCATCTAATAGACTGAAAAGTTCTTTTAATAGAATCCTATATAAGTTTCCCCCTTTATAAAAAAAACATATATGTTTAGGTATTTCCAAATTATGATGGTTTGCATAAGATGTAATTATAGTATTAACTGATTTATAAAAAGTAAAAAGAAACAGTTCATAATTAGCATCTGACATTTTCTGAATAATATATGATGTAGTTGTATCAGCTAGCTTTTGTTTAATAGAACGAAATCTAGACATCTCATCTGTGGGTTTAAAACACATCATGTATTGTTTATTTGTTACTTTATCTTTATAAACATACATTGATTGTCGTTGATTATAACTAATTTTATTATATATATCATCATAATTTGTTATTTCTTCAAGTAAGATATCATCAAATTTCTTTGCTTCACAAAAGTTGGCTTCCATATCCTTTTGAATAAACTTGCATTCTTTAATAACCTTTTCAAGTCTTTCATATGATATTTTACCGTTATCAGCTATTTTACTTAGATCAAACAACCTCATTTATATAAATATATATTTTTGTGATTGTTTTTATTTATTAAATATTATATTCCCAATAATGATAATAACGCTTATAGGAACAATAATATTAAGAAATATATTTGCAAATCTATTAATACTATCTTGATTTGTAGTATAGTAATTTGTGGTATTCGTATCTAATTCTGGAATATTTTCAGTATTCTCAGTATTCTCAGTATTCTCAGTATTCTCATTATTTTCATAATTATGTGGCATGTTTATTATCATTTCTTGTAATGGTTCATGTTCTATAATAATACTACGACAAATAGGACAATTTATTGATAGGTTTTTCATCTGGTTCTTTGAATTTGCATATTCAATCATACACTTTGTATGGAATTTATGACCACAATTTATTGTACATATACTTGTTTTGAGAGGTTCTAAACATATAGAACATTCTATACTATCTTCTATATCCATACTCATATAAGTTTTATCAACAATATATTTATATTACTATAAAAAAGCAAATGATCGCAAAAAAATATTTCTATACATATATTAGACCTGATACAAATGTATATTTCATATCATCAAAGTTATCACATCAAGAGCATAAGAAATATAGTATGAAAGGCCAAATATACTCTGAGCCATACTGGAACAATGAAAATGAAGCGGTAAATGCTGTAATAGCATATAGTAACTATGAGCAATGTGTCCAAAAAATGAATATTTTGGAATTAGAGAATAAAGATTGTGAAGTCCGAGATATGAAGATAATAGATATACAAACATATTGTAATGAGTTAAGAATGCCATTGAATGTAATTATTAATAGTTTTTGTAATATAGATGATAAAATAGAGTATAATGAAATATATTTTTACAAGTATAAAAGAGATGATGAATATATGAATTTTGAAAAATACAAGAGATTGCTGTAAATTTCTTCACTTATACTAAATGAAAAAATATTGGAAATATATTACTTTGTTATTAGTAATAATAATTGTATGTACATTCATAAGTTCCATAGGTAGAAAGGAGATGTTTACAGAAGATAAATCATACAAATGTAAGGATCTTATTATTAAGATTATGACATCTCAAGGTAAATCTGAAACTATTGCAAAGTCAGAATTAGATGCTATATTAGAGGTTGAACCTTCTGAGTATGCTAAGATAATGGGAATAGATTATAGTAACATACCTAAAGAAATGAGAAATAGATTACCCAAGCTTAACTTGGGTGAAATGATATTACAAATGAAGCGTAATGTATTATTAGATGAATCAGGTAATGATGTTCCTATTGATACATGTGTTTTACCTGTTAGTTATTTAGCTAAAATGACAAAACACACACCATCGGATGTGATGTTAATTAATGGTAATACATATGATAAAATATCCAATGATACAAAAGTATGTAAAATTTTTGATTTCAAGTTGAGATCGAATATTAAGAATAATCACACAGATGATATATCGGCTTTGAATAGAATGAATCCTAAACAAGATAGGATGCATTATTATGGATGTATTATAGATTATAAAAATCTTTTACAATTACGAAACATATTAATAAAACTATTTAAATACTCTGATATGGAAACCATGAGACAAATAAGGAATTTGATGATAGAATATAATGTTACATGGGCTGATAGAACAGAGGCACAAAATTATAATCTAGAATCGCAAAGAGAATTAAGCAAGGAGAATGCACTCAGAGTAGCAGCCCAACGTAAGGTTCCTCCAGATGTAGCTATATTAAATGAACAAATAAGGGCAACTCAGGACTCAACGAGGGAATTGCAAGATAGCGAATATACAAATAGTTTTTATAGTAATATTATATATTCAAGCGATGCGATCACTAATAGACTATAAAATTTAGTTCTTTTTTTTCTGTTTATAAATCAAACAATATGAAGTTTACATTAGTAACATTACTAGTTATAATAATACTTGTTATAGTCATAGGAGCTTTGTTTTCTGCCGATATGATAAAACCAAAGGAGGATTTTGCAAATTGTCCAAGCTATGATGATCCTTTTGAGAAAAAAAGGTTTTTGAAAACAAACGAGTGTTATCCAGAAACTGGTCCAAACTGTATGGATGTTTTGAAACGTATACATGGTAATGATATCAGCATAAGTGGTATGACAAAAGAAAACGTAGATAATGCGATAAATACTATGATGAATAACACATATAAAGATAATAATGGTGAAACATATTCTGTCAATGAATGTGTTATAAGTGAATCTGAATTAAGGAACTTGAATATACAAAATTGTAGAATGGGACGGATAAGAATGAAGAAGAATCCCAAAGATGATCAGGTAAAATGGGATTATGATAATGGATGTGTTATAAGTGAAGATCAACTAACTAATAACATAGATACTATAGTAAATACAATACATAATATATATACCAGAGCTAAAACAGATCTGAGAGATGAGTTAGAAGCCTCCAATAATGAAAATAGGAGACAAACTGAAAGAAATTGGAGTGAATATAGAAGTAATAAGAGACAAACAGAAGAAGAAAAGAGATTACAAAGAGAAGCATTAGAAGAATCATATAATGCTATAGAACGTACAAAGGTTGAAAAAGCTATTGAGTTACATAATAACATATTAATTGGAATAACTAATATGGAAATAAATAAGAAACGAGGTTTGGCAGAATTTCTCAGGAATAAGATTGTTGGTCTACGTTATGAAGTATATCATGGTTATTTTGCAAGCCAACAGCCTGAGAATCTTAATCATTTTAGAAACTATATACCTTATGAAACTGGATTTATTAACCAAGTCAATGACTTTCAAGGTATGCGTGGTTATAATGAAGGTAAATCGACACAACGTGTTAGTGTCAATATAACAGGTATAATACGTCCTGATGTATCTGGACGTTGGAAATTTGCCTTGGTAAGCGATGACTCTTCATATATGTGGATAGAGGATATACATAAGGAATATTATAATATGGATATACCTACAGCATTAATGAAAAATCCTGGACTACATGGAGATGTTAGGGTAGAAAGCCAAATAGATCTCAGAGGTACGGATATAAATTCAAATTCACAAGGTTACAAACTGAGAATTGTACATGGTAATAATGATGGACCTGGTTCATTAAGAGTTTATATGATGCGACCTGATAGATCCTATTGGGAGATATTGAGTGGTAATAATATTCTCTTCTCACCTACACGTGTAGGACTTCAGTGTAAGGTTGTCCGGGGTTATTTCTGGGATAATACGGAATGGTTGAAATATGTCCAACCATTATGCGCTGTTGCTTTGGATGAGGCATTCCATATTACAAAAGATATGTGGAACTTTGGTGTACCTGGTAGTGGTAGGTATGAAAACTTTCAACGTATTAAATATACAAATTTTAATAAGAGTACTAATTCTGGAACTAATGAGACAACGCATCCTTGGACAGTTGCTCCATATCCTTTTGATTTTCAATGGCAACGATCTATGAATATATATGGATGGTTTTACCCACCTGCAGTAGGTAAGTATACATTTTATCTTGCTTCAGATGATGCAGGATACTTATGGATTGGAAATAATGCTGTGCATTGGCATACTAGTAATGCAGTAATAAATAATGGAGGAATACATGGAACTACTATGGCTAAGACAAGTTATTATTTTGGGTCTAATTCAGTTAATGTACCACATCCTATAAGGTTTGTACAAGGTGATTGGGGAGGTGGAAATACACTTGTATTTGCATATCAGAGACCAGGATCAACAGAAGTTATATATGATTTAACAAGGGATTTCCGACACTAATACATTTAAGAATAAAAAACAATGGATACATAGATGGACCTACATATATACTTCACAGATGAAGGTTATGATAAGGAGATATATGAACATGGTTTTACTGTAGAAACACTAAAGTCTTTTTTACATATTGGTTATGAATTATATAAACATAGAGTGTTGAAACAACTTGATGTTTTAGTAGATAAGAATATAGAATCTATTGTAAATTCAAGAGTAAAAATAAAGGAGCAAGATATATATAATGAAGTACAAAGAGAAGTACAGAGAGAAGTACAAAAGGAGTTGGATGAACTGAAGAATGAGAACTTGGAGTTGGTAAGAAAATTAGATGAGAGTATGGTATCTAAACAATATCTTCTTGAAATAGAAAAGCAGAATTTGAAGATACAACATATGGATGACTTACTAAGTTCATCAAAAAAGAAGAATGATGTACTTGAAAAACAGATTCAGGATTTATATAATGACATATATAAAGATAGTATCCAACAGCTCAAAGATACAATAAAACAAAAAGAGACGGAAATAAGTATTTTGAAGAATACAAATATAGTGAAAGGATGTATAGGGGAAAATCATATCACAAATGTATTAAAAAATATTTTTACAGAGTGTGATGTAATAAAAACTGGAAAGGTAGCACATGTTTGTGATGTACATATGTGTTTTCCTTCAGGAAAAAAAATAGTATTTGAGTCCAAATATAAAGGTAATATAACTAAGCTTGATGTAGATAAATTCTACAATGATGTGGAAAAATTAGATGACTCTGTGATAGGTGGTGTTTTTGTCAGTTTTTTATCTAGAAATATACCTAATAAAGGCTCAATAAATTTTGAAATTACATCACAAAGTAAAAAGCCTTTGATGTATATTGCATATGATAATGAGGATGAGTTTAATATGTTTTTTACACATAATATATTGATGTTTGTTAAATTATGTGAGGCATATAATATTGATACTAAAACATCATTAGATATACAAAATACAATTCAGGAGGTGAAGTTTATATGCGATATGGTGAGTAAACAAAAGAAAAGATTAGATGATATAAAATCAAGATTTCAAAAGTATACTCAGGAAACAGAGGATGATATGAAGGTATTATTTAATAAAATGGATAATATGTTTGCCAAGGTACCTATAAAAGAAACAAGAAAGAGATTATTCATATGTACACAATGTACATATACTTGTGGTTCTCAACGTACTCTTACAAAACATATAAACGATAATCATCTACAAGAGTAGATTCTGAGTGTTTTTTTATTATGTTATATTTTTAATACGTTTATAATGCTCAAATGCTTGTATAGCATCATAACGTTTATATGGATTTGGATGAATCATATATTTTATGAGTTCTTTTAGTTCATTAATGATTTTAATTTTTTTGGTAATTCTTTTTTGTTCTACTGTATGTAGACCTGCTGATATAAATGTTAAAAATAGTGTCATACCAAGTTGATACGTATCTATCTTACTAGTAAGAGATTTGAATAGTTTTTTCTTAGTATTGTAAAACTCTTTTAGTTCTTGGTTATAATTAATATGAAGGATAGATTCAGCTGAAGTTTGAATATTTATTGGTATACCAGCTATAAATATTGAATAAACAAAATTATTTAAGAATTTACTGATAAACCGGTTAGAATTTGTTTGTGTATTCGTGTTCATATACATATACAATTTGTACTCTGGTGGAAAATAAGCATAATCTGCATTTAAAAGATTATTGTATTTGTTATATACATTATTATATTTATAAACTAATCCAAAATCAATCAAATATAGTTTACCTTTTCTATACATTATATTTTCTGGTTTTATATCTTGATGTATTAATTCATGTTTATTAAGAGTGATAAGGCCTTCAAATATAGGTTCAAGTATATTAAAAATCTTAAAAAACAAAGGGTGAGATAATCTTTTAGAAAGCATTATATTACCAAGACTTTTCCCACCATATCTTAGAATGATTTGATTATAATTGTTTTTGTCGTCCATTAAACTACATTTATTAATCTCATCAGATTTTCTGTTTTTATCAGTTGTAATACAATCATCTAAAAGTGGTAATGTGAATTTTTGTTGTGGATCAATTTCTTTCAACATTTTTAAAGTACTTAATTCAGTATTAAATTCATCTTTATTTTCGAATACTTTTCCAACACTATCTTTGTAAGTTTTTTTGTCTTTACATTTCAAATGAGGACGAAATACGCAACCATATGATCCACTTGCAACAAAAGGCATTTTTTTATTATATAAAATAATTTAATATATTTGTGTACTACTTAAAATAATATTATAATATATAATATATTCAAAATGAATTGTAGATTTAATACTAGATTGAGTAATGTAAAAGTATATGCGCAAGCATCAAAACCATCACCTATAAGTGTCTTACGAAAAAAGCTAGAAGCTAAGCGTAGTTCTATTTTGAAAGATAATTTTAATAAGCTTACTATGATTGCTACAATTGATACTAAATTTTTCACAGAAACCCTTACTGAACTTGATGTATTACATAAGGATTTCTTTGAAAAACAAATGAAAAAAGATGTATCAGGTGTATCAAGTGAATCTGATGTATCAAGTGAATCTGATGTAGAGAGTGGTGATGACAATATTTTTCTAAAAAATTAATTATAGGTATTTTTCGCACCATATTTTGGTTTTCATAAAATATTCATCATCTTTACTATGTTTGAAGTATATTAAAGGAATAATTACAGCCATAATTTCATTGGGGTTTTCTATTTGATTCACATAATCTGGTAAATAATACTGTTTTTCATGATGTAAAACATAATTATTTATATTTAAAAACATTGGTGAAGAATGTGATAATATTACAGGGTTTTGATTATATATTTGAATCAATGCAAAATTATTTTTCTGATAGAGTTTATTTACATCTGGGTTATTTCTTCTTATTTCTTTGATCTTAGGTGGTAAATATACTTCATGAAACCCCCAGCTTTTGTAAAGTATATTTGTTTCCTCGGGATATACTCTTTGATATACATGTAACTTTTCATGAATCAACGTTATCATTTTATTCTCCGGAGTAGTATTGTTATTCAAGAAATTACTAGGAAGTATAATTACATCTTTCAATGTATGTGGATATCCATCTTCTATATTAATATGTACTTTGGCAAACTTCCATTTAATTTTATACAAATTATTTGTTTTCCTTTTTTTATCAATCTGTTCACACAAGCCTGCTAGTTCAGCTTTTTCTTCACTTGTAAAACTCATGATACTATTTTTATATACAGACTTGTATTGTTCAATAGAATCTACTTTTCTAACCTTGAGATCCAGTTTATTCATTCTATCAAAATAATCAGATTTATTAACGATAGATTCCATATATTCCCTGCTTACAAAATCTGGTTCATAGAAATATTCTATTTGTTTTTTTGTGAGCGATAATGCAATAAGAAATATTACAATAATCCAAAACATTCTTATATTATAATTGATAGTTTTTTATAATATCAAATAAAGATGGAAACCTCTATCTTAAAAAAGTTTTTTGAAGAATACTTGACATTATATCCGTCCTTTTCTTCTTTTTTAGGTGACCGATCTTCTGATTCACATTATGAAAATATATTAGATAGATCTCATAATATAAAATATGGAAGACTTATGGCCAAATATGAAAAGAAACTTGGTAAGATTGAAAGCACAAAAAATATAGATATACAAATATTGAGATGGATTATAAAAGATAATAAAGATTCTCAAAAACATCCTTTAAACCTTATTCCATTAAGCTCATTTGAAAACTGGATTATAGAGTTTACATTTATAAATAAAAGTATGTATCCATTAAAAACATTAAAAGATCTTGATAATTTACTATCAAGACATGTTGATTTCATGGTATACATCAAGAATTGTATTGATAAGATGAAGATTGGTATAAAACGAAGGGTTGTTTTACCTAAGATAATATGTGCTAAACTAATAGAATCTCTTGAAGAGTTTTATAATAACAAAAAATATATTGTAGATATTCCATATTCTTTAAAAGTAGCTCATCCAAAGGCTACTGGGAGATACTTAAGTTTTGTTGTTGGACCATATGCGTTTACTTTACAAAAATTAATATATTTTCTGAAGAACGTATATATAAATTCTTGTAGACATACAACAGGATTATGTAATATTCCAAGAGGTAAGAACATATATAAATATTTAGTGAAAAGCATGACAACATTAGATATAACACCTGAATATGTACATATCTTAGGATTACGTGAAGTAAAACGTATAACAAATGAAATTAATATAATCAAAGTGTTACTGGGATATTCTGATAGCATTTCATTGATGCAGTTTAATCAAACAATGTTAACAAACTCAAAGAACTATTATAAACATGATGATATGTTGTTAAAAGAATATAAAAATCAACAAAAATATATAGATGAAGTGATAATACCTCATAATTTCCATAATAATGTCGAAAATTACAATATAAAACGCGTCCCTAGATCAATGGAGCAAACAAGTGCGGGTGCTTTTTATTATCCAGGAAGCATATTATCAATGCAACGTAAGGGGACATTTTATGTCAATATGAGAGATATGAAGGAAAATCCCAAATTTAATATGATGGCATTATCTCTACATGAAGGTAAGCCGGGACATCATTATCAATTTCAATATATGATTGAAAGTAAATTACCAATTTATAGACAATATGCTATAAATAGTACAGCATTTGTAGAAGGGTGGGCATTATACGCAGAATCATTAGGTAATTACAAGAATAATCCATATGATTACTTTGGTAAACTAACTTATGAATTATTTCGTGCTGTGCGTTTAGTAGTAGATTCCGGAATACATTATTATAATTGGTCTTATGATTATGCTGTGGAATATATGCAAAAATACTTGGCTATTAGTAAAAGCGAGATAGAAACAGAGGTTCAACGTTATATATGCATACCAGGTCAAGCATTATGTTATAAAGTTGGTGAAAGAAAAATAGTAGCCTTAAAACAAAAGTATATAAAAGCCTATGGTTACAGTGAACAGAATATAAAGGAATTTCATAAATATATACTGGAAGATGGTATTGTACCTCTCACATTACTAGAAAGAAAAATTAATAAAATTATAAAAACTAAAATATCTAAGCACTAATTTCAATATCTAAATAAACAGGTGCATGGTCTGATCCATAATACTCTGTAAGAATATCACAGTCATTCATATACTGAATTAATGTCCTATCTAGAATAAAGTAATCAATACGCCAGCCATTGTTTTTTTCTCTTGAATTTGCAAAGTTACTCCACCATGAATATTTAATTTCTTTGGGATGTTGATATCTAAATGCATCAATCATCCTCATATTATGTAAGAGAAGACCAAAAGATAATCTTTCTTTATCAGTATAACCGGGGCGATAATGGTTACTATTATGACTATATAAATCTATATCATTATGTGCAACATTAAGGTCACCACATAGAATAATTTCTCTCTTTTTATGAAATTTAATAACATCTCTGAAACATGGCTCCCACTTAGAATAACGGTATTCTAGTCTTTCAAGATTTGTTTTTGAGTTTGGTGTATATACATTAATTACAGTGAAATTTTGGAAATCTGCTCTGATTATTCTACCTTCATCATTAAGATCTTCATCATTATAAACCATTTCCATATCATAATACACATTATCCGGTTCAAATTTAGAGAGAAGAGCGGTTCCTGAATAGCCTTTTTTACTTTTACAACAGTTTATGTAAATAAATGGGTATATATCTTCAAAGTATTCTGTCAATAATTCTAAAGATGTAGAACAGCGCACTTCTTGTAAACATATAATATCAGGATCAACTTCTTTAGCAAGGGTTGATAAGACATTATTTTGACTATATTTTTGATGTTTATATCCATTCTTTGCTTTTAAAAGGATATTATTCAATCCATTGATATTCCATGAGACAATCTTCATTTATATATGATATTAAAATAAATGTCCTTAGTGAGAATACAAGATACGAATGGTAAGACCACTAGTATTTTGAAGTTTGTATTAAACAATTCTAAAGACAAAATCAAATTTAAAAAAGATGAAAGTAAATATATATCTTTGAAAACGGATCCGTATCTTGTATTAAAAAGACTATTTAAGGAAATGAAAGAATCTAAAATAGTACTTGATATATCTGAAATTAATTTGAGACATAAACAAATGGTACTTAATATTGCAGAACGATACTTATACAAATTTAATAAGTATAATACAAATAGTTCCCGTCCAAGTTTGAAAGATAAAAAAAATAAGATACTGGTTTATGATATTAATTCAGATATAGATTGGATACTAAAAAAAAATATATACATTACATTTACACGAGACATTATTAATGAACCTGCTAATGTTGCTACACCGGAATATATTTCTTTATTAGTGAAAAAAAATTTAAAAAATGCTAAAGTAATTATATATAACAAAGATCAAATCATTAAAAAAGGATTAAATTTGGTTTATGCAGTCGGTAAGGGTAGTATGAATGACCCTAGATTTGTAGTAATAGAATATTTTCCAAAGAATAAAGTGAATACTACAATTTGCCTATGTGGAAAAGGTGTTGTTTTTGATGCTGGTGGAACACAGATTAAGACAGGTACTTCTAATTCATATGCAATGAAAGCTGACAAGACAGGTGGTTGTATTGTCATAGGATTGATGAAATATTTTAGTGATATGGAGATTCCTTGTAATATGGTAGGAGTAATTCCATTAGTGGAGAATGTAGTATCAGGGAGTGCAATTATGCCAGGAGATATATATACATCATATAGTGGAAAAACAGTTGAAATATTAAATACAGACGCAGAAGGAAGACTTATTTTAGCGGATGCACTGAGTTATTGTGAAAAGTATAATCCAGATTATATATTTGATTTTGCAACTTTAACAGGATGGGCTAGTAAACTACATTGTGATATTGCTGCTGCATTTTATTCTCCTAATGCTAAATTACATAGAATGATAGAAGATATAGGAGAAGAATGTGGTGATAGGACATGGGGAATGCCAAAATGGTTGGAATATAAAAGTTATTGTAAATCTAAAGTAGCTGACTTGAAAAACTATGATTTATCCGTAGATGGTTGCACAGCAGGTGGTGGATACATGGCAGCAATGTTTTTAGCACATTTTGTACCTTCTAGATGCATACAAAACTGGGTGCATTTTGATATATGTAATAATATAGATGATCATATTATGAATGCCAATACAATGAATCTCGCCATTAATTTGATAAAAACATTAGTTTATAATAAATAAATAAATGAAACGTTTAGTCTTTGTTGATCTAGATAACTTATATATCATTAATAATAGGGTAAATGTACCAATTTTAAAATCAAGAATAGAAGAAATTAAAAAAATGAAATCAAAAATATATTGGTTTGGAAATACGTTTACATCAAATATAGTTCAGAAAAATGACATTAAAATAAATGTTATTGATACTGCTATTGAAGTGAATAGTTCAGATCATAAATTGATAAATAATATACAACGCTCACAAGCCAAGAAAATAATGTTAATATCTAGTGATATGACCCTTGCAAGAATTGCATTATACCTGAATCCTGATAAGACTATATCATTTCAAAGGTTTACAAATAATAGATTGGAAGAGTTTCATGTAGATTACAAGTTTGAAAATAGAAAGCACTTGACAAAGTTCATGGAAAGTCTTGCTTTATATATAAAAAGGTTTCATTAAAAAAATTCTGAGTAGAACATAATAATGAGTAACTTGATTTATGATGGTGATTGGGTCATAACACTAAGCAATAACGCTTATACAGACTTATCTGATAGTATTGGTGCCTTTACTGGAAATGGTAAATTAGCATTGCATGTTTCTATGTCTGATATATCAAGTCAAAAGACATTAGTATCTGGTAATGTACAATTTGACCAGATAGGAAAATATAGAAATAATACCTTGAACTGCTTCAGTGTTAATAATGTACAATTCATTTCACATTATAGTAGTAATATTTCATATGATATGGTGCATCAAAGTTTAGATATGTATATAGGTGAAGTTGAAACTAAATTCAATTGTTTTGATAGTTCTAATGGATTAGAGGTAACAAGTAGGTTACTACCTTTGAGACAATATCCATATTGTATATTACAAGAGATAGAGGTTATTCCAAATAGTAATATGCCTATATTGGACATGTATCATGAAATTAAATCTACAGATGGTATTTTATCACAAGAATATAATAATAATGTTATATACAATGAAAATATATATGAAGATAAGGGACTATATATTTTGAATGCTTCAGGTATAATACAAAATACGGGATGTAAAGCTTGTGCAGCATCATGTTATTTTTTTGAAAATAGTAATGTGGTAAATTTGGGTTATAATATATATAATGATAAGTCTAAGGCTTATCAAAAATATAGATTGAAAAATATAGATGCCAATACAAGTTATAAGTTTTATATATTGAGTGCTATTATGACATCTTATGATTTTCCAGATCCTCTTGAAGAAGTAAAACGTATTTTATTAAATATAGCATTTAAGGAACCAGATACAAATACATTAATTTCACAGATAAAAAATGATAGTGCAATAATGTGGGATGATATGTGGAAAGGTGATATTGAAATATTACCAAAAAATATCATTACATCTAGTGAGTTATACAGAGTTAATAAAACAAAGATGTATGTTCGTATGAGTTTATTCAATATATTTTCGTGTTTGCGTCATGCCGTAAATACTGAAATAAACCCATTGAATCTTTCATATGTAGATAGTAATGGTAATGTATTTTTTGATGGGGATCTTTGGTTGATTCCTTCTTTAATACTATTGAAACCACAGATTGCAAGAGTTTTATTGGAGTTTAAATATAAGCTCATTGAACAAGCATTACAGTTATCTTCTAGCTTTGGTTATAAGGGTTCCAAATTTCCATATAAGAATGATATTATTGGGTATAAGAATGTATATTGGGATGTAATATCACCATTACATATATTTAATAATGCAACTATATGTATTAATGTTTGGAATTATTATAGAGTAACACTAGATAAAGAATGGTTAAGTAGCAAGGGCTATATCATTATGAAAAATATTACCGAGTTCTTGACTAGTTATATTAAAAATTCAAATGGTGTATACAATGTTCCAAATACATTAGGCCTTGGAGAAATTATATGTAATGATCATGCATTCACCATAAATGTCATCATTCATGCATTTAAATATACAATAGAAGCGAGCTATATTTTAGGTCTTATCCCAAATCCTAAATGGTTAGATATCATTCTAAAACTTGGTATACCTACAATTACAACAGGTAGTGATATTGATGTTATAAAATATCATAATACATATGATGGTACAAGTAATATAGATATATTGGATAATTTGATAACATTAATGCCATATTATTCAAGTATATATTTTAATGATTATTCACAGAGGAATAATAGTGCTATATTAAGAAATATAAATTATTATAGTAGTAGACTTGATAATAGATTTGAAATGAATCCTTTGAATAACTTAATACGTGCTGCAATACATGGTGTATTAGCACAAACCTCTACATCTGAAATGAATAATTTTTATGATAAACTTGATAAGGTATTTGATGAAAATATGAAAGGATATTGGGGAATAATTAATTTACATAATATGGAATCTTCTGGAATTGATATAGGATTAAATGCATTTTTAGTTTTTATTATACTTACATGTATATGTGGACTGAATATAAGAGGAAGTACATCACCATCTAATGTTAAATTAGAAGCTTTTAGAATACAAGATGCATTAGGTACATATATGCCTAGTACATGGGCATATATAAATATCGGGGCTATTGGAAATGAAGGTGTTTTTGTAAATGTAAGTAATCAATTATCTTATATTTAATTTTTATATTTCTTTAAATAAAAATGCAGTACGTAAATTGTCTTTATACCACACAAGGTGACTACGTATGTCAAAAGAATGAAAATCTAGATTCATTTTATAATAAACATGTAGTTGATGAATCTGTAAGTAATACCGTGTCTATAAGCGATAGTGTATCTGCTAGTGTACCTGCTAGCGTACCTGCTAGTGTAACAGAATATTTTTATGCAGGAGAAGCTGCTAAGGATGAAGCTCGAAAAGTGGCAATGCAAATTAAGGAATGTACTGTTCCCAATATGCAAAGTTCTGATGCTAGAAAAAAAGAACTTGCTATGAAAACATGTACTGGAGCTATGACAAATGCTTACCATAATTATTGTAATACTAATCAAGTTAATCGTTGTTATTATACTGCTCCTCCTGCAACAAGGGGTAGAGTATTTGCAACATGTGATGGTGAATTAAAATCACAAATTGATAATGCAATTAATAGCGTAGTGAGCGGCCAAGAAACAGATGTAACTAAACTTTTCACCTGTCGTACACCTCCACAGTAGATTTTTTATGATATATGTATAAGAGATGTCTTTTAATGCTATTGAATTTCTTTATTTGAATCCTGAATTACCTGCGTATTCAAATATCATTACACTCGAAGATGCTTTACTATTTCACAATAGTGGACAAAGTTTTGGTATGTTTAATACATTATCAAATATACCAGTCGAATTTGATTCTGAATTATTTATTACTGCAAACCAGAACTTATGTGATATCAGTTTACTGAGTTACAATATAAAAAATGCAATGTCCAATACAGGAATAAGACAAAAGGATATAGAAGCTAAAAGCAAGTATGTACCTACCATATTTAGAGATGTGGTTTATAATGGTTTTGATTTTTATGGTTTAGATAATTTCTCATTACCTGTAGGATCAACATTTGAATTCACTGAATCCAATATTGGATACGATGATGAAATAATTCTATATGATGCTGTTGATGATAAATATTATACAAATGTTGTGTTGACAGATAGTACATCATTCAGTATAGATATAAATGATTATGTATTTTATCCAGGGTCCAATTACAAGCTATGGGGTATAAAGTTGACAGATATTGATAGGATTGCAAAGATTAATTATGTGAGAAATTATGATTATATTCGTGTACAAGATGAAATTGTTAATAAAGCTAGTTCAAATTTCAATCCAACCTTATATCGTGTTTTATATCCTGATGCACTTGCGCTGTCAGATAATGCAGCATTTACAGATTATTTAGCAAAAAAAGGTAATCTCGATATTCGTATCCAAAATGCTTATGATCTAATTACAAACGTTAGTACAGGATTTGCAGAATTGAATAATATTCGTGTATTTAGTAATTTAGAAGTTATAGGTAATACTTTTGCAATTGGACCAGCTACTTTTAGTAATACTATAGTGGGTCTTTCAACTCTTGATATAACAAGTGTGATTACTGGTTACAATGATCTTGATATCAAAGGAAACTTTGTATTGAACTCTAATGCTACTATACATAGCAACTTGGATGTTCATCAAAATGTAATAATAAGAAAGGATCTTATTGTGGATAGTAATATTTATAGCTCCAATAACCTTTATGTGGAGCGGGATTTTCAACTGGGTAGTAATGCTTGGGTGGGTAGTAATATGACCGTGAGTAATGATTCCTTTGTCCTTCAAAATACACAGTTATATGGGCGTTTAGTGGTGGATAGTAATATTTATAGCTCTAATAACCTTTATGTTGAGAG
>JACCDK010328356.1_pt1 | contig 25645 bp, 20 predicted proteins | sample 7445871 | NCBI WGS metagenome assembly JACCDK01 (sample SAMN15323436, study PRJNA562643) | freshwater metagenome | isolation source: river surface water | place: USA:Blue River Watershed | collected 2017-08-15 | reverse complement strand
GTTTTCAAACATGGCGGAATTCTGTTCCGGAACACCGAACCATCGGGTTTGTTCCAACCATGGGTGCACTTCATCAGGGTCATATCAGCCTGATTGAGCAGGCGAAAGCTGAGTGCGACCTTGTAGTTGTGAGTATCTACGTGAATGCTTTGCAGTTCAATTCTGAACAGGACTACGACAGATACCCTCGTACAGAGGAAAGCGACTTCGAGCAATGTGAACGTGCGAAAGTAGATGCGGTCTTCGCACCAATGAAGAGCGATCTGTTTCCTGAGGATGTAGTTGAACTCATTACTCCTTCAATGAATGCGATGGGCTTCGAAGGCGCAGATCGACCTGGGCATTTTGCTGGCGTTGCGACAGTCGTCGATCGGCTCTTTTCAGTGGTTAAGCCCTCCATCGCATACTTTGGTTTGAAGGATTACCAACAAGTTGCAGTAGTGAGCGACATGGCATCACAATTGCACCCCAACATTGCGATTACCGCATGTGCCACGAAGCGTGAAGAGGACGGATTGGCCATGTCGAGCCGCAATAGATTCCTTTCACAATCTGGAAGAACTAGTGCATCGTTATTGCCGTCAGCGCTCTATAGGGCTGTCTCATTGTGGAACAGCGGAGCCACTAACGCGCAAAATTTGATCGCATCAATAACCAATAGTCTTTCTCAGGATCCAGCAGTGAAGGTGCAATACATTTCAATAGTTCGCAATGGGACAATGGAAGACGTTCAGACTGCTGGTGAAAATGATGTGATCCTCGCGGCCATTGTTGTCGATGGGATTCGATTAATCGACAACATGCCTCTCACTAGCGCTTAACTCCAGAATGAGTTTGTTTCATTCGATAACGAACCGTGTAAATAGAGTCGCCGCTCAAGATTCCTCCACGAGCAAACGTACGACCATTTTGCCAGTTGGATAAACCGAGTTCTGGTTTTCTTAAGGCATACTGCCCATCCACCCAACGAGTCATTCCATCACCGAAAAATGGAGCGTTGGACTTACTCCAAGCAACATTGACTTCCGCTGAATCATCGGAAATCACGGACAAAACAAATGATGGTGAATGGGTATTAAACATCTCAACGGCCGCATCGACGCTCTCGGCGATCACTATGGATAGTTCAGGACTATTTTCCCATTCCCACTCTGTGCCAAGGGATGAATGTTCGATAGCAGTTACAACAAAATCTTGAGGAACCGTGCAGTTAGCCAGAGCGGCAAAAACACCATGATCAACATGCAAGACAGCATGAGTTTTTCGTTGAGAAGATGCCGCAGAAACGCCATCAATTACTGCCTGCAATGAATGGTTCAAGGAGTCTGCAGTGATTACGACCGTGTTGAGCGTGTTACAGACTTTACGGTCGAGCGAGAATTGAACGACCTTCTGTAGACGGTCTAAGTCTTCATATTCAGAGATGACCATCCATGCGCCACCGGTGCCGTGAAGGCTCGCTGGGATACCGTGTTGCTGAGCGATCTCACCCAATAGAGCAACTGACGAACCGCTACCCCGCGCAACTGCGAGTGACAGACGTTTGTCTGAAAACAACGCCCAAGCTGCAGCATGGGTTTTTGACGGCAAGAGCAACACCGATGAAGGTGGCAATGCAGCTTCAAGCAGACTAGGTATCACCGCTAAGTCCATGATTGCGCGTGCGGTCTCGAGAGCATCGCTTCCAATTCGGAAAACACAAACGTTACGACTCGCAAGTACTCCAGTCGCATCCGCAAAGACATTTGGGCGGCCTTCAAACACAAATCCAACCACTCCAAGAGGTGCGATGTGCGATTCGATTGACCATCCATCGTGGTTCACTGTCTCGCTCAGTGAGGTGGATGCCACTAAGTCCTTCCAGATCAATAATGCAGCGATCATGTCTTGACGCATGGTTTCACTCAATACCAAACGAGTTGTAGACCGACCCTTTGACTGTGCGTCAGAGACGTTTTTTTCGTTTGCGTCCCGAATCTGTTTGAAGATTCCGTCATCCATTAATCGCCGAGCAAACCCTTCATAGAAAGACATGATCTGACGGTCGGTAACCTCACTGAGTGCGGCAAAGGCATTGAGTGATTCAGTAATGGAAGAAGTAACCAAATCACTATCCGATTTAGGAACGAGCAATAGACCCGCCGAAGCCGTTGCAATCAGCCGATCACCATCAACAAAGGCATTGGCGATTTCACTACCAATCTCAACCAGTTTTCCACCGATCAGAACTTTGTCGTGTGGCTGAAGTTTCATTTGCGCTCCATGCGTCCATCGTAGGTCACTAGTCTGAAACCATGAACGACCGTTTGTATTTTCGTCAGTTGCTCTCAGGTTCCGATTTCGCAAAAAACGACCAGATGGCACAACAAATGGTGAACTTTGTCTATTTGATTGGTGATAAGCAAACGCGCGAATGCGTCATTGTCGATCCTGCGTATGCCGTAAACGAAATTGCCGACATTGTTCAGTCCGAGGATATGAACCTTGTTGGAGCTCTTGGAACCCATTATCACCCTGACCATGTGGGTGGAAAAATGATGGGATGGAATATTGAGGGAATTTCTTCTTTACTTGAGATCAGCAATATTCCGATTCATATCCAGAAAGACGAAGCTGAGTGGGTCACCAAGACAACTGGAGTTTCAGCATCTCAGCTCACATCGCATGAAGGCGGTGACGTCATCCATGTTGGTGAAATTCCAATAACTCTGTTGCATACTCCTGGACACACGCCTGGAAGTCAATGCTTTCTAGTCGACGGCAACTTGGTTTCAGGAGACACGTTGTTTCTTGAAGGGTGCGGCCGAACGGACCTACCGGGTTCAAACCCAGACGATATGTATGACAGTTTGAACATGTTGGCGTCATTACCGAGCGACACCATCGTCTATCCAGGTCATCGCTATTCAGATCCAGCCTTTCTTGCCCTCGGACAGGTTCGAGAGACCAACTACGTTTTCAAACCAACTTCAAAAGAGGGCTGGTTGCAATGGTTTGGTCAATAGGAAGCCATTAACCGAGCAACCCTGAGTACAAACTGCTTAATCCGGCTACGAAGAGCAACACCAATACCAATCTGCGAAAACGATCGGGATTAACGCGATTGCGTATGTACCGTCCTGCATATACGCCAACGACCATGCTCGGAAGCAGTGCAGCTGCAATCCAAACATCTGCGAGGGTTATTTCTCCGAATACCGCAAACAACACCAGTCCATAAAGACCACTGATTAAAAACACCATATTCAGCGTGGATCGGAAAACCTTCGGATCACTTTTTCTTGCCTGCAATGCAAAAACCAAAGGGGGACCATTTGTAGACGTTGATGTCAAAAGAAATCCGCTTATGACTCCCATAGACCATTCAAGACTCACATGGGCATTCGTGAGATCGCGACCTCGAACAAGAAGCACCACTCCAAATAGCACACCGACACCCAAGATGATCTTCAAGGCATTCTGATTTGCATAGATGAATGCGATGAGTCCAAATGGCGCACCAATGCATGAGGCAAGCAAAAAACGTCTTACTTGCGTTTTATCTTGATTATGTTTCAGATCTCGATACTGAAAGACATTGTTTGCCGTACCAATTAATGAAGCAAGAATCACGGCTTGTTGCAGACCAACAATCTGCATCATGATGGGAACCGTCAACAGTGCAAATCCGAATCCAACAACTGCCTGAGTGCACGCAGTTGCCAGAACAACAAGAGCAACTGCTGCAAAACTCCACAAAGTGATATCGCTCATGAAATAAGTTCTTGAACACAAGCGGTGAAAACCGAGGTGTGTAAATCAACATCGGCTTCGCTGTGAAACGGCGTCATGAGCGCCATATTGTGAAATGGAGTAAGCAAGATACCTCTGTTCAGTGCATACATATGCATGTAGGACTCAAGAGCATCATTAACTGAAGCGGCCGCTTGCGCGCCATTCTGAGGGTGCTCCGAGAACCAGTATTCAGCTCGGCATCCAAGTTGTTGAACAGTCCAAGGCAATTGATGTTCATCAATTACTTCCTGCACGCCTTTGCTCCAGCGTGTCGCCAACGGAATGGCAATATCGAAATCCTCTTGCCTAAGCGCATGTGTCAGCGTCGCCCGAATTGCAGCACCAGCGAGAGCGCTTCCACTCAATGTCCCTCCGATACCCGATACGTCGAGATCATGTCCATGCATCAAACTTTCAACTTTGTTCGCGATTTCCAAGGACATGCCATAGGCAGCAACAGGAACTCCACCACCAATAGTTTTTCCGATTACCAACATGTCGGCATCGATTCCCCATAACCGCGAAGCTCCTTGGGGACCAGCGCAAATGGTGTGGGTTTCATCAAGAATGAGAATGACGCCGTACTTTCGCGTCAGTTGTCGAACGCCTTCCAAATATCCGCTTTGTGGCAACACGATTCCAATGTTTGTTAATGCAGGTTCCATCAACACACATGCAACGTCTCCACTTGCAAGTGCACGTTCCATTGCTGGGAGATCGTTGTACGGAACTGCAATTGTCGTGACACCAGGGTGAACCTGCGGGCCAATGGCTCCCGGACGACTTACGGTGTTGCCATTCTCATCCAAAATGACGAGCGTCTCATCAACAGTTCCGTGATAGCACCAATCATTAACCACAATCTTGGGCTTATTGGTAAGTTGACGTGCGATACGCAAACTGAATCGATTCGCATCGGTTGCACTAAGACAGAATTGCCATTTGCTCATTCCGAATCGTTCAGACAAATGACTTGCCACCCAAGACAGATCTGACGAAGGAAGCATGGTCGTAAATCCGCGATGCGATTGAAGAGCGATCGCTTCTGAAATCGGCGCGTTCGCATGACCGGTCATCGAACCTGTATCGCCTAAACAGAAATCTACATAGGTGTTGCCGTCGATGTCGACAATCGTTCCGCCCTCTGCCCTTTCTGCAACAACTGGAAATGGGCCCGCCCACCTTTTCATCCACGGCATCGGCACTCCTGCCAACAACGAAGCTTGTGATCGAGTTGTTTCATCTTTCGAACGTGGATGATTCCGAATGAACATGTCCACTTCTGCACTCATGAGCTCAGCGATACGAGAATCAGCGATCATTTGACCATTCTTATGGATACTCGACCGAAGTTGATGCTTCTACACTGGCACTATGTCTTCACTGCGTATCAACGGTCAGCGTCTCATGGATCGAATCATGGCTTTGGCGGCTATCTCGCCGATTGAAGGCGGCGGAAACTGTCGCCTCGCGCTTACCGATGAAGATAAAGAAGGTCGCGATCTCGTCATCACTTGGATGAAAGATCTTGGGCTCGAAGTTTCAATAGATGTCGTCGGCAACATTGTTGGTGTGTGGAAAATTGGGTCCGGTGCTCCTGTCATGACCGGTTCGCACATTGACACTGTTCGAACGGGTGGAAAATACGATGGCAACCTAGGCGTCCTTGCCGGCCTCGAAGTAATTGAAACACTGCAACAAGCAGGTGTTACACCACCGCGTCCTATCGCTGTTGGTGTATTCACCGATGAAGAGGGAGCACGATTCGCTCCCGACATGCTTGGTTCGTTGGTATTCGTGGGTGGTTTGTCTGTAGAGGAAGCACTCGATATTCGTGCGATTGATGGACCTCGTTTAGGTGATGAACTGCAGCGCATTGGATATGCCGGAAATACCCCATGCCCGCAAACCCCTCCTCATGCATTTGTTGAATTGCACATTGAACAAGGGCCACTTCTTGAAGCGAACAATGTTCGGTTTGGCGCGGTTACTGGCGTCCAGGGTATTTCATGGCAAGAACTCACCATCATTGGGCAGAGCAACCACGCGGGAACCACGCCCATGCGTTTGCGCAAGGACCCAGTAGTTGTCGTTGCAGAAGTTACAAAGTTCCTGCACGATCTCGCTTTGCGCTATGGAGGTAATCAAGTTTGCACCGTAGGAAAGATCGATGTTCATCCAAGTTTGATCAATGTTGTAGCTGCCAAAGCCACGATGACCTTGGATGTGCGCAACACCGATGAGATGTTGCTGCGAAAAGCCGAAGAAGAGATATCGCGGTTTATTTCTGATATTGCTCAACGCGAAGGCGTCACCACATCTGTGCGAAAGCTTGCGCGATTCGAACCAGTGCAGTTTGACCAACGAGTGATCGACATCGTTCATCGACACGCAACGGACCTTGGTGAGACCGTCCAGTACATGCCATCCGGAGCAGGACACGACGCGCAAATGCTTGCCCGCGTATGCCCAACCGCAATGATCTTCACGCAAAGTAAGGACGGACTTAGTCACAATGCTGCCGAGTACACGTCTCCAGAGGATCTAGAAGATGGCGCAAACATTTTGTTGCACACCATGCTGACTCTCGCGGAGACCGATTTTTCATAACGCTTCCATCAAGCCCTCGCACAAACAATTAGGCTCATCTTCATGACAAGAATCGTCACCGTTGCGGCAGCTCAGTTAGGACCTATCCAGCGAGTTGATTCGCGCGAATCATGTGTAGAGCGAATGATCGTCCTTTTGCGACAGGCATCATCGGCTGGCTGTGACCTGGTGGTATTTCCAGAACTAGCTCTGACCACCTTCTTCCCACGTTGGTTTGTTCAGGACATCAAAGAGGCAAATCACTGGTACGAAACTTCGATGCCAAACGCCGCGACTCAACCACTATTTGACGAAGCAAAACGGTTGAAAATTGGCTTCTCACTTGGCTACGCCGAACTCACCCCTGATGGGCAGCGATTTAACACGCAGATACTCGTTGAAAAAGATGGTTCAGTCGTCGCCAAATATCGCAAGGTGCACATTCCTGGGCACGAAGAGCACGAACCAGATCGACCTTTTCAACATGCTGAGCGCTATTACTTCACCCCAAGCAACGATGGCTTCGGTGTGTGGAAGGCATTTGGTGGACGTGTTGGAATGATGATTTGCAACGATCGACGATGGCCCGAGACGTACCGCGAGATGGGTTTGCAGGGCGTCGAGATGATTCTGTGTGGATACAACACACCTCTTCACTACGTTCCAGATCCGTCTCAAGATGTTTTGGCCGGCTTTCACAATGCTCTCGTGATGCAAAGTGGTGCCTACCAGAATGGAACATTCGTTATAGGCGTAGCTAAAGGTGGCATGGAAGAAGGGGTGGACAGCCTTGCTGATTCCAGCATTATTGGTCCTTCAGGAGAAATCCTTGCCAAGACGAAAACCAATGGCGATGAAATTGCGGTTGCAGCCTGCGACCTGGATTGGTGCTACCAATACAAAAACACCCTGTTCGATTTCGACCGCTATCGCAGACCAGAGGTCTACCAACGCATCACCGCCCAGCGCGGAGCCATCATCGCTGATTAGGGTCTTTTTTTACATTCTGTAAATCCCAAACCCAATAGGTGTATGGTAAACCTAGAAAAATGCAAGGGGGCGGCATGGAAGACACTCTGATTCAATTCGTGGCGAACGGCGTCCCCGTCAGCGTACGAAGCAACCATCCTCATCTGCTTTCCGCCCTGCGCGAGGAGCTCAACATCACGTCTCCTAAAGATGGATGCTCACCTAGTGGCCAATGTGGATGTTGCACAGTTTTTGTGAATGGCAAAGCTGTTGTGAGTTGTCAAACCAGTCTGGATAAGGTCGCCGGCGGTGAAGTAACAACACTTGAAGGAATAGAAGCATCGGAGCGCAAGAAATATTCCGATGCATTTGCTGCTTGTGGTGGCCTGCAATGTGGATTCTGCATTCCAGGCATCGTCGTTCGCGCGAAAGCGCAGGTTGACAAAAAGGGGTCAGATCTGAAGCGCGAAGATATGGCGCGCCATCTCGGAGCACACCTGTGTCGATGCACTGGCTATGTAAAAGTTCTGGATGCCATTCAAATGGTCGCGCAAGGAATAACACCTGAGCTACCACAAGTTGGCGGGGTTGGATCGCGAAGTGTGAAGTACGAAGCGCATGAACTTGCACTTGGCGATCGCGGATATGTAGACGACATTCGCGTTGATGGAATGTTGCACGCTTCATTGCATTTCACAAAGCATGCACGCGCAAAAGTTCTGAGCATCGACAGTTCGAAGGCGCTTGCTATGAATGGAGTGAAGGCTGTGTTTACTGCAGCAGATATACCTGGCGAACTCATGGTGGGCATCATTTACAAAGACTGGCCTGTGATGATTCCGATCAATGGATATACGTCCTATGCGGGTGACGTTCTTGCGGTCGTAGTGGCCGAAGATCGAATCACTGCGCGGGCTGCTGCAGATTTGATCGAGGTTGAATACGAAGTACTAAAGCCAATTACCAATCCGCGTCGTGCAATAGAAAACGATGAGATTGCCGTATGGAAAACACAGTCAAACGTGTTAAGTACGAGCAACTACAAACGTGGTGATGTTGATTCAGCCTTTGCTCAGTGTGCGCATATCGTTGAACAAGACTTCAGCACTCAGCGAATTGAACACGCTTTTCTAGAACCAGAGAGCACGCTCGCGGTTCCATCCCAAGATGGCACTTCCCTGCATGTTTACTCCGGAGGACAAGGCATTTGGGATGACCGCAACGACATTGCAAAGTTGCTTGGATTGACCAATGAACAGGTAACTGTTGAGTTGGTCACCAACGGAGGTGCTTTTGGCGGCAAGGAAGACATGAGTAACCAAGCTCATGCATCACTTGCAGCATGGCTACTTCAAGTTCCGGTGAAGTGCACGCTTTCCAGAGAGGAAAGTTTTCTCATGCATGCCAAGCGCCACCCGATTGACATGTCATACAAAATTGGTTGCGATTCAGAGGGAAAATTACTTGCTCTTCACGTGCGTGCGATCGGAGACAGTGGCGCATATGCCAGCGTTGGCATGAAGGTATTAGAACGAATGGCTGGTCACGCAAGTGGTCCGTATCAAGTTCCAAACATTGACGTTGAAGCAATTGCGGTTCGTACAAATAATCCCGTATGTGGAGCATTCCGTGGTTTCGGCGCTAACCAGGCCCAGTTTGCGATGGAGGGTGTACTCGATCGCCTAGCCGAAAAAGTTGGCATCGACGGATGGACGATTCGACGAAGGAACGTCATCATGCCCGGCATGGTGTGGGGCCCGGGGCAAATCATGGACGATGGTTGCCTTGGTGCATCTAAGTGTCTCGACGCAATCAAGCCTGCATACGACGAAGCCCGGTCGTTGGGTAAAGCAGTTGGTCTTGGTCTAGGTCTCAAGAACAGCGGACTCGGAAATGGATTTAAGGAGATCACGCGAGCGGTCGTTCACTTCAAGCATGACGGACGAATCGAAGTTCGTCATGGTTGGACTGAAATGGGTCAAGGAATTAACACTGTTGCACAACAGGTAGCGGTTGAAGAACTCGGAGTTGACGGCTCACTCATCGACGTCATCGTTGACACAACACGCGAGCTTGGTCTGGGACAAACAACAGGTTCACGCGGGACCCTCATGGGTGCAGGTGCAGTCAAGGCTGCTTGCGAAGCAGCACGTGCAGCCAATTGCGAAGTTGGTGTAGATCACTTTGGCGAATACAGAGTGGACTGGACAACCAAACTCGGCGAACCAGGAGTTGAAAATCCGATCATTCACTCCACATTCGGATACGCAGCCCAAATGGTGGTGATCGATCGTGAATCCGGGAAAATTGAAGAAGTTGTTGCTGCACACGACGTTGGTCGTGCAGTAAACCCGCAACTCTGTGAAGGTCAGATTGAGGGCTCTGTTCACATGGGTCTCGGATATGCGTTGAGCGAAGACTTCCCTAGCGATCCTGAAACGGGCTTCCCTTTGAACAAGACATTGCGCAGCCTAGGAATCCTTCGAGCCAAGGATGTTCCGAAGATTTCGGTTCAACTCGTCGAATCGGCTCAACCAAATTCTCCATATGGCATCAAAGGAGTTGGTGAAATCGGATTGGTTCCAACCGCCGGTGCGGTTGCGGCAGCTTTATACGACCTTGATGGTGTGTGGCGATCAAAGTTGCCAATGAAACGCGATGATTCGAGCAACGAGGATTAACCATGCCGAATACAACTCCTGGGATGGTGTGCGCACATCATCATCTCTACAGTTCACTTGCGCGTGGAATGCCCGCTCCTCGTGGAACTACCGACTCTTTCATTTCAATTCTTGAAAATATATGGTGGCAAATTGACGCTGCTTTAGACCTAGATATGATTTATTGGTCAGCAGCACTCGGCGCAGCCGAGGCTTTGGCAAGTGGAACGACGTGCATTATTGATCATCACGAATCGCCGAATGCAATTGAAGGGTCACTAGCAACGATCTCAAAGGCATGTCGTGATGTTGGTGTTCGAGTGAATACCAGTTATGGCGTCACCGATCGATGGGATGACCACGGCAATCTGCATTCGAACGTCGATCGGTCAGTGAAAATGTCGTCCGCAGCTCGTCGGGGACTTGATGAGGGTTTTGCATTCATCAAAAGTGGTGGTCGAGGAATGATTGGCGTACACGCAGCGTTTACATGTGGAGATGAGACCCTCGGCGAAGCGGCTTCCCTAGCCAAATCGTTAGGAGTAGGTGTACACATTCATGTTGCGGAAGGAATTGACGACGTTGATGCTGGATCACGTCTTGAATCACTCGCTCAAGAGGATTGGTTGCTTGTGCATGCCGTACACCTCGATCGCGAGCTCAAAGGATCCATTGTTCATAACCCTCGTTCAAACATGAATAATTCGGTTGGTTACGCAAAACCGACAGAGCGACCTAACCCCATTCTCCTCGGCACCGACGGCATTGGTGCAAACATGATGGAGGAATTCCGCCTGGCCTATGTTCGATTACGAGAATATGACGTCACTCAGAATCCGACTGTTGTTGATACGTGGCTGAACAACAACTATCAATTCTTTCCAGAGGCAAAAAGCGACAAAGTCGTTTGGTCCTACGACAACATGGATAGCCCATGGCACACCGCATTTACAACTGACATGCACGTCCTCACCGTGGATGTTGGCGATGAGCGTATGTACGAAGATGGCAAATTAACTCGAATGGATATTCAAGAGATCAGAACAAAAGCTCGTGAACAAGCGCAGCGATTATTTGAAAGGTTGGAAGCATGAGCATTCCCGCAGCAGCAATTAACCCGAAGACCGGCAAGGCCCGCATGGCCATTTACCTGCAAGATGCGCACCCCATTAGGGAAGGCATGGCATTTGCACAGTATGCAGAGTCCAAGGGATTCGAAGCTGTGTGGCAGGCAGAGAGCAGACTGGTCCGTGAAGCAACTGTTCCGATGGCGGCATTTGCCTCAGTTACCAGCAACATCAAAGTTGGTTCGGGTGTCGTTGACTGCTGGAGCCGCAATCCGGCTCGTCTGGCGGCAACGTTTTCTACTCTCGATGACCTTGCACCTGGTCGAGTCATTTTGGGTATCGGAGCATGGTGGGATCCATTGGCACAAAAAGTCGGCATCTCTCGAGCCAAGCCGCTTCGTGCAATGCGTGAAATCGTCACGGCAGTTCGTGCGCTTTTACATAATGAGAATGTCACCTTCAACGGTGAATTCGTGCACTTCGATGGAATAGAACTTGACTACGTGTACCAGGAGCGCCGAATAAAGGATGTGCCCATTTACATCGGTGCCACTGGTATGCAGATGATGGAACTCACTGGCGAAATCGCAGACGGCGTGGTGTTGAATTACTTGGTTTCCCCCGATTACAACAAACAAGCGATGGAAGCTTTGCAAACAGGCGCTGATAAAGCAGGACGAAAGATTGGCGAGATCGATCGACCTCAGTTAGTCGTGTGCAGTGTTCACGAAGATCGTCAAACTGCATTGGATATGGCCCGCGAGATGGTTACTCAGTATCTTGGCCAGCAGCCACACATCATGAAGGCTTCCGGAGTGCCTCAATCGCTCCTCGACAAGGTTGGAGAAGTTCTCACCTGGCCCGCAACACACGAACAGGTAACTGCAGCTTCAAAATTAGTACCAGATGAAATCGTTCAAATGCTCACGGCAAGTGGCACTCCCGCCGAAGCTCGCGAACAGGTGCGTCATTATTTGAACAATGGCGCTACGTGCCCGATCTTGTACCCACTTGGTGATGTGCATGCAATGATTGATGCTTTCGCAGATTGGGATGGCAACTGAATATGACCGTCATCGTTGCCAAAGAATTGTCAACGGCACTGGCCGCCCTGCGCGAGCATGCGGACGCCCTTCTTATTCAGGGCGGCACGGACCTTATGGTTGAAATTAACTTCAATCACGTTAAGCCGACGACCATGGTGAGTCTTCGCGATATAGAGGCCCTTCGTACGATTCAGACCGACTCCCAAGGAATCATGTCCATCGGTTCAGGTGTTCCCTATTCAATCATTGAAGGCGAACCAGTACTCTCTGCCATTCCTGCATTGGCGCAGGCTGCACGCACAGTCGGCTCTCCGCAGATTCGAGCAGCAGGTTCACTCGGAGGCAACCTCGGCACATGCTCCCCCGCTGGCGACACATTGCCAGTGATGTTCGCACTCGATGCAAGGATTCACCTGAACACGCTTGATTCGCATCGCGTCGTCTCCATTCATGATTTCATGACCGGGGTGAAGCGCAGCGTACGTCAACATGACGAAGTAATTACCTCAATTGATTTCCCCATTGTTCGAGGTTGGCAGGGATATTCAAAAGTAGGTGTGCGCAATGCGATGGTTATCTCTGTAGCTTCCGCATGTTTAGTTGCAGACCATGACAAAGCAAATGTGCGTTTAGCGCTCGGTTCTGTTGGCCCAACCATCATTAGGTGTCGCGAGGCAGAAGCGTGGCTTGCTTCATCACAAGATCTCACTGCAGGTCAAACCATTTCACTTGACGTTGCAAATGAGTTTGGAAAACGAGCTGCAGCAGAGTCGTCACCAATTGATGATCATCGCAGTACCGCAGAATATCGACGCCATGCAATTTCGGTGCTGGCATCGCGATTATTAAGGAAGGCCTACCAATGAGTGAAAATGAGTTCTACTCACTTCGCGTGAATGGGAAAACACATCAAGTACAAGATTCATGGGTTGGCGAAAGTTTGCTCTATGTACTCCGTGAACGCCTCGGTCTACCCGGAACTAAAGGTGCATGCGAGCAGGGTGAATGCGGCAGTTGCACCGTTCTCATGGATGACACTGCAGTTTGTGCGTGTTTGGTGATGGCCGCAACGGCTGTCAATAGCGAGATTGTTACGGTTGAAGGCATTACCTCAGAAACAGCACTCACTGATGTTCAACAAAGTTTCGTTGATGAGGGAGCCGTGCAATGTGGATTCTGCACGCCAGGCCTCATAGTTGCTGTCCATCATCTTCTGGAGAAAAATCCTCAGCCAACTGAGTTTGAAGTGAAGGAAGCAATCTCTGGAAACATATGCAGGTGCACAGGTTACGGTCGCGTGTTCGCCGCCGTAGAAGCAACCATTCGCTCAAGAAATGCAGTGAAATAGTTATGGCATCTTCATCCACAGTCACCAAGCCAAGAGACATACTCGGAACAAGCGCGCTCCGCCCAGACGGCGCTCATAAAGTGCAAGGCAGTTTCGAATTCACATCAGATATGCACGCGGAGAACATGCTGTGGGGTGCAACACTGCGTTCACCACACCCATACGCACGAATAGTTTCAATTGACACTTCTGCCGCTCTGGCTCTTTCGGGAGTTCAGTGTGTCATTACTGCACAAGACGTTCCTGGTAAACCAACGTACGGACTTATCAGCAGCGATCAGCCGGTGTTTGCACAAGACTTCGTTCGCTATATGGGTGAACCGGTAGCTGCCGTTGCTGCTGACCACCCTGAAACATGTAGGCGGGCACTTGCTCTGATCAGCGTGGTTTATGAGGTGTTACACCCGTTAACCGATCCCGAACATGCGATATTGGGTAAACACGACCCAATTCACCCCGATGGCAACGTTATTCGCCACCAACGCATTATCCGCGGGGACCAAATGGCGACAGGGCCGATTGTTGTCGAAGGTGAATACGTCATCGGCATGCAGGACCAAGCATTTTTAGGACTTGAGGCCGCTCTGGCTATCCCCGACTCAGACGGTCTTGGAGTTCATTTGCACGTCGCAACTCAATGGCTTCACGAAGACTTATCACAGATTTCAGCATGTCTCGACCTACCTGCCGAAAAAGTACGGCTCACACTTGGTGGAGTTGGAGGCGCATTCGGCGCTCGCGAAGACATCAGCTTGCAAGTGCATTGCTGCTTGCTCGCGCTCAAGGCTGGTCGCCCAATCAAGATGCAATACAGCCGAGAAGAAAGTTTCTTCGGTCACGTTCACCGTCACCCGGCAACCATCTTCATGCGTCATCATGCTGACGCCAACGGCAAAATTGTCAAGATTGATGCACGTTTCGTATTTGATGGTGGCGCTTACACCAGCACATCACCAGCTGTACTCATCAACGGAATCACGCATACTCAAGGCCCATATAAATGTGACAACGCAACAGTTGATGGCTATGCAGTGCGAACGAACAACCCGCCTTGTGGTGCGATGAGAGGCTTTGGTGTCGTCCAAGCCTGTTTTGCACATGAATCTCAGATGGACAAAATCGCTGCTGCGGTTGGAAAATCACCTGTAGAGATTCGTTTGCTCAACGCAATGGCAACGGGCGATCCACTCATCACTGGTCAAATCATGGAAAGTGTCGCTCCTGTTGCGCGTTGCATCAACGAGACCGATGCAATTCCATTACCACTTCCTCTCGGCTCAACCGTGAATGAACTTGCGCTTCCTGGTGGTAGCGGACTCACAGCATCGCGTTCAAATATCGTTCGTGGAATTGGTTGGGGTGTTTCCATGAAGAACCTTATGTACAGCGAAGGGTTTGACGATTACGCCACAGCACGTTGCATCCTTAAGGACGGTGTCGCATCTCTTAAGTTCGCCACTTCAGAAGTGGGCCAAGGATTCGTCACTCTTGCACCACAAATTGCCCGAAGTGTTCTTGGCGTAGATGACGTGATTATCGAACCAATCGACACCCAGATTGGCTCTGCAGGATCCACTTCAGCATCACGTCAGACATGGATGAGTGGCGGAGCCGTTGATGGCGCATGTCGCCTCGTTCGAGAACGCTTATTCCATCATGTCGGCAAGATGCACAATATTGATCCCCTGCGTCTGGTCATTGATGGAACCGATGTGGTGGATCAAGTGGGGACATTTAGAATCTCGGTTGCAGAAGCATCTGATGGAATCGAAATCAGCGAAACTTTTGAACATCATCATCGTGCGACGGAAGAACTTGACGAAAACGGTCAAGGAAACTGCCATACCGCGTTCGCCTTTGTTGCTCATCGAGCAGTCGTTGACGTCGACCCGGAACTCGGCTTAGTCAAGGTGGTGCAGATTGCCACAGCCCAAGACGTCGGCAGAGTGTTGAATCCTCTTTCAGCAATCGGACAACTTGAAGGCGGTATTGCTCAGGGCCTTGGTCTTGCCGTAATGGAAGAGATCGTCATGAAAGATGGAAAAGTTCGGAACCCCAGCTTTACTGACTACCTTTTGCCGACCGCACTTGATGCACCTGAAGTAGTTGCCGTAATGATCGAAGAATACGAGCCTCAGGCACCTCTTGGTGCCAAAGGTATCGGTGAGCCACCATGCATTTCGGTAACTCCTGCAATTGTCGCAGCAATCAGAAACGCAATTGGCAAGGGCATTGAACGCATACCAGTGCGCCCACAAGACATCTGCCTTTAGTCGGATTCAACTTTCAATAGCGTCGCAACAACCGCACCAATTTCGCCTGGACGAACTGGCTTTGCTGGTTCGCTGAGATCAAAATTCGGTTCGTCGTAAATAACGTCAAATTTCATTCCTCGACACAACGAAGTAGTTGATCTGCGCATTGATTTGTCGATTAGTGAAATTACGGTGCCCTTCATTCCCGCACGACCTGTACGACCAGAACGGTGGATGTAATCCTTCGGATCTTCTGGCATATCGAAGTGGACAACGACTGGAACGGCATCGATGTGAATTCCTCGTGCTGCCACGTCTGTTGCAACCATGACAGTTGCCTTTCCACGACGGAATTGCTCAAGTGCCTTTTCGCGCTGCGCCTGGCTTCGGTTGCCGTGAATAACGCATGTGTTGATGCCCATTGACTCAAGGTTTCCGGCAAGACGATCGGAACCATGCTTCGTTCGGCAAAACACAATTGCTCGCTCGTACTGAGTGGCAATCTCTGCGAGAACTTTTGTGCGGTTGTCTCGCGATACGTTCCAGAACAAGTGGTCGATCTCGCCTGCATTCTCTGCTGTAGCCACAGCATGGCGCTTTGGAGAGTTCTGAAACTCGCGAATCAGGAGGTCAATATCGCCATCAAGAGTTGCCGAGAACAACAATGTTTGGCGGTTGGTAGTCACTGCTCGCATGATGCGCTTAACGGCTGGCATGAAACCCATGTCGGCCATGCGGTCGGCTTCGTCGATAACCGCAACGGCAACAGCTCCCAAATCGAGATCACGGCGTTTGATCAGATCTTCCAAACGACCTGGCGTAGCAACCACGATGCTGGATGCACGAGCAGCCTTAACCTGTGGTCCATAACCTGCGCCACCATAAACAGCTGATACGCGGATATCACTTCCACCACACAACAGCGAGATTTCCTTCGCTACCTGAGCAGCAAGTTCACGTGTTGGTACGAGAACTAAACCTGTCGGACGGCCCGGACGACTCTTCGTGACCTTTGCAGCAATTGCAATACCGAATGCGAGTGTTTTGCCCGACCCAGTTGGGGCCTTTCCGCAAATATCATTGCCAGCAAGTGCATCTGGCAATGTTGCTTCCTGAACTGGAAACGGAGCTTCAATTCCGCGTGCGACCAATCCTGAAATAATGTTCTTGGGCACGCCAAGTTCTAACCATGTCTTCGTCATGACAAAATCCTCGATCTGTATGTGTTGGGGGGTCCTCAGGTATGTTCCTGTGGTTGTGAAGGGCTAGCGACCCAACACACGACGCAAATAGTCGTTTGTGAACACACCCTCGGGATCGAGTTGGTTCCGAACTTCAATAAAACGCTGATATTCAGGATACAGGCTAGAAATGTCGCTTGCATCGAGATTGTGTATCTTTCCCCAGTGTGGCCGTCCTTCGTACTTACGCAGAATCGCTTCTACATCTGCGAAATACTCGGCATAATCGGAGCCTTTAAACATATGCACTGCAATGTATGCACTGCGCCTGCCCGTTGACGTGGACAAAGGAATGTCGTCACTCCCCGTGCATCGAACTTCGACCGGGAAACTGATGCGATACCCGCGATCATCAACCATCTTCATCACTTCTCGCAACGCAGGGGCCAGAGATTCCAAAGCGATCGAATACTCCATCTCGTAAAACTTGACCAAACGCTTGCTACTAAAGATTCGGTGACTGATGTTCACATATTCGACACGTCCCGATGACGGGAGCATGGTCGCCAACCTTGGAATCAACTGCGGGAAAAGTCGACCTATACGACATAACACTCCAAACGCATAGTTTTCAAGGAACATCTTGTTGAACCAAGTTCGAAATCTGCCAGGTGAGTCGACAGGGTCTGTACTGACGTTATTCGCCTTTGTAAGTGCCCATCGTGTGTGTGGAACCCAATAGAACTCGAAAAAATCGTTTTCCTCAATGAGCCGTGAGAAATTGTCCAAAACGTAATCAATGCGCATCGGCTGCTCAACCGCACGAAGATTGAATGCAGGAACAACATTCAGAGTCACTTCAGTAACCACGCCTAATGCACCGAGAGACACTCGCCCACTATGAAAGACGTTCTCATTCTGCTGTTTGTTACAGACCAATGTTTCACCCGCTGCAGTAACCAATCGGAATGAAACAATCTGTGCGGCGAGTCCAGTCCTGTGCAAACCAGTTCCATGCGTTGATGTGGATACGGCACCGGCAAGCGACTGATAGGTGACGTCGCCAAGATTTGGCATCGATAAACCTTGCGCCTCTAAATGAGCATTCAAGTCACTAAGCACTATGCCTGCCTGCACAGTTACGAGCCCAAGTTCCAAATCGACATCAATGATTCGATTCATCTTCGACAGATCAATCATCACCTCGTCGGGTACCGCGATGCCAGTGAAGCTATGTCCAGATCCCACAACCTTCACTCGCTGCCTATTGCTCACAGCTCGATTCACTACCGCAACCACTTCGGATTCAGAAGCAGGCCTCTCGACGATCGCCGGGCGCGACCGCTGATTACCAGCCCAGTTTCTCCATATCGGCATGATTACTCCTGTTGGGTTCGAACAATATTCAACAATAAAACAGCGATCAGCATCAGAACGATGCATGTGCCAAGAAGCGATAGCCACGGGAACCCAATAGAACTGCGAATGAAACCACTGGAGAATCCGGCTAATCCACCAAACAGACTCATTGCTAAATCTGCTGCACCCTGAACTCGAACCCGTTGTTCAATCGGTACCGAATCAATAAGCAGACTTGAAGCACCAATCAGGCCGAAACTCCAACCAATTCCAAGCAACCACAACGAGGGAAAGAAAACAGCAGGATTACTGCCCGCCAGAGCCGACATGACCGTGCTTGCAATGAGCACCAAGCAGCCGACAAGCAAAGTATTCACTCTTCCCTTTGAGTCGCTGAACTTACCTACCAGTGGACTGAACGCATACATACCGGCAATGTGCAGCGAAATGATGTACGCACTGACCGTTTCATGTCCATGTTCCCTCAAATGGACGGGGGTCATGGTCATGACTGCAACCATGGTGACGTGCGAAACCACCATTCCGTAAAACGCCAATCTGGTGCGCGGAGACGAAACGAGAAACTGCACAACACTCGGCTGCAATTCGCTCTCCGGATCTGTTGTTCCTGATCTCTGCGAGATGATTCCGCCACTCACGATAAGCGGATCAGGCTTCAGGCGAATCGCAACGTTCACAAACGAAGTAATGAAGAACAGCCCAGAAAACACCCATGGACCCGTGTAGAGATTCCAATCGAAGAGATACTGTCCAAGGTGTTCAGCTGGTTTGATCATCACTGGCCCGAGAACTGCACCGAATGTTGATGCAAAAAGGATTCGACTCATCGCCGCTCCACGTTGGTTCACTTCAGCCAAATCGGTTGCTGCATATCGAGCAAGCATGTTCGCAGATTGCCCATTTCCAAACAGAAACAATCCGAGAAGAAACAGCGGTAGCGACTGAATTTCAACTCCACTTCCCGCAATTAATCCGCCGATTAAGGCAAGTGCATACCCAAGCATTAATCCACGACGTCGACCTTGCCGCAACATCAATCGTGACAGCAATTGCGCCATGAAGGCTGTACCGACGGTTACGGTCGCTGAAGCGATGCCTCCCCACGGCGTTTTTTGTCCAAGCATGTCCTGAATGACGAAAGCGCCAACCGTCACTGCTGCTGACAGTGCGGCAGAACCAGCCATTTGTCCAAGAACGAGAACTCGCAGCGTGCGTTGTTGGATCTCTTGCTTTTCTTCTAGCGACAAGACCTCGTACGGATCAACGATGGCCATTGACAAATGCTACAAACAATGGTGTCGAAGAGGGGACTTGAACCCCTACGCCCTTTCGAGCGCCAGCCCCTCAAGCTGGTGCGTCTGCCAATTTCGCCACTCCGACGTGGTACTTGATTTTACCTTTTTTCGCCCTGATTAGGCGAGAAACATTCCTAGCGCAACAACGGTAATTACCCAAACAAGCGCAAAAACAGTTGTAATGCGATTGAGGTTACGTTCCGCAGCTGCTGATCCCAGCGCAGCACCACCACCTCCACCAAACATGTCGCTCAATCCACCTCCACGCCCGCTGTGAAGCAATACTCCTGTTACCAGAGCAACAAGTGAAAGAACGTTGATGACGACGGTGACAATGGTGATGAAATTACGCACAGTTAAAGCCTACCGATTAGGAGCAGTAACGACTATTCCGGGAAATGACACGCCGATTGTTGGCCTGATGTCCGAACTACCAATTGAGGCTCTTCTGCTGCGCACAAATCGGTGGCCTTCCAACAACGGGTGCGGAATCGGCATCCAGTTGGTGGGTTAACCGGCGAAGGAACGTCACCTTCAAGCATGATTCGATGACGCGAACGCTCAACCTTTGGATCCGGCAAAGGGACTGCTGATAACAGAGCCTTCGTATATGGATGAGAAGGATTTCGATACACCGCGTCCTTTTCACCAATTTCAACAATCTTTCCGAGATACATAACCGCAACGTGATCAGCAATGTGGCGAACAACGGAAAGATCGTGCGCAATGAAGATGTACGACATTCCAAGACGCTTTTGCAAATCAGAAAACAAGTTCACCACTCCGGCTTGAATACTCACATCAAGTGCCGAAACTGGCTCGTCGAGGACAATCAATTTTGGATCGAGAGCCAATGCTCGGGCAATTCCAACGCGCTGACGCTGACCACCAGAAAACTCGTGCGGGAATCTTTTTGCATGGTCTGAAGCGAGCCCTACCAAATCAAGCAACTCGGCGACTTTGTCTTGATGACTACCTGCAACACCCTGAACAACCAGAGGCTCTGCAATGGAACTTCCTACTGTCATCTTCGGATCAAGCGATGCAAAAGGATCCTGAAACACAATCTGCATCTGCCTGCGCACTTCTCGTAGCTGCTCGAAACTCATCTTCGTAAGATCTTGACCTTCAAAAATCACTTCCCCTGAAGTTGGCTGGATGAGTTGCAGAACTGATCGCCCAACGGTTGTCTTGCCAGAGCCCGACTCGCCCACCAACCCGAGTGTTTGACCTACCTTCACATCAAATGAAACGTCAGCGACAGCTTGAACGATGCGTTTAGTTTTTCGTATTCCGCTACTTGCTCGTAATTCGAAGTTCTTCACCAAATTTCTAACACTCAGCAGGGCCTCGGCTTGATTGTTCACGACCGCCTCCCAACTCGAAGTTCATCGGCACGAATGCATGAGGTGAGAAGGTCTTCAAAAGGTGCTAGTGATGGCAACTCGGCGCTACATGCATCGACAGCATGTTGACATCGTGGAGCAAATCCACAGCCAGAAGGTGGCGCAAGCATGTTGGGAGGGAAACCAGCGATCGGCTGCAACCGTTCAATTCCCTCGTGTGGGAGCGATGAAAGGAGACCACGCGTATACGGGTGACTTGGATGATCGAATATTGATTGCACCGAGCCACTTTCAACATTGCGACCCGCGTACATCACATTCACGCTGTCAGCTACACGTGCAATGACTCCCAAATCGTGCGTAATGAGCACTACTGCTGTCCCAAAAGTTTGTTGGACTCGCTGAATTACTTCAAGAATTTGAGCCTGTACCGTCACATCGAGTGCGGTAGTAGGTTCATCGGCAATCAACACTTTTGGATTATTTGCGATTGCCATGGCAATGACAACGCGCTGACGCATTCCGCCCGAAAATTCGTGCGGGTACTGGCGAGCGCGCTCATCGGGCTGCGGAATTCCTACAATTTCCAACAACTCGACAGCCTTCTTCTCGGCATCGTGGGTATTCATGTCCTGATGGGACTGAATCATTTCCACAATTTGATCACCGACTCTGTGCACGGGGTTTAACGCCGAAAGAGGATCCTGAAACACCATCGACAACGATTTGCCACGGACTGAGCGAATCGCTTTTCGTCCAGCGCCGATCAACTCAACTCCGTCGAGCTTTACGCTGCCCGTAATGGTTGCACTCTTAGGCAGTAATCCCATTGCAGCAAGAAATGAAACTGATTTACCCGATCCAGACTCGCCAACTACTCCAAGAATCTCACCGGGTGCAACATCAACATCAATACCCCGAACTGCCCGTAGCTCGCCAAGTTGGGTGTTAAACGTGACACGAAGATCACGAATCTGCAATACCGAATTTGACATTACTTACCTGCGTCCATTCGTGGGTCAGTAGCGTCGCGAAGAGCATCACCGATGAAGTTGATGCACAATGAAATAACTACAAGCACGAGACATGGAAACAGCGCAATCCACCAGAAACCGGTTTGCACTGCACCTTTAGCTTGCCCAACCAACAGACCAAGTGACGTTGCGCCAGCCCCTGGCTGAGGTCCGTATCCAAAGAACGACAACGTTGCTTCGCCCGAGATTGCTCCGACAACAGAAAACGTAAGTGCGACCATGATCGGGCCGATGGAGTTCGGGATCAAGTGGCGTTTGATGATGTACGACCTAGACGCACCCGAAGCACGAGCTGCTTCAATGAACTCACGTTCTTTCAGCGCCAGCACTTGTCCACGGACGATACGGGCAACGCCCATCCAGCCGAAGAATGACAGCAAGAAAATGATGAAACGTAATGAACTCACTTCTCCAATGATGAAGGTCAACCATCCGATTGATCCGAACATATTTCGAACGACGAGCAATGCAACCAAAAACGGGAATGCAAGGAACAGGTCGGTGATACGCATGATGACATCGTCAAACCGCCCACCTCGGAAGCCCGCAACTGCACCGACTACACAGCCGACGAATACGGAAATAAAAGCACTAAACAAACCAATCAGCAACGACACTCTGGTTCCGTAGATCAGTCGGCTGTACAAGTCGCGGCCAATATCGTCTGTACCCAGCCAAGCAAGCTTGGATGGTGGAAGATACGAGTTTGGTGGAGCCTTTACTGATTCGTTTACGCCATATCGCGTTGTTAGCGGCGACAGCACTACTGCGAGAACCAGGAAACCCAAAATCGCGCAACACACGAGCGCCGCTCGATGGCTTGCGAATCGCTTCCACGCCATTTGACGCGGACTCATCGTCGGGATCACGGTGCTAGTCAAGACGGATCCTTGGATCAAGAATCGCATAGGAGATGTCAGCCAAGAGGTTAAACAGCAACACTGATGCAACGATGATCACCATGAGCGGCATCAGTAACGGAAAATCTCCGTTACCAAATGCGCTAAGGAAGTATTTTCCCGTGCCTGGATAATCAAAAATGTTTTCCGTAATGATCAATCCGCCGACAATCGCCCCAATATCCAATGCTGCAATAGTGATCACAGGAATAAGAGCGTTGCGAACGCCATGGCGCATCAGAATACGGAATTCACTTAAACCCTTAGAGCGAGCCGTGCGCATATAGTCCGAGTTCAAAACATCAAGCAACGAAGACCTCATGTAACGGCTGTACACCGCAATGATCTGAATGGCCACTACAAAAGTTGGCAACGCCATATGTTTGATCATCAGAGCCAGATCAAAACCATCTTGGCCCGGCGGATAAACACCAGAGGTGGGAAACAGCGTGTTGCCAAACCACTTACTCCAGTACACAGCAAACAGCAATTGCAACAGGATCGCAGAAATATATGGAGGAATGGAGATACCCACAAACGCAGCGGTATTCACTGCAACATCTCGCTTTCCACCAGGTCGAAGCGCAGCAAAAATACCGATGGTTAAACCAATAGAAACACCGACAGTTGTTGCCGCAATGCCGAGCCGAGCACTGTTGGCAATGGCATCTTTCAACTCTGGCCATACCTCTCGGCTTCCCTTGATGCTGTTTGGCCAGTTGAATGTGACGAAGTTCTTGAGCCAACTGAGATAGCCAGTTACGTAATTTGAACCAAGACCATTGAGTTCTTTGTACTGCGCAATTTTTGAACGAGTTGCGCGAGGATTCGATCGCATATAGCTAGCAAGCGGATCGGTGCCCATCCTGAGGGCGATATACACCAAAAAAGTAACGAGCAACAGAGTAGGTATTGCCCAAGCAGAGCGACGAAGTGCAAACCGAAACATATGTGCCCTCCCCCTTACTCTGATACTCCTAAACCAAATTGAATTTCATTATGCAGACGGTGCGCAACCCGAACCGCAAGGCTCGAGTCGCGCACCGTACATGCGTACTAGTGAACTAATTGACTAGAGAACCGTTACTACTGGTTCGCCGGTCAACAAGTTTGAAACAACGTACTTACCGTCGTTGGTGGTGGAGAATGCACCTGGGCTGACAGGGAATGCTGTCGTCCAGACCATCCACGAAGAGTTTGCACACTCCGTGATTGGGTTGAGGCACTCTGGCCACTGCTCTGCACCAATAACGATCTTTCCGTCACCATCAACGTCAGTCCACTGATTGAAGTTGATGAATGCGGTGTAGTTATTGAGTTCAGCATCAACTGGACCGCCAACTTTGTCTGTGCGCCAGAAGCCCGACTTAGGGAACTGGAACAACGGCAAGAGGACATGATCCTCGGCCATCAAACGAAGGGCTGCCTTGATGTTGTCGGCACGCTTTACAGCATCCACTTCAACGTCTGCTGCATGCAACAGGTCTGAAGCTTCAGTGTTGCACCAACCCTGTGTGTTCTGTCCCACGTTGCCATTGGCATCGGTTGGGATCTGGTCACACACAAATGACGAGGTGAGGTACGCAGGATCCGGTGGAGCCGTGCTGATGTACATCGCCAAGTCGTAGTCGAGTGCTGGCAAACGCTTCTGGAAGTAACAAGCAGCGTCGCAGTTGTCAGCCTTTACATTGAATCCTGCTGCTTGCAGCAATGGAATCAAGTAAGCCTGGGTGCTTTCGCGGCGGGTGTTGCCGGTGTTAACAACCCAACGAATTTCTGGCGCTACGCCATCCTTCGCCCAGTAGCCATCAGCATCTTTTTCCCAGCCTGCATCTTCCATGATCTTTGCAGCACCTTCAGCGTCATAGCTGCCTGCAAACTCATCGCCTACGCAGTAATCACCAGGGGTGATTGGACCACACTGCAACAACGTTCCTGTTGGAGCAATTGGAGTGTAGATCTGCGCGAACAATGCATCGCGGTCAATTGACTTGGAGAATGCTTCACGGAAGTTATCGTCTGCGAATGGTCCACACTTCTGGTTGAAGTAGAACGCCTCGTAGTCGCCACCGAATTGAACTGACGAAGAAATGTTGTCTTGTGCAACTGCTTCTTCGATGCCCTGGTAGTACTGCGGATAAATGAAGTCAACGTCGCCGGCCTTGATTGCAGCGATTTCAGTGTCGCTGTCAGCCTTAGGGACCATAACGATCTTTGGTGTAACTGCTTTGTCAGCACCCCAATAGTTTTCGTTTGGAACGTAGACCAACTGATCCTTGCTCCATGACTCCATCTTGTATGCACGACCTGAGTAAGGAATGAGATCAGCGAAGTCAGCTGATACGTCAGCGGTGTTCTCTACTGATGCTGCCTTGATCAATGATCCGAACAATCCCTTGTACGGAGCGTAAACAGCCTTCAAAGTAACAACTACTTGCTTGTCACTTGTACCAGCTTCAATTGAAGTCACTTGGTCGTAACCAGTTGTTGACAACGAGCCAGGTGTATTCAACGATGCATCCCAAGTTGCCTTGAAGTCTGCAACAGTGATTGGTGAGCCATCTTCCCACACTGCTTCTGGAGCAATGTCGTAAGTAATGGTCATACCTGCACTGGTTGACTCTGGTGCTGTGTAGTCATAGGTACGTGTTGCACAAGCTTCAAGGCTTGTGAACGCTGCACCTTCATTGCTTTCGCCGCTACTGCCACCGCATGCTGCCACTACAAGTGACAACGCTGCGAAACCAGCAACAACTCCAGCGAGTTTGTTGGTTTTCTTCACTCTCGACCTCCCCGTCGATT
>JACCDK010513713.1_pt1 | contig 25697 bp, 20 predicted proteins | sample 7445871 | NCBI WGS metagenome assembly JACCDK01 (sample SAMN15323436, study PRJNA562643) | freshwater metagenome | isolation source: river surface water | place: USA:Blue River Watershed | collected 2017-08-15 | reverse complement strand
GAGCAGCTCCAACGTGCCAATGCACAAGCAAATGGTGCGACCGTATTCGCTTATCACGTGAATGATCCAGAGCGTTATGGCGTTGTGGAGTTTGACAACGATTACAAAGTACTCTCGATTGAAGAAAAGCCAGTAAAGCCGCGCAGCAATTTTGCTGTGACGGGACTTTATTTTTATGATCATCAGGTCTGTGATATTGCTGCCTCGATCAAGCCTAGCGCCCGCGGTGAGCTTGAGATTACCGATGTGAATCGAGCTTACTTGAATAACAATGCATTAAGTGTTGAGATTATGGGACGTGGCTATGCCTGGCTCGATACTGGCACGCATGATTCGTTACTGGATGCTGCAGGTTTTATCGCCACCTTGCAAAAACGCCAAGGTCTTATGGTAGCTTGCCCTGAAGAGATCGCTTATCGACAAGGTTGGATTAGCAAGGAATTAGTAGAAAAAGTGGCGAGTCAGCTAAGTAAAAATAGTTATGGTCAGTACCTCCTCAAAATCCTACATGAGCTGGATATTGACGGACAATCAACGGATTTACTCCCAAAGGTAAAGTAATGACATTAGATTCCAACTCGAAATTGCAGGTGAGGCCCACTGCAATTTCTGATGTGCTCATCCTCCAACCAAAGATCTTTAGGGATCAGCGTGGGTGGCTTACTGAATCCTTTAATGCCAAAGATTTTGCAAATGCGACTGGGCTTAATGTGGCATTTGTTCAAGACAATCATTCGTTCTCACGGCAGTGGACTTTACGCGGACTGCACTATCAGCTTAAACAAACTCAAGGGAAGTTAGTACGAGTAACGGCGGGTTCGGTCTTTGATGTCGCAGTTGATTTGAGAAAAAATTCCACCACTTTTGGCCAATGGGTAGGAGAGATTTTAAGTGCCGAAAATCACAAGCAAATCTGGATCCCACCTGGCTTTGCCCACGGCTTTTTAGTGCTCTCAGAAACTGCAGAATTTTTGTATAAAACGACGAACTACTATGATCCGCAAAGCGAAGTTTGTTTATCGTGGTTTGATCCTATCATTGCCATCCAATGGCCAATACCGGCGGGGATCGAGGTTTCGCTCAATGCGAAAGATGTAGCTGGGTTTTCTTGGGATCAAGCGCCGAAGTTTTGATTTTCCCCATTCGTTCTATATAAATACACATTCAGACCCTGCGATAATGCATTCATGACCCATCCACGTCAAACCCAATGGTCAGCATCCGCTCATGTTAATGAATCCGATTTGATCAATTCGGGAACGCACAGAGTAAAAGTTCCAAAAATTTTATTGGTAAAGCTCTCCTCCTTGGGTGATGTGCTTCATAACTTGCCCATTGTTTGGGATTTGCGACAGCGTTTACCAAACGCTCAAATCGATTGGATTGTGGAAGAAGCATATGTGCCTTTGTTGGCACCCCTACAAACCACAGACAATTTTAGAGGCATTGATCGCATCATTCCACTAGCCTTTCGGCGCTGGCGCAAAAGCCTTTTGAGTCTTCACGCATGGCGTGAATTCTTTGCGATGCATCAATTACTACGAGCCATCACCTACGACGTGATACTGGAAACCCAGGGATTGCTAAAGTCGGCTTTGGTATGTGCTCTGGCAAAAAAATCCGATACGGAGATTGTTGCTGGTTTGGGCAACGCAACCGAATACTCTGGCTATGAGCCCATTTCAAGGGTTTTTTACACCCAGTCGGTTCATGTGCCAGTGAAATGCCATGCGATTGACCGATCTCGCCAAGTTATGTGCTCTGCGTTTGATTGGCCGCTTCTCAATCGTGCAGATGATCAACCCCGTTTTTATCCCCCGGAGTTTACTGAGCAGCTTCCAGTTTTGGCAATTGATGGTCAAAAAAAGACAACCGATGCATCCGTTATGCCTTACGTTGTATGTTTTCATTCAACCGCCAGAGCTGCAAAGCGTTGGTCTAATGAATCGTGGGTGGATTTAGGTAAGGAGCTAGCTAATTATGGTTATCAATTGATTTTTCCATGGGGTAATGCTGCGGAGCGCAAAGTGAGCGAATTCATTGCTAGTCAAATTCCTGGGGCGATTGTGCCAAGAGCCATTTCCATTCACGAGGTTTGTGCATTGATTGCTCACGCAAGGCTAACAATCGGGGTTGATACTGGTTTGACCCACCTCGCTGCAGCTCTTGGTAGGCCCACTGTTGAAATTTATTGCGATTCGCCAAGGTGGAAAACCGAAGGGTATTGGTCTAAGCAAATTGCCAATCTTGGCGATATAGAGCAGCCACCAACGGTTTCAGAAGTCTTCAATGCTTGCCACAGCTCCTTGGTGAATTCGTAAGCGAAACGCAACTGCAGCGCTAGGATGATCTCTAAAGCCCCAGTTTTTTAGCTTGCGCGGCACACATTTTTTGGATTACGCCGTCCACATCGGTTGGTTTTGACCATTTGAGAAATTCGATCGCGCGCTCTGGATTACCAATGCTATGCTGAATTTCATTCGGACGGAAAAAAGACGGATTAATTTCCACGTACTTTTGCCAATCTAAATCAAAATACTCAAAGGTTTTGGAAACAAAATAGGTGAGCGACTCCATGCGGCCAGTGGCAATCACAAAATCACTCGATTCCTTTTGTTGCATCATGAGCCACATCGCTTCAATGTATTCGGGAGCCCAGCCCCAATCGCGGCAAATATCTAGATTACCCAGTTGAATTTTCTGAATTAGCCCCGCTTTGATTTTGCTCGCACCCACAACAATCTTTTGGGTAACAAACCGCTCGGGTCGCAGGGGCGATTCATGGTTAAACAAGATGCCAGTACAGGCATACAAGCCATACGATTCCCGATAGCTGTTAATTAACCATTTAGCCGTCGATTTAGCGACTGCATAAGGACTGCGAGGCGCAAAGGGGGTGGATTCGTTTGCAGGTGTGGTACCAGTGTCACCAAAACACTCGCTTGATCCTGCATTATAAAAACGTACAGACTTACCCAATACCCGAATGACTTCTAGGATATTGAGCGTACCAATCGCAATGCTTTCAATGGCCTCAACGGGTTGCTCAAACGAAAGCCCAACCGAGGTTTGGCCGGCTAGGTTGTAGATCTCATTGGGATCGCAGGCTTGGATGGCATTAAAAACGCTACGAAAATCATTAATCGAGACGGAAATGAGTTTGACCTGTTCACGAATTCCTAAAGCATTTAAATTATCAAAAGATGAGGCCATCACATCGCGCGATGAACCGGTTACGGTATAGCCTTTGCCTAAGAGGTATTGGGCTAGATAGGCACCGTCTTGGCCGGTGATACCGATAATTAGGGCTTTTTTAATCATGGGGTAATGATACGAACTTTTGGGATACTCAGGCGCTACCACCTTTTAATCAAGATTCATAAAGTCTACGAGATTTGGGGCAGATTAGGCTAGTCTGGATTCTTTATCCTAGACCTTTACAATCAGATTATGCTGGAAAATTGTGAAAACTGGGCCCAATTCCGCCGTGTCTGATACCGCACTCACCTCCAAAGTTATCCCCGTCATTCTTTGCGGTGGCTCTGGCACTCGTTTATGGCCCCTGTCACGCTCTGGGTTTCCCAAGCAATTTTTAGTTCTTTCAGAGAACGAGCATCAATACAGTCTTTTTCAAGAGGCCCTAAGCCGTGCTCAAATGACAATTGGATCTCAAACTCATGGGCTGCCAGCACTCATTGTGACCAATGAAGAGCATCGGTTTTTAGTACTCGATCAATTGCGTGAGCTAAAAGATATCAAGGCAACCTTGCTGTTAGAGCCCGTGGCACGGAATACAGCCGCGGCCCTCACTCTCGCCGCTTTGTACGCAGATGCGCAGGGTGATGATCCAATTTTACTCATCACCCCAGCCGATCAAACGATTACCAATCAATCCGCCTTTGAAAAGGCTATGCAGTCTGCACTTCGGATCGCCCAATCCGGGGCGATCGCCATTCTGGGGGTGACCCCCACTGCGCCAGAAACCGGTTATGGATACATCAAGGCCAAGGCAACGGGCGACTTGGGGATGCGCGTTGAGCGTTTTATTGAAAAACCCGATATTGAAACCGCGACTCAGTATTTAAAGGAAGGCAGCTATTATTGGAACGGCGGTATGTTTGTGCTCAAAGCGAGCGTATGGCTTGCGGCCCTTAAAGCATTTCGCCCGGATATTTTGGATGCAAGCACTAAATCATGGGTCGGTAAAAACTCCGACGGACACGATGGTACGATATTTATTCGCCCGGACAAAACACTATTTAAATCCATTCCTAGCGAATCGATTGATTACGCAGTGATCGAAAAATGCCCAGGTAGCTCATTTCCAATTGAAATGGTTCCTTTGGACGCCGGTTGGAATGACCTAGGTGCTTGGGATGCAGTCTGGCAGGTTGGTGATCGAAATGAACAGGGTAATGTTACACATGGTGATGTTATCTTAGAACAAACCACGAATTCTCTTCTTTACTCGAGTAATCGTTTGGTGAGCACAGTGGGTGTGAGCAACCTTATCGTTGTAGAGACGGCGGATGCCGTGTTGGTAGCTAATCGAGCTAATAGTCAAGAGGTCAAGGCGATTATCAAAAGACTAGAGCAGGATAGTCGTGAAGAAAAGAATCTGCACCGTAAAGTCAATCGGCCTTGGGGATGGTACGACAGCGTGGATGAGGGCGAGCGTTTTAAAGTCAAACGGATACAAGTCAAACCTGGAGGTAGCCTCTCGCTGCAAATGCACCATCACCGCGCCGAGCACTGGATTGTGGTGAAAGGAACTGCAGAAATCACTAATGGCGATCAAGTTATCACCTTGCAAGAAAATCAAAGCACTTACATCCCTCAAGGGCAAACCCATCGATTGGCCAATCCTGGCAATGAACCTCTTGAAATTATTGAGGTTCAGTCTGGTAGTTATTTGGGTGAAGACGATATCGTTCGTTTTGATGATACCTATGGTAGAAGTTAATATTTAAATAGAATTTAAGAGAGTATGTATGGGTAAGCAAAAAGTCGCATTAATTACAGGAATTACTGGCCAAGATGGTTCCTATCTTGCCGAATTCTTGCTAGAAAAAGGTTATATTGTGCATGGAATTAAACGGCGCGCTTCCTCTTTCAATACGGAGCGTATTGACCATATTTATCAGGATCCACATATTAATCACCCAAATTTGATTCTACATTACGGTGATTTAACCGATACTAGCAATTTAGTCCGAATTATTAAAGAATGTCAGCCCGATGAGATCTATAACTTAGGCGCTCAGTCGCATGTGGCAGTTTCATTTGAGTCGCCTGAATACACTGCCGATGTGGATGCGATAGGTCCATTGCGCATGTTAGAGGCAATTCGTATTTTGGGGCTTGAAAAGAAGACACGCTTTTACCAGGCATCGACATCTGAGCTTTACGGATTGGTGCAGGAGATTCCGCAAAAAGAGACAACACCGTTTTATCCAAGAAGTCCATATGCCGTTGCCAAAATGTATGCCTATTGGATTACAGTGAACTATCGAGAGGCTTATGGTATCTACGCTTGTAATGGCATTCTGTTTAATCATGAATCCAAACGTCGCGGTGAAACCTTCGTGACTCGCAAAGTTACTCGTGGCCTAGCCAATATTGCGCAAGGTCTAGAAAAATGTCTTTATATAGGCAATATTGATGCCTTGCGTGATTGGGGACATGCTAAAGATTATGTACGTATGCAGTGGTTGATGCTCCAGCAAGAAGCGCCTGAAGATTTTGTGATTGCTACGGGCATCCAGTTTTCCGTGCGCGAGTTTATTATTCGCAGTGCAAAACAATTGGGTATTACTTTGAGGTTTGAAGGAATTGCTGAAAATGAAAAAGCGATTGTTACTTTAATCGAGGGTGATAAAGCACCCGCATTAAAAGTGGGCGATGTTATAGTACAAATTGATCCCCGTTACTACCGACCCACAGAGGTTGAAACCCTTTTGGGTGATCCAAGTAAAGCCAAGAGTAAACTGGGTTGGATACCAGAAATTACTTTAGATGAAATGATTGTGGAGATGGTGGCAAGCGATTTGGAAAAGGCCAAACAGCATGCCTTATTAGCTAAGCATGGCTATTCAGTGGCCGTAGGCAAAGAGAATTAATTTGGTCAAACATAAGAGAATTTCTTAATGAGTACTGATTTAGATCAAAAGATTTATGTAGCCGGTCATCGTGGGATGGTTGGTTCTGCTATTGTGCGTAATTTAAAATTTAGAGGATATACCAATATCGTTACGCGAACCCATGCTGAACTAGAGTTAACAAATCAAAAGGCCGTTCAGGACTTTTTTAAACAAGAAAAGCCAAAAAGCGTTTATCTTGCCGCTGCGAGGGTTGGGGGTATTTATGCAAATAATACCTACCCTGCAAATTTTATTTATGAAAATTTGATGGTGCAAAACAATGTGATTCATCAAGCATTTTTAAGTGGCGTTAAAAAATTACTTTTCTTAGGTTCTAGTTGCATTTATCCTAAGCTGGCCTCCCAACCAATGAGCGAGGATGCTTTGCTTACTGGAAAGCTTGAGCCTACGAATGAACCCTACGCCATAGCAAAGATTGCTGGTATTAAGATGTGTGAGAGCTATAATCGACAATATAATGAGTCCCATGGGGTGGATTACCGGTCTGTAATGCCAACAAATCTATATGGCCCCGGGGATAATTATCATCCTGAAAATAGTCATGTGATTCCTGGTTTAATAAGAAGGTTCCATGAAGCAAAAGTCAGTAATGCGACCGAAGTTGTTATCTGGGGATCGGGTTTGCCGCGAAGAGAATTTCTCTATGTCGATGATATGGCAGATGCATCAGTATTTGTAATGAATCTAGAGAAAAAGAATTACGATAATCAAACTGAGCAAATGCAATCTCATCTTAATGTTGGTTATGGAAATGATTTAACGATAGCAGAATTAGCTGGAATAATTTCTCAAGTGGTAGGCTATGAGGGAAAAGTCAAATTTGATTTGAATAAACCTGACGGAACATCAAGAAAACTAATGGATTCATCACGAATAAATTCAATGGGTTGGAGGCCTAAGACAAATATTAGGCAAGGATTAGCAATGACATACGAAGATGCAAAAAAACAATTTAGATTTTCACTGCATGAATAAAGATATTTTTACCGAAACAATACCTAATACCAATAGCATCAAAAAATTTACTAATTGGAAAAAGAAAGCGATCATAAAACCTTAGTTTTGATTCTGCTCCGATTTTATTATCAAAATTTTCTTTTGAGAATTTTGTTAATAGCCAGGCAAAAAAACCAATTGAATCGCAGTATTCATAGGTTTTGATTGAAAAGTTAGCTATTCTTAATTTCTCAACTAACTCTTGTTTTGAATATCTTCTATAGTGACCAATAGCTTCGTCAGCAGAAGAGTATAAAAGCATAAATGCAGGAACATAAATCATGAGAGATCCCTTAGGTCTTAAAAGTTTATGTAACTCCTTTAAAGCACTAAGGTCATCAGGGATGTGCTCAAGAACATTTGATGTATAAATCAAGTCATAAGAGTTATTAGATAATTGAGAAATATCATAGACAGAAAAATTACGATCTAACAAAACTTTTCGTAAGCTACAATCAATTTCAATACAGTCAGGCTTAATCGAATAGTTTTCATTGAAAATGGATGCAAGAGTGCCTATGCCAGCGCCAAATTCTAAAACTCGATCATAAGGACTTAGAGTAGAAGAAAACTTTGCAACAATATAATGATTATAGTTTGTGAGAGTTCGCTCATTTGCCCAAAGCTCATTGATGCCCGAGTATGTTGTTTGAGAAGAATTTTGAGTAGTTTTACGATTGGATTTATCGGTCATATTTAAATCTTAGTAAATGTGTAAATACCACAACCATACTTTAGATTAGATGGAACCTCAGATATATTGACATTGCATATAAGATCCCCATTATCATTAACATAATCGAATCTATCTAAAATTAACTTATCACTTGCATATGGCCATAAGAAAATTTCATTGGGATGAAAAATGCGATGAGCATTAAATTCAATTGAGCTCCTAGCTGCAATGGGAAAGCTGATGTATAACTTTCCTTTTGACTTTAACATCTTTACTAAATTTGAAAAGCCTTTCTGGTGCGCAAATGGATCTATCGGATCACCATATCTGCCAAGCCCAAAATGTTCGATTGCATGCAGGCATGAAATGGAGTCAGTAATTTCAGGTTCTAATGAATTTCTACTTAAATCGAGTTGTAAAAAAGAAATATTTTGATGTGGGCCTGAGTCTAAATTTCGAATATCTATAAGCTCAATTTTCCGGTAAGATGCCACATGAGCAACAAAACCATTTATTCTAGATCCAACGTCAATATGACGAGTTGGATTATTAGTAAATATAAAATTAGCTACCAAAAGATCTTGATGAAAGTAGTGGCCGTGAGCAAAACCTGCCTGGTCATTGTATTCAGAAACAATAGGCCAATATTTATCAATCTTCCCACCGCTTTGCGAAAATGAGTAGGATTCATTTGCGTATCGCCATAACAATAATATTTTTTTAGCTGACCAAAAATTTTTGGGACGCACAAAAAGTAATCTAAAAAAAATGCTCAGAATATATAGCATAAAATAAGTAGATAATAAATTAACAGATTACTTAGGTGAGTAATATATAGCGCGATGGAATTGAAATTCCAATTCATCACCTCTCACATAAATACTATCAAAAAGCTGCAGTATGCTCGCCATAGGAAAATCTTTATCGTAAAGAATCCATCCAGAGCGAGGAAATTTTTTTCTAAATCGTTCTAAGAAGTATTTCTGTGCAGGTATTGATAAAGGCATGAAAGTAACTGGGCCATGAAAACTACTCCAGGGTAAATTTTTTTCTTCTGACCCTATTAGCAACCATTCGTCAAAAACCTCTACTGGATCATTGTGTATTGCACGAATATCTATAAGAGCTAATTGCAAAAAATGATTTTTAGAAGATTCATATTGCGATCTAGGGGTTAAGGCGAAAGGATTGGAAGATTGTCGATTAAAACCAGAAATTATTAAATTGGGTGAATCAATAAAAAAACTCTTGATATCACCACGTAAATTTTGATCCGCAGCAACCAATACATTCTGCCAGCCAAGCATAAGAGACGACCATCCAATAATTGCTGCAAGTAAAATACGAGCAGTTGATCTAAGTGGGCCGTGAATTGAATGGCCGTAAATCCCAAGTAAAATTAAATAAAAATAAGGCAAAAGATCAGCTATTACGCTATCATGATTGTGACTCAAGAAGTATGTAAAGTTTGCAAAAGCCAAAAGACTAACAAGCCATATAAGTTTTTGGTTACGTAATGAAGTACTAGTCTGACAAAAAATTAACCATAATGCACATACAAAAATTGCTATCCAAATCATTCCATTCGAATTTACTTTTTTTACAGCTGCAGGAAGGTTTTGTAAATAAATGATGTAGTTATTTAAATTTGGAAATTCTTTGTAAACTATAAAGAAAATTAAAAATATAAAACTTAGAGTAATAAGGCTAAATAAAATTAATTTAAGGAGAATAAATCCAGCATCAAAAAGATCTGATTTAACTTTCAATTCAGAAATATTCATCCAGAAATAATAGGGAAAAAACACAACAGTCGCTTGAATACCAGCATCAGGTGACCATGCAATACAAATACCCCATAAAAAAAATAAAATAAAATTTGAGGATAATTTAAAAAATTTTGTTTTAGGGGGTTTATAAAAAAATACAAAAGTAAATAAAAGTAACACCATACTAGGTAAAAATCGTATACCAGTTATAGATGGAAAAGTAGTTATTGAAAGAATGGTGTTTTGATAGGGGGGCCAAAATATACATACCGAAAGGGTAATCAAAAATATTGACACTTTTTGTAGATGAGAGGAAGGCTTAGCAAGCTTATATCCTAAAAAGCCAACAATAACTGTAAGCAAAAATGTGAAAAAGGAGGATAAATAGTAAAAATTTAACCAGCAATAAGAATTACAAATTAATGCAGTAATTGCTGCCGGACCAAACCCATATTGAACCGGTGTATCATTAAAAGGAATTGCACCTGATGATATTAATTGTGCTTGACCAAGAAAAGCACTCCAGTGGTGCCATTGATAAAAGTGATCAATATTTAAATTTATTCTAATTTCAAATGCAAAATAGAAGGCAATTAGAAAAAATATAAGAAAAAAAGTAATGTTTATTAGCATCTTATAAAAAGAGGGACGCGAAACATAACTATCTTTATGGTTTTCAAGAAGAGCGATATATGAAATACTAGTAATGAAAAAAAATTGCAAACTTTGGAATATTGTCAAACTTAATCGGTTTTGATTGCTATGTAGGAAAGTACCAAGAAATGAAGAAAAAATAATTCCTATAAAGATAGCGCAAGCTATCGAAAAGCGGTTATTTTCTTTTGTAGTCAATAAGAAGGATATTCCCATTGCAAGTATTACAAAATGAAATGGTAGAAGTGCAAGTCCAGCAATCCCAACAATTAGGGCAATGCCAGATAAAACTTTTTCACTTTGTTGAAAACTTTTAGTAATAAAAATAGGAAAATTAAATAAAGTTCTCTTCTGAATAAATTTCATCCATGGATATAGTATTGTTAAATAAACACCAAATAAAATATAGGATAAATGTAATATAATTTTACCGGTCATTTATGTAGACTCTGCACAATATTAAGTTTAGTTAAATTTTTAACAATTAAAATAAAATACAAGCATAGTATAAAAATTAATAATTCACACACCCTATTAATTATATTGCAATTAAATTTACAATTTAGATTTATTCAATTGATTTTTATGGTTGTATAACACAGTTTGATATAAAATTTTTTAAGGTTAAAGTTGATTGATAAATATAACAATTCACGTAATAGTACTCTGCTAGTAATTTTGTGGATTATCCCACTAGTAATTTATTTGACGCTAATTTATGTGATAGGCCCATTGCGAGGTGCGCCTTGGTTCTCGGATGACGGATTATTTTTAAGAATGTCGTTTGATGCAGCTAATGGATATGGTTGGGATAGAATGCTTCCCCAGCAACCAAGCTATTTGTTCAACGCCCTTCTAATGAAATTTGGTATGACTGAACTTTTACAGTTTAGAACTGTCAACTATAGCATGTGCTTTTTTAGTGCAGTTATTTTTTTTATTGGACTTGACGAACGAGGGTTTAGATCAAACATTGTTCCAATAGCTGTTGCTGCTAGCTTATTAGTTTATTTAAATTCAGTGGAGTCTCCCAATTCACTAGCTCTTCAATTTTTTATGATTGGAGCTGGGTGTTATTTTTTAGCGCTAAGATCGTCGAAGTATCGCTTGCAAATTTTGCTTGTATTTAGCGCAATAGCTTTTGCAGTTTGTGGATTCATGCATGCAGCTGTAGCTGTTGCAGTCCTGTTAATTGGATTTTTAATATACTATCTTGACCCAAGGGTAAGGAAAAGTTACTTTATATACACATTATTGCTGTTATTAATTACATTATGGGCTTGGTATATAAATGAAATCGGTTTATCTACACTTTTGAAAGTACCTGCGGCTCATGAAACAAGCATTCTTGAGATTTTAAGGAGAATATATTTAATTCTTAAATTTCCTACAGTAGCACTAGCATACTTTATTATCGCGGTATTTATCTTTAGAAAATATGACTTGAAAAAATTTGAAATCTCCAAATGGTTATTAATGTGGGGAACAACCGCTTTAGTAATAGCCTCACTTTTCAACAATATTTTTTCAGAGGAAACTACTTTTCGTAAGCTAATTGATCAGCATCAAGTACCAGGCGCTATTTATTACCCCCTATTTTTTATAATTTTCAGTCTAATTTTAGTAACATATAATTCAAATCCAAAAAGACAATCTGGTTTAGTAAGAAGGATTTATGACTTTATTCGTAGATGGGTTACAGTAAACGATTCTAAATCACATAATTACAAGTTATTGATAGCTGTAATTGGTTTTTTATTGCTCCCTGCAAGTTTGGCTGCCGGCAGTAATACAGCAATATTAGTGGGTCTAGTTTATTTTTCAGGACCGGCTCTTGGACTAATTTTAATGCTTGAAATAAGTCAATCCTCAATAAAAACTTCTTATCAAATTTACAGTTTTACATTTTTATGGATTGTTATCTTTATTGTGTTCACAAGCTACTACAACCACCCAGGTGCAATAGCGCCAATTAATAATGAGAGAGTTTTAATAAATGACAGTCCACTTAACGGGGTGATGGAATCTAAACAGTACAGTAAAGCTTTGCATGATCTTAAAAAAATATACGAAGAAAATAATTGCAGTAAAAAACTTCTGTTTACCATGGATAATATTCCTACTGTCTATTATATCTTTCAGCACTCTGCTCCTAATAATATTGGAGTAGTTAGACCTTTTTACTATTTTCCTGAGAAAGAAATTTTTGAACTTATGGAATCAAATAGTCAATGGTGTGTAATTGACATAACTAGTTTAGAGACGAGTGATGGCATCAAGAAAATTGGTTTTGATAAACGAGAAGAAGTTAGAAAACTATTAAAAATAAATAGCAATCATTCATACACGATTCAATCTCCTGGTAAGGATTTTGTTGGAAATTTAATTTTTTATGTACGATAAAATTATTATTAACTACTAATGAAATGCTAATACCAAACTCTGACTTAGCTATATTTTCATTTTTTTATCTTTTTATTGGATTATTGGCATTCAATGGGTTTGGGGTTTTATTTTCAAATTATTTTTTACCATATCAAAAATCATATTTCGGAATTAATACTTGCATTGGATTCTCAATTTTTCTTTGCGCCTGTGGATATATTGAATTATTTAAGTTGGGGGAAGCAATTTTATTTTTAGTGTTTATTTTATTGGGCACTAGTATGGCATTATTCTACTTTTTTTTAAGAAAAGAAAAATATGCTGGTTTTCGACAACTATCAAAAATAAAATCTTGGCAATTAAAAAACCCTTATCTTTTTATTTTAAGCATTTCATTAATTACTGGATATATCATTTTATATCTTTTAAATTTATGTTTTTTTCCATTCAACGAGGGTGATGATTTTCAGGGTTATTTAGTTTTGGCAAAGCGCATTTTAGAAGAAGGATATCAAGGTGGCGATGTTTTTAATACAAGAGCAATTGTTCAGGGATTTGGTGGCGGAAATTATATAAATGCAAATTTTTTATCATTAATCCCTTTAAAGTGGATTCATATAGCAGAGGCTGGCACAGGCCTACTTCTTTTAATGACTTTAACTGTTAATGAAATTTGGAATAAGAATAAGTATCTTTGGCAGTGTGTTTATGGGTCCATATGCGTATGTATTTATGTCATATTTATCCCAATAGTAAATATCTCTCCAATATTAAGTGGTGCAGCATGTGCTTTGGCAATTCTGATTGTTGCTAATAATTCTTTGGATAAATTTAGTTGGAGTACGTCATTTATATTAGGCCTTTTAGCAGCTAGCCTAACACTTCTTAAAGGAACTTTCATTGTTACTGCAGTTATATTTTGTGGCGCATTTTATTTTGCCCGAATACTATCACTAAAGAGTGCTTGGGTTCTAAAGGAGGTCTTTATAGCCACAACAACTTTTTTAGTTTTATTGGCTCCGTGGGCACTTACTAATTTATACTATTTTGATACGTTGTTTTATCCCATATTGGGAGTGGGTTTAGTAAGTTCCGGAGGTTTTGGCTTTGCTGGAATAGAAATTTTTCTTGATAATTTATATCAATACCACCCGCTTTATCTTTTAACATTATCTACCTGGTTTCTATTAATTTGTCATGAACAATGCGAAAAAAGATATTTTATAAACACCTTATTAGTATTTTATTTTTGCGGTTCGGTTATTTTAGCTCTTACACCTGGAGGTGGATTCAGATATAACTTTATACTTTTATCTATTCCATCACTTTTTTTTCTGATTGAATATATATCCATTCCTAATAAAAAAATTTCGATTAAGATTTTTTTCTTTTCAGAAAGTCAACTTAAAAAGTTCTTAATTTTTATTATCTTTATCACAACTTTATTAATGCTGAATCAGGTTAAGCGAGTTGGTGGACAACTTTTTGAGAAAGGGTTATATACACGATTAATAAACCTCGAACATCGCCCTATTCAGCTAAGCGATCCTTTGTTTTCCAATCATAGTAAACAGTCGGATCTTTATCTTGAATTGCAAAATGTTATTCCAGCCAAAACCAAAGTTATTGTAGCTGTTGAGTATCCGTATTTATTTAATTTTTCAAGAAATCATCTATATGTTGCTGACATTCCTGGTACTACAGGATTTAAGCCAGGAATACCATTTCAAGGAACCCCCGAGGATTTAAGACAATACTTACTTTCAAATGGAATACGTTATGTAATTCATACCTATAAGGGCTGGGCCGAAATATACGACTTAGATGAGATGCACTCTAAAATTGAATGGGTCAGAAATATGGTAATTCGATATTTTGCAGTCCATAAGCAGCTTTTAGGTTTCATTGGCTTATCAGAGCCACTATTTGATAATGGCTCCGAACGCGTATTTGATTTGTGCATAAGAAACATACATCCTGTTTCGGTTTGTAGTAATTAATTTCTGATAGGGTCATATAAATGCTTTTGTCTGTAATTATTCCTTGCTTCAACGAAAGGGAAACGATTGATTTAATCATCGATGCAGTTAATGCTGCGCCCTATGTTGACAAAGAAATTATTGTTGTTGATGACTGTTCAACTGATGGGACACGCGAAATACTGATCAATAGTATTGAAAACTCCGGTAGAGTTAATAAAGTTTTGTATCATCAATTCAATCAAGGAAAGGGCGCAGCATTGCGCACTGGTATATCAGCTGCTACTGGAGATTTGGTAATTATTCAAGATGCTGATTTGGAGTATGATCCAAATGAATATCCTCGTTTAATTGAGCCGATTATTAATAATCGCGCAGATGTTGTGTTTGGGTCAAGGTTTTTAGGGGGGGATGCACATCGTGTTTTGTACTTTTGGCACAGGCTCGGTAATGGTTTTTTAACCCTCCTTTCCAACATGTTTACCAACCTCAATTTAACAGATATGGAAACCTGCTATAAAGTATTTCGCCGAGAGATTATCCAAGGTATTTACATTGAAGAAAATAGATTTGGATTTGAGCCCGAGATCACAGCAAAAATTGCAAAACTGAGATGTCGTATTTACGAGGTTGGTATTTCTTATTATGGCCGAACGTATGATGAGGGTAAAAAAATTGGTTGGCGAGATGGATTGAGAGCAATTTACTGTATTATCAAATACGGATGGAGATCCTAAAGATCGCGATCAAAATTCACTTTTTCATCAATGATATAGAGCGGGCGTTTTTTTATTTCACGGTAAATCTTACTAATGTAAACACTCACCACGCCAATTGAAAGAAGTTGTATTCCACCAAAGAACAGTACCATCACCACAATAGAAGTCCATCCTGGTATTGAAAAGTTAGGATTTAATATCTTTTCAATTATTAGTGCGCATAAAAATAAAAAACTAACAAAAGTAATGATTACTCCAAGAAGTGAGGAAAAATACAGAGGGCGATCAGTAAAAGAAGTCAAACCGCTAATAGCAAAATTAAGATATTTTCCAAAAGAAAATGTAGATGAACCAGCGTATCTTTTATCTCTTTGATATTCAACCCCTATTTGTTTAAATCCAACCCATGAGACCATTCCTCTATAGTAGCGATTTTCTTCCCGCATTTCTTTGAGTGCATCAATTACTTTACGGTCTATAAGTCTAAAGTCTCCAGTGTATTTTGGAATTGGTGTATCACTAAGATACGATATTAATTTATAAAAAATTTTGGTTGTCAATCTAAATATGGGACTCACACCATTACGTTCTGGCCGAACTCCATAGACAACTTTATATCCATCATCCCACTTGGATATAAATTCGGGTATCAATTCGGGGGGGTCTTGAAGATCATCATCAATGATGACTGCTAAATTTCCATTTGCGTGATCTAGCCCAGCAGTAATGCCAATTTGATTTCCAAAATTGCGAGAAAAATTGATTAACTTTACAGATCGATCATTTGCTGCAATTTTAGTGAGTTTTTCATAGGTTTTGTCTTTACTATGATCATTAATAAAAATAATTTCATGAGAAAATCTTTGCTCTAAATTACGAAGTACTGCTTTCATGCGACGATAAAATTCATCGATCCCATGCTCTTCGTTATATGTTGGAACAATAATTGAAATTAATGTTGAATTCATAAATTCGTCTTGTTGCTTATTTTTTTTACAACTGCAAGAATAGATACCCCAAATGGAAAATTTAAAAATCTTAAGAAGAATTTTTCAAAGCTAAATATTTTTTGAAGCAAAAAGTTTACCGCGTTGCCGGGCATATCAATATCAGATGATCCGTTGCGTCCAAATAAATTATTGAGTTTTCTTACCGCATAAGCTATGGGAAACAAAAATGTATTGTAATAAGAAATTTTTTCAATAGTAAGGCCAGATTGTTGAAGCTTAAATTTAAGTTCAGGAAGCGTATACCGTCTCTTATGTTCATTCAACTCATCAAAATGAGACCATAAAAACATATAGGCAGGCACCGTGATAATTGCGATACCGTGTTCATTCAATATTCTTCTAATTGATTTTAATGACTCAATATCGTTCTCAATATGTTCAATTACATCCAAGGCTGTAATTAAATTAAATTGATTTGCTTCAAAGGGTACGTTGTGTGGAAGAAATCCTTGCTTTATTGTACCTTTGAAGATTTCTTTACTAAATGAAATTGCTTCATTAGACATGTCCATACCAGTAGTATTGCCTAATTTTTCTAGCTCGTTAAGCATAAGACCACTTCCACAGCCAATATCTAGAATATAACTATCCTTTGTTAGATTAGCATATCTAGAGATGGCATCAAGTATGATAATTTTCTTACTTGCAAACCACCAATGTTTTTTTTGAATCTCAAAAAAAATTCGGTACATTTCAATATTCATACGCACCTTAAAAAGTATTATTTTTCCAAATTAATTTTAAAGCAACATACTTTCAAATTTCACTTAAAGCAAAAACTTACTTGTTGATGAAATTCTTAATTAACGATTACATTTTTTGGTCATCATAGGCTTTTAAGTCAATCTATTTTATGTTGCGTTGCATCATTTTAGTGATTATGCGTTTAACACCTCATTCTTGTTGGTAAAATTTAGATTTAATTTTTAAATAAGTTTATGAAGGCTGTTATTCTAGCGGGCGGTTTAGGCACACGGATTTCTGAGGAAACATCTTTACGGCCAAAGCCAATGATTGAGATCGGTGGTATGCCCATTTTGTGGCATATTCTCAAGATATATTCAGCGTATGGTATCCACGATTTTGTGATTTGCTGTGGGTATAAGGGGTATATGATCAAGGAGTATTTTGCAAATTATTTTTTACATATGTCAGATATCACTATCGATATGTGCAACAACTCGATTGAGGTTCATCAGAAAAAGGCGGAGCCTTGGAAGATTACCCTGGTTGATACGGGAGAATATACCCAAACTGGTGGCCGACTAAAACGTGTTGCTGAGTATTTAGACGATGATTTTTGCATGACCTATGGGGATGGAGTGGGTGCCGTAGATATTGCTGCTTCCATTGCGTTTCATCAACACCATGGTAAATTGGCGACCATGACTGCTGTCCAGCCACCTGGTCGTTTTGGTGCGCTGGAATTTGAGGGTACGTCAGTTAAATCATTTATTGAAAAACCACAGGGTGATGGCGGTTGGATTAATGGCGGTTTTTTTGTACTAAGCCCTAAGGTATTGGATTTAATATCTTCGGATACTACTCTTTGGGAGAAAGAGCCGCTCGAAATTTTAGCTAAGCAAGGGCAACTGGAGGCTTTTTTTCATGCGGGGTTCTGGCGACCAATGGACACTTTACGTGACAAGTCTATACTCGAGGAGTTATGGTCTAGTGGTAAGGCGCCATGGAAAAATTGGCAATGAGAGCTAGAATAAGTGGACAAATCGATCCACAATTTTGGTCAGGAAAGCGGGTTTTTCTAACCGGCCATACCGGCTTTAAAGGGGGGTGGCTTGCGTTTTGGCTTGCCTCCATGGGCGCCAGGGTTGTCGGCTTTTCGCTTGCCCCCAATACCAATCCCAATCTTTATGAAGTCGCAGAAATTGCTTCTTGTTGTGAAGAGTCAATCTTGGGGGATATTCGTAATTTTGAATCATTGGCAACTGCTATGCAATTAGCCAATCCAGAGGTTGTGATACATATGGCGGCTCAACCTTTAGTGCGCTATTCGTATGCCAACCCTATTGAGACCTATGCAACCAACCTCATGGGAACAGTACACGTTTTAGAAGCGATGCGAATCTGTGGTTCGATTAGGGCTGCGGTGATGGTGACCACCGATAAGTGTTACGAGAATAAGGAGTGGGTTTGGGGCTATCGCGAGAATGAACCAATGGGTGGCCTTGACCCCTACAGTAATAGCAAAGGTTGCGCAGAATTAGCGATTGCGAGCTATCGCCAGTCTTTTTTTCCAGAGGAAGACTATGCTAAACATGGAGTTGCGATTGCATCGGCGCGCGCTGGTAACGTAATTGGTGGGGGTGATTGGTCAAATGATCGTTTAATTCCAGATGCAATCCGTGCCTTTGAATTGGGCCAAGTATTAATGATCCGAAACCCTTTGGCTATCCGTCCTTGGCAACATGTCTTAGAGCCGCTATCGGGGTACTTGGTTTTATCCCAGTCACTCTTCGAGCAAGGCGTTACCTACAATGGCGCATGGAACTTTGGACCCAATGATGTGGATGCGCGCACTGTTCAAGAAGTGATTCAATTACTAAATGATCGTTGGGACTGTTCTATTGCGTGGCAGCACGATAATAAACCTGCACCCCATGAGGCTCATTTTTTAAAGCTCGATTGTTCAAAGGCAAGTCAGCAATTAGGCTGGAGACCGTCTTGGTCTTTGGAGAGGGCGATTGAAGCCATTGTGGAGTGGCAGACAGTGTTTCATAAGAAGGGCGATATCGCTGCAATCATGCGCTCGCAAATTGAAACCTATTGCTACTCTAATACCTGTGTAATCTGATAGATTTATTTTTAACCCTTTTTAACTGCCTCGAATGATGACTGAAACCTCAATTCCATCTAATCAATTTGCAAAAGATAAAATTCGCAAACAAATATTAGAACTGGTCCAAAAATATGCTGACTTAGAGTTTGCCCCTCAAAATTTTATGCCCGGTCAAACCGTTGTGCCCCCATCTGGCAAATTGATTGGTGCTGCTGAGTTGCAAAATATGGTAAACGCATCGTTGGATGGATGGTTAACCACTGGTCGATTTAATGAGTTGTTCGAAAAAAAGTTAGCCGATTTTATCGGTGTGAAATATGCTCTTACAGTGAATTCTGGCTCATCGGCCAATTTGGTAGCATTTTCAGCGCTTACCTCATCGCGGTTAGGTGAAAGAGCAATTCGCAAAGGCGATGAGGTTATTGGTGTTGCTGCTGGCTTTCCAACGACCGTTAATCCTATTTTACAGTTTGGTGCAGTACCAGTCTTTGTGGACGTGGACTCACTTACCCACAATATTGATACCACAAAAATTGAGGCGGCCATTAGCCACAAAACTAAAGCTATTATGTTGGCACACTCCTTGGGAAATCCTTTTAACTTAGATGTTGTGACAATGCTTTGCAAAAAATATAATCTTTGGCTAGTCGAGGATTGCTGTGACGCATTGGGAGCAACCTATCGCGGTCAGATGGTCGGAACCTTTGGTGATATTGCTACGTTAAGTTTTTATCCCGCACATCACATCACCATGGGTGAGGGCGGTGCTGTATTTACAAATAACCATGAGCTTAAGCAAATTGCTGAAAGTTTTAGAGATTGGGGCCGAGATTGTTATTGTGCCCCAGGAAAAGACAATACCTGTACCAAACGTTTTGCTTGGCAATTGGGCGATCTTCCTTTTGGCTATGATCATAAGTACACATACAGTCATTTGGGTTACAACCTCAAGATTACTGATATGCAGGCGGCATGCGCATTAGCTCAATTAGAGAAGGCGCCCTCGTTTATTCAGGCTCGCAAGGATAACTTTAAGCTCCTGAAAGAGCGCCTAAGCTCTTGCGAGCAATTTTTACAGCTACCTGAAGCTACCAAGGGATCAGATCCATCTTGGTTTGGATTTCCAATTACCCTTAAAAAGGATTGCCCCGTTTCGAGAGCAGATTTGATAGGTTATTTGGATCAAAATAGGGTGGGGACCCGCTTACTATTTGCTGGAAACTTGATTCGTCAACCCTATATGAAAGACGCGCCATACCGAATAAGTGGTGATCTAACAAACACTGATAATGTAATGAATAACACATTTTGGATTGGTGTGCAGCCAGCTTTAACAAAAGAAATGCTCCAATTTTCGGCATTAAAAATTGAAGAGTTTTTGGGGGTTAACTTTTAATTTATCTTGTTGTTGCTCAATTAAGCTCCTAAGCTTAATATGCATATGAATATTATTTTTGATCTTGATGGAACATTAGTGAATTCAGCGCCAGGGGTGCTGGATGCACTGAGCTATGTCATTGAAAAGCATGAAATTGAGAGCCCAGTTGCATTATCGGCGGATCTGATTGGCCCCCCTCTACGTGAAATGTTGATTCAATTAAGTAGTTCAACTAAGGCAAGCGATTTAGATTTGATGGAGCTAACATTTAAATCTTACTATGACCAAATTGGGATATTTAAAACTGCCCAATATGAGGGAGTAAGCGAAATGTTAGGCAACCTAATTGATAGCGGGCATATGTTGTTTATTGCAACCAATAAAAGGGCCTCCCCGACGCATTCTTTGATGAAATATTTTTCATGGGATCAATATTTTGTAGGCGCTTATTCTTTAGATAGTTTTGATTATCCCATAGAGGACAAAGCAGCTCTTTTAGAAAAAGTTATTCTTACTCATCAATTATTAAAAGATGAGACGATTTATATTGGCGATAGACCAGAAGATAATGAGGCAGCCAAGAAATGCGCTATCACTTTTATGTATGCCTTATGGGGCTATGGGGGTAAAGAAGATTGTTCGTCCAGAATTAATCTGAAGTTACCAAACGAAATTAGGACGCATCTAAATAAAATTATTTAAATTTAGTGGTTGGTTTTATTTATTAAATCTATAATTAGTGTTATTAATATTTAAAAAAGTTGATTATGAGTAAATTACCAAATAATTTGTTTGTGCTGGAGATGGCCAATAATCACATGGGTGATATTGACCATGGAATTAATTTAATTAGAGCTTTTGGAGCAGTATGTAAAAAATACCCTCAATTTAAGTTCGCTTTCAAGCTTCAATATCGCGATTTAGAAACGTTTATTCATCCCGAACTAAAGGATCGGATGGACATAAAGTACATTAAACGCTTTGCCGAGACTAAACTTTCTCGTGGGCAGTTTGATATTTTGATTGCTGAGATTAGGGCAAATGGTTTTCTGACAATGTCCACCTCTTTTGATGAGATCTCATTTGATCTAATCGAAGATCAAAATTTAGAAATTATTAAAATTGCAAGCTGCTCCTTTACTGATTGGCCTGTTCTAGAAAGAGCTGTTTCAATTGATAAGCCGATCATTGCCTCTACCGCAGGCGCATCTTTAGACGATATTGATCGAGTCGTCAGTTTTTTATTAAACCGCAAAAAAGATTTTGCGATCATGCATTGTGTTGGCGAGTATCCAACAGCTGACGAAAAGATGCATCTCTCTCAAATTGATTTTTTAAGGAAAAGGTATCCAAATGTACGTATCGGTTTCTCGACGCATGAAAACCCCGACAATACTGATTTGGTAAAAATTGCAATCGCTAAAGGTGCCAATATTTTTGAAAAGCATGTTGGTTTGGTAACAGATAAATACCCAATTAATGCCTACTCCGTAACACCAGAGCAAGCGGATGCGTGGCTATCAGCTGCTGCCTACACGGTAATGGTTTGCGGCGAAGGCCAGACTCGCTTGCCTGAAAATAAAGCAGAAAAAGATAGTCTTCGTTCGCTTAGAAGGGGGATGTTTGCTAAGCGCGCAATAGTAGCTGGTGAAAAAATTACGCGCGACAATTTTTATTTTGCATTTCCTCCAAATGAATTGCAATTTACCGCAAATGATTACTCTAAGTACTCTGAATTTACTGCTAATATTGATATAAAGCCGAATGAAGCGATTGCACCTTCCAATTCAACCCATACTAATACTCGAGAAAAAATCCTAAGTATTGCTAAACGTGTAAAAAATTTACTTCAAGAGGGAAAAATTACTGTTCCTGGAGGCATTGAGCTGGAGATTTCACATCATTATGGCCTTGATAAATTTGATGAATTCGGTTTAGTTATGCTCACGGTTGTGAATCGCGACTACTGTAAGAAGCTTCTAGTAAGTCTTCCAGGGCAATTTCATCCGGAGCAATACCACAAGCAAAAGGAGGAGACATTTCATGTTCTTTATGGAGAGCTTGAGTTAGAGTTGGATGGAAAATCTCAAATCCTAAGGCCTGGAGACGTGGTGACGATTATGCCCGGCATGAGGCATGCCTTTCGGTCGGCTCGTGGTGCGGTGATCGAGGAGATTTCTTCTACTCATTTTAAAAATGATTCTTTTTATACCGATGAGTCAATCAATCAAAACTCAAAACGCAAATCGGTTCTTACATATTGGATGGTTGACTAATGGGCTCGACCAAAAAAGTTTTTCGCGTTGCCGATTACTTGTTGGGTAGGTTGGCCGATTTAGGTATACAAGATATTTTCTTTTTGCCAGGTGGTGGCGCAATGTATCTTAATGATGCGCTTGCTTGCGAGGATCGTATTACAGCAGTTTCCTGTCATCATGAGCAGGCCTGCGGTATTGCGGCTGAGGCCTATGGCAGAACTCATCAATCCGGCTTTGGTGTAGCTATGGTCACCACAGGGCCTGGTGCAACTAATGTCTTAACCCCTGTTGCAGGTGCATGGATCGAGTCTCTCCCTTTATTTGTCCTATCTGGCCAAGTAAAAAGGCCAGATGCATTAGGCGGAAGACCTTTTCGTCAAAGTGGCGTACAAGAGGTTGATATTGTTTCGATGGTAAAGCCTATTACCAAGTTTGCAGTGACTATTGATTTGCCGGAAAATGCACGTAAGTGTTTTGAGCAAGCTATATGGCATATGCAAGAAGGGCGGCCGGGACCTGTTTGGTTAGATGTGCCATTAGATATTCAGGCTGCACCAATTGACCCAGAAAAATTATTAGGATTTGAGCCGCCCGTTTATGAACCAAAGGCTGGGTTATCCGATGAACTAAAGGAATTTAAGAAGCTACTATCTGAAGCAAAACGCCCATTAGTATTGGCGGGGCATGGAGTTCGAATAGCTGGGGCAGCTAGGGAATTTAAAGAACTAGTGACCAAATTAGGAATTCCATGTGTATTTACTTGGAATGCTTCTGATTTATTGGCTTGGGATGATCCCTTGTATGTCGGTCGTCCTGGTGTGGTTGCAGCACGCGCACCAAATTTTGCAATCCAAAACTGTGACTGCTTGATCAGCATTGGTTGTCGATTGGATAATATTATTACCGCGTATAACCCAAAGGGGTTTGCGCGAAACGCTAAAAAAATTATTGTCGATGTCGATCAAAATGAATTAGATCGACATCAAATGGATATCGTATTACCAATTTTATCGAGTGCAAAAGATTTTATTGATGCATGCCTGGTTAGTAATTTATCAAAACATGCTGAATGGGACGTCTGGCAAAAAAAATGCCTAGATTGGAAAAAAAGATTTACCCCTTTGGATGGCAGAAAGTTTGATTCAAATGCCCCGATTAGTCATTATGAGTTTGTTGAAACAATCTCGGATATTATTCCGGAAAACCAACTAGTAATAACCGGAAGTTCTGGACTGGCAGTAGAGGTTTTTTATACGGCATATCGAAATAAGCCGGGGCAACGGATGTTCCTCACTTCGGGGTTAGGATCTATGGGGTATGGTATCGCTGCTGCTATTGGTGCATGTATTGGTGCTGGAAGAGTACCTACCGTTTGTGTTGAAAGCGATGGAAGTTTGATGCTCAATCTTCAAGAGTTGGCAACGTTAAAGGCACTAAATTTACCCATTACCGTTGTAGTGATGAATAATGGTGGCTATGCCTCTATTCGTAATACGCAGCGTAATTATTTCGAGGCACGATACTTAGGTACATGCCCAGTATCTGGACTCTTTATTCCAGACTTTGTAGAGGTTGCAAAGGGAATGGGTTTAGTAGCTCACGATATTAATACGGTTGATCAACTAAAAAAATCATTTACATCTATTGGGACAAGAGTTTTGAATGTGCATCTGATGAGCGATGAAGTTTTATCACCAAAGGTTGCTGCAATGCCTCAGTCAGATGGCTCGATTATCTCAATGCCCCTAGAAGATATGAGTCCTCTACTAACTCTTGAACAACTCAAGGCAGAAATGCTGGTTGGAATCGATCCTAATTCTGAAAAGGTCAGGGCTTGATTAAAAAATTACATTCTTGCAGGGTCTGTGACGGCCCATTATCGACATCGCCGTTATTAAGCTATGAGAATTCTCCAAAATCAGCACAAGGATTTTTAGATGCTATTGAAGACCTTGATGACTCAGTGAATTTGGAAATATTTCAGTGTCAATATTGTGGTCTTGTACAGCACAACTTGGCGCCAGTTCCTTATTACAAGGAGGTGATACGTGCTGTTGCTTTTTCAAATGAGATGGGTCACTTTCGTGTTGAGCAACTTCGCAGTTGGGTCAAACTAAATCAACTGGAAAATAAGAGGATTCTAGAGGTCGGTTGCGGCAGGGGGGAATATCTTGATTTGCTGACAAGTGCAGGAGCTACAAAAGTCGCTGGAATTGAGTATGGTCAAAAGAGTGTATTGACGGCCCGCGAAAAGTATTCGCAAATTTATCAAGGGTATTTAGATTCAGATTTTGAATTACCAAGTGACTTTAAATTTGATGCATTTACAATTTTTAGTTTCTTGGAGCATTGGCCTAACCCAAATCAAGGTCTCAGAATAATTCATTCAGCTTTATCAGAGGACGGAGTTGGTTTGGTTGAGGTTCCTAATTTTGAATTAATCCTGAGCAAGGGGCTTTATTCAGAATTTACAACAGATCATATTTACTATTTCGATAAAAAATCTTATACCTTTCTTCTGGAAAAAAATGGCTTTGAGGTAATATCAATTGAGCCGATTTGGTATGACTATATATTGTCAGCAAAAGTTCGCAAAAAATCGCTACTAGACGTAAACAATTTCTTAAATATTCAGGGCAAGATTAAATTCCAATTGAGTGAGTTCATTAGTCAACATGGTAACGGTAATGTAGTAATATGGGGTGCTGGTCACCAGGCCTTAGCAGTCATAGCAATGGCTAATATCGCCCACCAACTTAAATATGTAGTAGATTCAGCCCCATTTAAGCAGGGTAAATTTACACCAGCTACACATCTACGAATCGTTAGCCCAGAGTATTTAAGTACTCACTCTCCTAAGGCTGTCATTGTTATGGCTGCTGGTTATTCGAATGAGGTTGTAGGATTGATTTTAG
>JACCDK010290572.1_pt1 | contig 25706 bp, 26 predicted proteins | sample 7445871 | NCBI WGS metagenome assembly JACCDK01 (sample SAMN15323436, study PRJNA562643) | freshwater metagenome | isolation source: river surface water | place: USA:Blue River Watershed | collected 2017-08-15 | reverse complement strand
GGTTGAAGCCCACCGCACCCGCCCCAATGGAACTGACCTCAAGTGGAAGCAAATCGGCGTAAAAGAAATTGCGGATACTCGTGAATTCCCATTTTTTATCCAATGGCTTTCAGCCGATCACCCATCACAAGATGGAACACCTCTTGCTGAGATAGAAACGATTGTTATTGCTGATTATGATCAGCTAGCCGATTCTTGGTTTAAAGAAGACATCCTTGCTTCGCTTGGAGATGTCAAGATTGAATGGATTGATCCGGTAACCAACGATAATCAATCTGGAATCGTTGCAGTGCACCTTTCAACGCCTAACGGGATTGCTATTTTGGATTAAGCCACGTCATTCATTGATTTTGATTGAGTCCTATTTCATCTGGAAAGGGAATTTTTGAGAAGTGAAATCCGAATTAAAAATATCCAATTCAGAGGGTAAATTTCTAAATCCGGCATAAGATTTGCTTCGATCTTTCCTATGAAAAGTTAGTTCAAGCGCACTCGGAATGAAGTATCCTTTGTAGAAGAAAGTGTGTGCATGATTATTTGCACGAGAATGTACGACATCAAAGTCGTTAAGCAACTTGTTGAAAATCGGCATAAGGGTCTTGGCAAAAAATGAGTTCTGTACCCAAAGCCCCATGTCATGAAACTCAATTGCAATGATTCTAAATCTCAATAAATCACTTCGTTTCACATAAAGCAAGCATTCAAATTCTGCGCCTTCAATGTCCATTTGAAGCATCAAATCGCTATTGCTACCATAAATCTCATCGGCCTTTACAATCAACTCTGAAATTGAAATACCAGAGTCCCAAGTAGGGTGTGGAACTAGAAACTTATCAAAAAATTCCATTTGATTTGGCAATGTTGGTGGTTTCGGTACGGAAGCATCAACCATCCACGAGGGTATCCCGAAATCTTTCAGGAGGGACTTCTCAAACTGCCACGTTTCTCCCACGCCCGGACTGATATTTAGTGCAAGACCGTCCAAATCGTCCGGGAGCAGATACGAACCTTCACTTGCTGGACCTACACGTATTAACTGATATCCATTGTTAACAGGCCTTATTTTTTGAACAAACACACTCCATTTTTCTGTAGGAACACTTGGGACCAATACATGGTCCACAATGGAGAAACTCGAGGAGACTAAATCTCTCAATCGTATTTTTAGGTAGTTCATGGAGCAAGCGTACAACGTATTCGAAGTAAGTTAAGGAAGAATTGTTCAAATATCGACTGGGTTATAGTCCAGAATTCAGAAAATCAAAAAAAGATAGATAGAATGAATAAAAGACTTATAAAGACATAAGCTAGATTCTGAAATAGCTGGGAGAGAAATTTAATGGGACTTACCCTTACTTATGACAATTTAGCCAAACAAGATGGGATTGGAGCACAACTTCAACGGATTTTTGGAATCTATTCAATTTCGAAGAGATTTCATTTGGGATACTTGCACTCTCCGATCATCGAAACTGCACAAGAATTGGCTCATAATGTGTCTTCTGATGAGGAGTTAAAAAAACTGCTAGAACAAATTAATGCCATCTTCAATTTTCCATCCCGTAGTTCAGTGAGTTTTGATGAAGAAATTGTGATTCATAATTTAAACTTAAAAATTCTTTTTGAAGTTTATCTAAGGTCTCTGTTCACTAAACGGAGCATTCTACTTAGAGTATGTCTGCCTTTTGGGGTAATGGACAAACACCCAAACTGGTATGAATATGCGGGTTCCTATTTGAGAACCACCTTTCCGGCTACTAGGCCCCAAAAACATAAACCAGTTGTCGTGCATGTACGACATGGCTATAAGCCAATAGTTGGCAAAAATGATTCAAGTGCTCCTAGATTTCTTCCTTTAACTTATTATTCTGATGCGCTAAAAAATGTTTTGAAAAAAGAGGATTTAGATATCAATATCGAAATTGTAGTCCACACAGACATTCCAGATAAGTCCGGATATTGGAAGCCATTCCAAGACTCCAAACTTTCTGAACTTGCTTCGATTGGATATCAAATTGATAAAAATACTTTGGCATTCGAGGGGATAGATTTACGAAATAGCTATTTTTCGGAATTCCCAAACTTGACAGTCAAATACTGCGCACCAATCCTCGAGACACTTCAAGACATGATAAACGCCGATGTTTTATTGATGAGTAGGTCTTCTTTCTCGTACATTTCTGGAATAATAAACCAAAAATCTGTTTACATACCGAGATCCCATGGCCACTCAAAAATGTCTAAGTGGAAATGGGACTATTCGAAGCGCAAGTCACCACCTTATGAATTACTTTCTGGAATCTAATAGGACTTTGCATTGCCAGTCAATCGTCTTCCGAAGTCCCGAGTAAATTTCCTCAAATTCAAATACATTGGCAAATAGCTTGAGAGTCTTGGACATATCAAGTTTGACTATGTTGGGAGCAGACTCTAATCCATGATTCTGTCGCGGAGGCACAAATTTTGCACCTGTTAATTTGCAGATCATTTCACCCAGTTGACGGATTGAAATTGTTTCAATACCACCTAGATTGTAAACTGCACAGTCTCCGGCGGTTGCTATACGCATGATTATTCGTACCGCATCATCCACATAACAGTAAGTTCTTAATGCTTCTCCCAAGTCGAGCATTTCAAGGCGACGATCACTGACAGATCTAGCGATGAAGGAATTCATAACGCGGGCATCCCCATGTTTGGTTCCAGGACCAAAAACAAGCGCAATACGAATCGAGGTTGCAGATATCCCCAAAGCGTTTCGTGCTAGATAAGTCATAGTCTCGCCGACCCTTTTCCCCTCAATGTATGCGGCCCGAGGATGAAATGGATCTGTTGTCCCGATGTTTTCCTCACGATTAGGAATTTCACTTGAACCCGAATAGATTTCTGAAGAACTGAAAAAAATGAATCTTCCCCCTGGAATTACTTTCCTAAGTAAGCTTGCAGTCACTTCTGTATTAAGAGCGAGTGTCCCAAATGTATCCTCAAGAAATTTGGCAGGCTGTCCATAACCTGCGGCATGAAAAACGACCTTGTACTGCCCCAAATTGTTGATGAATTGAGAATCTACGAGATTTCCCTGCAAAATTTCGAGCCGGCTTTCATCAATTCCAATTTTTGGCAATAAACCACTTTTTGTAATAATTGAAATCTTTGGAGCATTTTCGCTACGTTGCAAGAGAAGATGTTTCACCAGGTTAGAGCCAATTAGCCCGGAAGCCCCTGTTATCAAAATTCTATCAGATTGCAGATTACATAATTCAGTCAATCGCATACTCCAAAATTCTACTTCTAATTTTTGTCACACTTAGTCCAAGATATTCTTCTAATTCTTTCAAAGAACCGTACTTTCGTATAAAGAACCTGGGAATTCCAATATTTGAGATTGCAATAAATTTTCCTTTCATTGCATCAGTAATCAATCTATTCAATGTTCCTTCGTAAAAGGGTTCAAGTAAAAAAATAGTTCTATTTGAGATAAATTTACTTAATTCTTGAACTGTTGATTGAGATATTTCATTTATATAGAGAATTTCAAAATCCATGCTCCCAACCGCATCTAACGCTTTCTGTAAGTACGGGCCAACCGCGATGATGGTAGCTCTAGCCCCTTGTTCGATTTTATAGACTGTTTGATTTGCTGCGATATGAGAATTGCTGTTCGAAACTTCTGAAAGCCGAAAGTAAGTTGGTAACGAATTTTTGTAGTATCGCCTGAATTGCTGCTCAAATTCAGTCTCATGTCCGGGAATACAGATCTGAAATTCTGGAATCCCTAGAAGAGTTTCTATGTCTGAAGGAGCATGATGGGTTCCTCCCAAAGAGGAGTAATCAATAGATCCTCCAACTGAGACAAAGTTTCCTGGAAGCTTCTGATACCCAAAATCTATTTTAAGTTGTTCATGGGCTCTTTCAACCAAAAAGGGGGCAATAGTATGAACAATAGGAAAAAAGCCCTGTTTTGCCACTCCAGAAGCAATCCCAACCATTGACTGCTCCAGAATTCCAAGGTTGAAGACTCTTTCTGGAAATTTTGACAACGAATCCCGGAAAGCAAAAACTCCAATATCACCCAGAAAGATCATCGTTTCCAAATCATCACTTACAATTTCTTGCGCGACCTTTGCAAACATTTTTCTCATCGGAGTTCCCTGAGGAACTCATCAAATTGGTCTCGATTTGGTGCTTTATGGTGCCATTCGGGATTAGATTGCATTTCCGCAATCCCAAATCCCTTTATTGTTTTGGCAACCAAAACCTTAACTTTTGAAGAGTGACTCAAGAGAGCTTTCGAAATATCAATAGTGTCATGTCCTTCGACTTCGGCAACTGTACAGCCAAATGATGAAAACTTGTCCACTAAGCTACCTAATTCAATGGCGCGGTCGCCCGAATGATTAAAGTCAACAATTATTTGTAAATTATCCAGCCTATAGTGATCAGCAACCAAAAGTGCTTCCCAATTTGTACCCTCATTTAATTCACCATCTCCAACCAGTACGACAATCTTGCCGACAGATGCACGTGCCTTATTAGCGAGTGCGAGCCCCACCGAAAAGGGCAATCCATGACCAAGCGAGCCAGAAGAGATGGCTATTTCTGGAATCTTTACTGAATCTGGGTGTCCGCCAAATTTCGAATCAAATTTGCAGAAATTTTCGACCCAATCACTGGAAATTAACCCGCGATTTTCCAGAACTGCATAAAGAGCGAGCGATGCATGACCTTTAGATAACACAAACCTATTCGGCCCACTGCCCGCTAGTGGAATACTAGAATAAACTGCATCAATTAGTTCTAAAATTGAAAACGCACTCGCGATATGACCCTCTCCAGCATTAAAGGCGGCCGTAAGGATACTTTTACGCATCAATACTAACCGAGCTCGAGTTTCCATGAGTTAACGGTATAGTAAAATAGAGAGATGTCATGGAATTTAATCGATTTGGTGGGGAAATCCCAAACTCGACTCTATGCTTTGCGCATGAGCGAGAAGTACCTATGAAACTTTTGGTTACTGGGTCAAATGGGCTCGTTGGCTCTGCTATTCGAGAAATTAATCCCGAGAATTCAATATTTGTTACTCGCGATGATGCGGACTTAACTGATTTTACATCAACTGAAAAAATATTTAGACGACATAACCCTACCCATGTGATTCACCTAGCCGCAGAGGTAGGAGGGATTGGGGGGAATATCTCGAATTCGGGTGACTATTTTAGAAACAATATTTTAATTAATACGAATGTCCTTGAGGTGAGCCGGCGGGTGGGTGTCAAGAAATTAATTTCATTCATGTCAACTTGTGTTTTTCCAGACGATGCAAAATATCCTTTGACAGTTGACCAAGTTCATAATGGACCGCCGCATCCTTCAAATTTTAGTTATGCATATGCGAAACGAATGCTTGATATACAGAGTAAAGCCTATCGAAAACAATGGGGACTAGATTTTCAAATATTGGTGCCTACCAATATTTATGGTCCGAATGACTACTGGAATCTACAAGACGGGCATGTTGTGCCATCTTTAATTCATAAGATCTACCTTGCAAAAAAATTTAAAGAGACATTAACAGTATGGGGGACTGGCGCTCCATTACGTGAATTCGTATACTCGGAAGATATCGGGAAACTCGCATTGTGGGCCGTTAAGGAATACAAACATACCGAGCCTCTTATCCTATCTTCGGGAATTGAAGTTTCAATTCATGACTTAGTCACAACTATTGCAAGGTTAATGGATTACTCTGGAGAAATCATTTTTGATACCAAAATGCCTGATGGACAATATAGAAAACCCTCAGATTCAGAAACCCTCAGAAAATATCTCCCAAATTTTTCCTACATATCACTGGAAGCAGGTCTTCGTAGAACCATTTCTTGGTTTGAGAAAAATTACCCAAATATAAGACTTTAAACTACAAGCGGGTCAACCGTCACAGGGTAAAATACCACTTGAAGAAGTTGGGAGGGTACCTATTGCGTACAAGGATTAACTCCCTGAATCTTGATAAAGGAAGAAATTCTTGCTGCACTCGGTCAAACAGCCATTGAATGGACTAACTCTGTAGGCAATTACAACTAATCTGGGATGGTTGCTGTCCAATTATCTGCCGCCACTGATCTAGAGTTTCTTGAGTAACTCATTAGAAAGGGTAAAAGTAAAACTATAGGTCCACTATATAAGCTAGCCCAAAATGATTGAATTAAGTAGTTAAAATTATGAAAATCAAAAGCAACATTTCAGTTGTTTTGAATTTCTTTCACTTCTTTATATGCCAAAAAATTGAAGCATAGATTCGGAAAGAATTTCAAGAAAAATACTCTACTGATGAATACATCCAAGAATCGCATTCCCTTAAGTGGAAACTTATACTCACCCTTATCTGAGCTTTTCTTTAAAACCTTTAATCCCGTAGTCCCATAAACTTTGTACCCTCGCTTTCGAAAATCAGATGGAGTCCAGCCAGATAAATGAATTTGGTGTTGATTTCCATCTATCGGTCCCTGATGAACAAAACCATTGGGTGTCTCAAAAACGATTACTTTGCTGGCCCAGTTCTCCACTTGATCCAGTAACAATTCTCCATCGTGCCTCTCGAGATGCTCAATGTTTCCGATTGAAACTACACAATCAACTCTCGTTCGTCCCGTAAAATCAAAAACTTCATTTTGAATTTTACGAAAATCAAGAATATCAACTCTTCGTCTGACGATATCTTCAGAATTTGATTCAGGATATCCTAAATCAATCAGCAATTGCCTGATTCCAAGGTCTTTGCAAACCTGCATCTGCGGATTCTTGCCGGCACCTAGATCCATAACTGTTTTTACGTTAAAAACTTCGTAAATTTTTTTACAAATTTCATTCTGATGTACCAAACCAACTTTATCTGTAAATTTCATGACGCTACCGACCCCATCCGCACATGTTGGCTTTCCACTTTAAAGGCCCTGCACTTAGACTGCAACTAAGAAGCACTAATGCCTAATGCTAACGCGATTTCCCTCTATAGTCTTGAATTCCGACCACTTACCATTATCCGCAATAGTTCATTTACTTCTCGAAGGCATGGGAATTGGGGCAACACTGAGTTTGAGATTCAATTCCAAGCTAAAAATCCTGAAATCCTGCCGTCTACTCAAGTATATTCTGTCCTAGTGAGAGGTAAGCAAAATCATTTTTTTGATTGGGGTCAATATATGCGCACTCTAGTAACAGGAAATGGCGGGGAAAATGCCTTTGAAGATATTTCTGAAATTGAAGTCATCGCCCACGATTCCTATGGGGTCATTGATTCCTTAACTGATGAAGATAGAAATAAAAATCTGCATCCGACGGCTAATTTTCAAGGCTATCCAAAGGTTGAATTCGTATAGTGAGCATTCGCGGAGAAGAATTTGTAATTATTGCTGAAAACCTCAGAATAGGGGGCATTCAACGGCTTTTGGTTGATGAGACCTATCAGTTCATGGAATGGAATAGCAACCCTCAAATAATCTCACTGGCACCTAAACTTATGGGGGATCACTTACCCGACCTAGACTCCGAATTTCAGAAGAGTAAATTCCTGAAGATAACTTATCTTGAATCAAAAAAATCTAAGCAAATCAAATATTTCTATAATTTCATAAAAAAGAAAGATTCTCCAAGAATTTATATCACCCATTCAACCACAGGCGCCGCATTAGTCAGGATAGCATCCTGGCTAGCGCTCAAAAAAGTATTTGTGATCTTGCAAATCCACCAATTAATCTCACTCTCGGATAAAGGTCAACAACGAAAAAGAGTTATCTACTCGATGTTTGCGGATAATGTGCTCTTCTCTTCCAACCAGTTCCTCTTGGAGTGGAGACTTCTATTGAGCAAAAAAAGATTCCTAAAAATCTTTTACAGAAAAGATTTGCAATTTGACCGTATGGGAATATACCTTCCTAGATTAGACAGCCTGGATTTTAAAAGGAAAGCATTATGCGATGAAAATGTCCCTCATTTAATGTTTCTTTCAAGAGTGACTTCTTGGAAAGGTTTCGAAAAATTTAAGGCAATTACTCAGCAATTCGCGTCAGAAGAACTCCACACAGTAGCAATTACCTCCAGTAATTATCAGACAGAGATTCTCGATCCAAGAGAATTCGATACTGATAAGTCTCATATAGTATTCAATTTGAGTGTAGCTTCCCTTCAAATCAACGCAGGATCAGTTCACCTATACCCAAGTGACTATGGGCCAGTTGTTAAATACCCCCAATCAATTGGAATGAATGTTCTTGAGATGATTTCTCAAGGTGTCCCGAGTCTGATTTCATCCGAGGGTTTTGATTCTTGGCCTGAGTTGAGAGATTCCGCCCTTGTGAAAGTTGTGGATTGGAACAACACTGAGGAAGTTGCTCGCATAGTTTATGAGTCGATAGGTTTATCAACTAAAAATAGAGATCGTGAATTCAAAAAACTAGCTAGAGTAATATCAATAGAAAGCCATTGCGGTAGATTGGCTCAATTAATGCATGCATTTGTTCGATAGTTAGGAAAGATTAAGCCTCAAGCAACGACTTACAACTCAGCGCAAGTACTGAACGGCAGGCACGAAATCCATTCAACCAAATAGAGATGAAAGCCGATGTCTCATATAGAGAAAGTGCGTTAGAATAAGGTGTGACACAAAAATACCTTAATTTAGCTTGCGGAGATTTCTACCTTACAAGCAATGATTGGGTAAACCTTGACTGGTACCCTCATAGTGAATATGTAAAGAAAACAAATCTTCTGGGAAAACTTAGTTTTAAGGACGAAACATTTGAAGTTGTTTACACCTCACATTTTATTGAACATATCCCGCGGGAAAAGCTAGATTTTGTTCTTCGTGAATGCTTCAGGGTATTGAAACCTAGTGGCGTAATTCGAATAGTTGTGCCCGACTTGGAGAATATAGTGCGTGAGTACATACAAAATTTAGATCAAGGTGAACTAGAAAAGGCCGAATTTAACTCAATCGAACTCTTGGACCAGTGTGTGCGCACTAGGAGTGGGGGCCAGTTAGCCTCATTTAGAGCAAGGCAAGACATATCTCAGGAATTACGTGAATACATCTCTGAGAGGACTGGGTATGTCTATAAGAACGCAACAAGTTTGACAGGAATCCCACAGAATAAATCGCGCTTAAAGTTACCCAAAGTGACAAGGGCACGTGTCCAGTGGGTTTACTGTAAGTTTCTCACCAAATTTATGCCAAGGTGGTTTGTCTTGAACCACATCAACTTCACAAATACTGGAGAGTTGCATAAGTGGGTTTATGATGAGAATTCTCTTACCAATCATCTGACTTCAAGTGGCTTCAAAAAGATACTTAGATACACATCGAACACTTCACAAATCAAACAATTTCCATTTTTCCCACTTGATCTAGACGAACAGCAGAGGACTCGAAAAGGAAGTGAATCCATCTACATAGAAGCTATTAAGTAGAAACATGAAAATTCTTATCATCGCTCATAACATTTCATCGGGTGGGGCTGCGACGGCTTGCAGACGGCTTGTCAGAGCATTCAAAAATAACGAGATTCAAGTGAATCTCTTATCTGTCAAGCAACTAACAGAAACCAGCTCACTTTCTTCAAAGGCTTGGCGAGTCTATAGCGCAATACTGTCGAAATTAGATATCTACATCTGCAAATTGCTCAATAATGGAAGTGAGCATTGGCAATCTTCAGGGTTAATAGGTTCACTGACCGCTCGAAAAATCAAACGTTTACAACCGACTATTGTTAATATTCATTGGATTGGGCACGCAACTATTTCTATACGGCAATTAAGAAAATTAAACCTCCCAGTAATCATCACTATGCATGATGAATGGTGGCTACATGCGATAAATCACTATCAGGTGCCAGGTGAATTCCATGGAAAGTTTTCCATAAAGAATCGATTTATTGCGCTGATACTGGAACAAAAGAAAAGTTTTCTGAATCAGTCAAATGTGAAAATTGTTTCTCCAAGCAATGAGCTCAAGTTAAGAATCACGAAATTTCTGGCGGGTAAAGATGACTGTGTATTCGTTATTCCAAACGCAGTCTCCTCACATGATTTCTATCCTGTAGAAGAGTACAAAAAAAACAAAAAAATGTTGCTTTATGCAGGAGGAATTCAAGATATGCGTAAAGGTTATGACCTTCTCTTGAGTGCACTCAACTCAATGTATGAAAGGTGTGAAGTTCTTGTGCTTGGGAAAAATGGAGTGGAATCGGCCGGTGTCAATAACCAGATTACCATTACTGGTGTTCAAAGGTTAAAGTCTGAAGCCGAAATGAATCGAGTTTATTGTGAAAGTTCAATAACAGTCGTTCCTTCAAGACAAGAGGCGTTTGGACAAGTTGCCTCTGAGTCAGTTATGGCTGGCACTCCTGTTATCAGCTTTGAAGTAGGAGGGTTAAAAGACATAATAAAAAAGGGATTGAACGGTTATCTCGTTCAAGGATTTGACACGAAAAGAATGGCAAAAACCCTCGACGACTTCTTACTCAGAGATGATTTTGATCGAAAGGTTATCGCGAACGATGCCAAGGCGCGTTTCTCGGAAGAAGCGGTTGTTAAGTCTTACCTAGCCATCCTATAAAGAGTTAACAATCTTGAGGTCGCATCAAATGAGACCTATAGTTTAAGATATTAGCGCTGTTCTTGGCGAAATCCCCAATTTCCAGAGCTAATTGGTGTAAAAACTAGAGGCGATGACGTCACGAAGTTATTATGGATAATTATTGGACAAGAAAGAATCTTAGAAAAAATTTCTGTTCATCTATGACTTGCAACCAAAACAAATTTCGTGCGTGGCTCTGTTGTTCAGAACTGCAGACTAAAAGGTAAATTCTGTTGATACTTGAGAGGCGCGCCACAACTACTGGGAGAAATTATGCCCCAATCTGGAGTAGTATTTATGATTGAATCAGAGCTCTAAGTTGGCACGGTTCCAGGGGTAAAAGGAAATAAATTGAAGAGACTATTTCTCACATATGGCAACCAGGTCAATCGAGATGACCTTGGTCCGCAACTTCAACGGATATTCGGGATAACCCAGAAAGTAAAAAACATAAAATCGATCTTTTATTTGGTGGCTTAGTGCACAAGACCAACTTACTGAAACTATGGAGTTACCTATTTTGGCCGAATAAGTCGAGAAAACTACGAATATTTCTGCTCAGGGGAGGCCTGGGAAATCAACTCTTCCAAATATTTGGAATTGCAAAATTGGCTAGCTCTTCGGGTTTTGATGTGATTTTTTCAGATTATGATGTGAGAATCAACCCTCGCGACAAGAAGGGTGCATCATCTCTGGAATTAAACGTGGAAAGTCTTTTTAGCCGTGATTGCCTATTGCATAAGGCCGATTGGAGCATAAATCTATTTATTAGAATTTTAAACAAAAGAATCATCGGAAATAACCACATTTCAAGAATCAATCTAGATCACGAGCGAGATGATTTTGGTAAGTCAGTAGGTATAGTTTATGGCTACTTACAAAATTCCGAGACCATAAAATCATTCTGCGAGCAGTCTGTAAGAAGTGTCTTCAATTTTTCGGACAATTCTCTCCCCAATTCTGCAGTAATCGCTATGCATATTCGGGCGCTAGATGCGCTACAACACAAAGAAATGTATCTTGATGAGGAGTATTACAGGAAGGCATTATGTAAATTTAAGGGTCAAGAAAGTCTCACTGTTGACGTCTATAGCGATGATTCGAGCTATGCAAGAATGCTTTGTTCGAGAATTGGCGATTTCGAATTTCGATTTCCTGAAGAAGAATTAACGCTTGAACCAATTCAGTTACTCGCAAAGTTGTCCAGTTACAATCGAATCATTGGCTCTAAAAGCACTTTGTGTTGGTGGGCTTCATTCTTAGCAGAGTTGACCCAGACAAACGTTCAAGTTATTTCGCCATGGGAAGCACATTTGAACTTAGAAACTTGGACCACGATCAGAATTTAAGAGTTGATCTCTAGCGTTTATTTGATCGAAGAGACTCGTACATGCACTCAATGCCAACCTGTAAACCAACTTGAGTAAATTGCAAAGAATCTAGAATTTGACCATTACCAGTGTAATTCTTGTTGTGCGGCTCTTCCAGTACATGAATTGGAACAGTGTGATTGGAGAGAGAATTAATCAACTCGCATACGTCAGAAAGCCGCATTTTTGATCTGTACACCATATTTATTTCGTTTGGAAGTATGCTCTCATTCAACCAAGAAGTAAGGACTGGTAGTGTATCTTGGACGTAGAAGAAATCCATTTCGAAATCTTTAAAAATCTTCATTGGTTTATGTTTGATGTACTGAGAGACGTTGAATGATATGAATCGATCAAGCCCCTCTGAGGGGCCAAAAACGTTAAAGTACCGAAGGATATTGGAATTACCTGTATTTTTTGCGAGCGAATTAGCAATGAACTTCGACTGGCCGTAGTAATCTACGGGAAACGATAGAAGTGAATTGCATTCCAGCGCGTTGTCGACCGATTCTTCCCTATTATAGATTGCTCCGCTACAAAACAGAATAGTCGGCAAATTAAATCGTAGAACATTTGTGGTCGCTCGGACGTTATTGAGCAAAGTCTCATGTGTATCTACCTTGTTTCTGCGTCCACCTCGAGATGCAGCATGAATAATTCTAGTTACAGATTTGTCCTGAATAAAATTTTTGACCGCATCGTAATCTGTCAGGTCGCCATCGAAAAAAACTAAATTTTCATGCAATTCGAGCTCAGGAATCAACTCTCTACCCAAAAACCCCCTATGCCCTGTAAAAAAAACTGTCATCGCTTTAGAGACAAGAAAGCAGCTCTATTTGGGTTCAAGAATTTTGGCATAATCTCTTCAAATTCATCTTTTTTTTCTGGCCAGAATTGATCTATGTTCTTAAAATTACTTATTATTTTAGGCAATTCTGCACTGTGGTGTGTGAATCCGGCTTCACCGTAGTCATAATCCCTACCGCTTCCAACCAATTTGACGGGGATTTGCTCATGTTCAAGGTAGTTTCTGATGAACTCGAAGGGTCTGTAAATCAGGAAAGAAGAAATCGAATAACAGACTGGTATTTTGCCTTCCAAAGCCATTCCGGTAGCCATGCCAACCATTAATTGCTCCGAGGAGCCTACATTTATGCAGCGCTCAGGGAAGTTCTTTCTTATGCTGTCAAAGATACCAAACCCTAAGTCACCCAACAGCACATTTATCTTCGTATTCTCCAACATTTGGTGCTCGAGCGCTTTTACGAACTCAAATCGCATAGCACACCCCTAAGTTTCTCGTATAGCGTATCGTCCATCTTCATGTAGTGAGCCCTCAAGGAGAATTCATTAAAGGGAAACAAATCTGTAAACCTTACTTTCACATTTGGATGTATCGACAAAATTTCTCTTCCTAACCTGTCCCCATCAATTTCGTCGTAAGCAGCAAAATTGTTTATGTTGACGTATATCTTGAAGTTCTCAAGATTATTCCAAGCAGCATACCTAATTGATTCCCATACCGATCCTTCAGCACACTCCCCATCAGATATTATGCAGTATATGGTTTTCTCTGGGCTTGCCACTGCCATACCGACCCCGACAGTAATGCCCATCCCCAAACTACCTGTACTACAATCAACATTAAATTTTGAATCGCGCTTCGGGTGGTCACCCATCAACTCGAACAATTCAGAAGAATCATGTCCTCGATAGGCTTCGAGGGCCACATAAAGCGCAGCTGCTGCATGGCCGTTTGACAGAATCACTTTATCTTCGGGTCCCATTTCATCAAAAATTTCTTTGAGTATAGGTAGGGTAGAGAAAGCGCTACCTAAGTGATGTTTACCGAATTTATGACATTGGTCTAATAGTCTCAGTTGTAGCATCGGAAGAGAGCTAATCATAAGAGGATGAGTGTAACCCAGGCTAAATTAAATACCTCTTTTTGGAGATAGAAAATCAAATCTTGGCACTTATTCGGTATCTTGCGGCAGCAGCAATTCTCCGGGAGAGTCGTCTATGGATTCGGCTCCCCCATTGCTCACACCCAAGGCAAAAGTCCCGCGCCTCAACCCTCACTGCCGAAAAGTCATGGTTCATCACAGGGCTCGGTTCTACTCGCTGATTCATACCCCTTGAATCCTTAAAACTCAAGTCGTGTGCCAAACGATGCACTGTGGTTTGACTATAAACTGAATCGGTCCACAAAGCATAGTTGGCAACAGCATCCCATCTGTTCGTGTTAAGAAACCCCCAACTCGAGTATTGTGTCCAATATTCTAAAACTTTTCTTTTATACAATCTCTCGCCATACGTCGAATCTGGGAAAATAGGATTAATAGCTTTTTGGACCACATTTGAATCAAATTTCTTGTCATTCCAAACTCGACTTATCAAATTGTAGAAACTTTCATTAAACACCATTCCCCAAAGCGGAAGAAATAGATTGTCTTTACTGATTCTTGCCGTGTCAGAAGTGTGGTTGAAATGCGAATAAGCAGAAATCAGCGTAGGTCGACTAGTTGTTTCGATTGCAATTTTCTCCAAGATTGAGGAATATCGTTCTAAATCCAAACCGATATCTTCTTCCACCCAAATTCCAGAATATCCAGATTCCAAAGCTCTTCCTTGAATTCGCATAGTATGTTCTGTAATTCCAACATTTGAACCGTAAACCCACAGATCCATCTTCTGGTTCACATTACAATAACTCTCCGCAATATTTATAGTCTGATTTCTCCAGATTATCTCCTGTTCGCTGGCGCAAGAACGAAGGCCATCAATAATCACTACAAGTTTATTCAGTGAATTCCATTTGAGGATATCCCTTATTGAAGATTCAGTCATTTCTGGCCGCATATAAGAAGTCAGATAAACACTTTTTGAAGAATCGCTACTCATTTTTTTCCAAATGGAAGTACGCTTACTCTCTATCTGGGAAAACATATAAGACAGTGTCTGCAATTGCCCTTGAATGTCTGCGCAAGTAGAAACGGGTTGTATCCCCCAATACAGTTTTGAGCCATAGCGGAATGAACCAGATATCAGTTGATTTGTGATAGACCGAAATGGCAAGGTCTGGCCTAGATTGAGTAATAGTCTCTCGCGCCCCTTTGAGAGCAGAGATTTCAGACCCTTCAATGTCCATCTTAATCAAATTTGGACTCCAAGCCGGCATAGCATCATCGATTGAAACGCACTGAATTGTGACACCACCAGATGCAACGACTTGGCTACCGGTAGTGGATTGCTCACTAAGTTGAAGAATTGCTGTTCTCTCTCCAACTGCCAATGGAAGAGCGAGATGATTGCTTTTACCCCTCAGGTTAGAGACCAGCTTTTTGAAATTACTCCGATCGGGTTCAAAGCAAATTGCCGCTTGAATTGAGTACCCTTTATCTGTCGCTTGGCGCAAAGTATCGCCATCGTATGCACCACAATCCAAGACTCTTAAATCTGACTGCCACCTGGGAATTCCTTCAGGAAAATAGGGATTCTTTGTGATGCCCGAATCGGCCTCGCGAAATGTGGACACATAATCAATAAAGTAATCGAGACATTCCCTACTTTGCTCGTCCGCTAGCAGATTATAAACTTCCTTCAGCGCTTGAGGGTTTCCCAAGACTTCTTCAGGATTCAACATACCCACATTTATCCCACATTCAGCCTGCAGAGCTGCACCAAATTCTGAGTAACTCATGACATTTTTCCAGCCAGCATTCTCCAGCGTAGAAGTAATTTGCTCAATATCAATTTCTGGGTTCATGATTCCGACAATGGCGATGTATTCAGATTTTGTACTTGGCATCAAGTCCCAACGGCTGGGAGTAAACACAGGAAGTCCGCAAGTGCTTTCTTCTGGATACTCTTGCGTTACTACAAACCCATCTACAGCAATAGAGGTTCTAGTGAATCCTTCGAGAACCCACCAAGCCGCACCCCCTGCCCCAACAATCACCTTTGGAGCTGTCCGATATGAAATCACTATGAGCTCCCATTTTGATTAAGGCTTGAGTTGGAACAATACTAGCACCGGTTAAAGCCCCGCGGCTTATCTCAGCACAGCAACCGTATTTTTGAATAGGCAATACAAATTCGTGGCTTTAAGTTGATTTTGCAAGGGAAAATGATCGGAAGTAAACCCTTCAGCATTGACTTGAGAATCAATTACATTACTGTTAACCAATGAGAATTTGTGTTACTGGGGGCGCAGGATTTATTGGCTCTGAGATTGTAAAGCAATTAATCGGACTAAAGCATGAAGTAATTGTGGTTGATTTGCTGACATATGCAGGTGACTTAAGTAATTTACAAGAGGTTGCGGAAAAGTATGTTTTTTTTCAAGTAGATATCAATGATATGTCACAGCTCGAACAAGTATTTGGCAAAAAAGAAATTGACTTAGTAATTAATTGTGCGGCCGAAACACACGTTGATAACTCAATTAAGAATCCCAGTCCTTTTATCCAAACCAATATTTTAGGTGTTCACAATTTACTTGAAATTGCGAGAAGGAAGTCAATCAAATTCCTGCAAGTTTCCACAGACGAGGTTTATGGTTCGAAAGCTTCAGGAGCGTTTAATGAAAAAGACATTCTGAGCCCGTCCTCCCCATATTCCGCTTCTAAAGCTTCCGCTGAAATGCTTGTGATGTCATATGTTTCTACCTATAAACTTGATGCACTAATCGTTCGATGTTCAAACAATTATGGACCTCGCCAATTTCCGGAAAAACTGATTCCAACGATAATTGCAAAGTTGCTGAAACAAGAAAACATTCCAATCTATGGAAACGGCTTAAACGTACGTGAATGGATTCATGTTTCAGATAGTGCTCGAGCTATCATTGAGGTTGGATTTCGGGGACGGAATGCTGAAATCTATAACATTTCAAGCTCAGACTTCAGGACCAACCTAGAAGTATCAAGATTTATTCTGTCCATTATGGGTTTGCCTGAAAGTAGAATTGAATTTGTCGCAGATCGACCAGGACACGACTTTCGTTATGCGATAGAAAGCACGAAAATCATGAATGAATTATCTTGGGCACCTGTAATTAATTTTGAAGATGGAATTCGTTCAACCGTAGACTGGTACATACAAAATGAGGATTTTCTGGCTAAGAAGGGGCCCTTGCATGTCTGAAACTAAAGGCATTCTCTTGGCTGGAGGACGAGGAACTCGACTGGCTCCGATTACAACGGTTTTGAATAAACACCTGATTCCAATTTACGACAAGCCCATGATTTTCTATCCCCTTTCAACCTTGATGCTGTGCGGAATACGAGAGATTGCCTTGATTACCAATCCTGATGAAGTTGAAATTTTTAGGAGACTACTTGGTGACGGCTCAAGACTTGGCATCAAAATCACCTATTTCGCACAAGAAAAACCGAACGGATTACCTGAAGCGTTCACCATTACGAGGGAGTATTTAAAGGGAAGCAAGTCAGTTTTAATTCTTGGGGACAACCTACTGATTGGCCAAGGACTTGGCAGAACTCTCGAGATTCACTTGGGCAAGAAAGGTGCATCAATTCTTGCATTCCCAGTGAACAATCCCGAAGATTACGGAGTTGTGGAATTTGACGAGCAAGGTAAAGTGATATCACTTGAAGAGAAGCCACAAAATCCTAAATCAAACTTTGCTGTCCCAGGAATATATTTTATGGATGAGCATGCATCGAACTTAGTAATGGATTTAGTTCCTTCGGCTAGGGGCGAACTTGAAATTACAGATCTTTTAAAGAAGTATCTGCAAGCAGGGTCTCTATCTGTTACGAATGTGCGCCGGGGAACTGGTTGGATGGATGCTGGAACTACAGAATCCTTATATGCTGCAAGCGAGCTTGTCCGAGTGCTGCAAAATCGTCAAGGGTTCCGCTTTAACGTTCCAGAAGAGATCGCCTTTAATAAAGGATGGATTTCAAAAGAACAATTGATATTTAATGCGGAGCAATACCGAAACACTGAGTACGGTGCGTACTTAACTTCTTTAGCTCAGCGTTAGACTATTGCAATTCCTGAATCAACCTTAAAATTTTAGGAGTAGTTCCGTATCGACTGGCATCCCAAATTTTAGAAATGAGCTTGCTTTTCTCCGTGTCTAAAGACATGTTCTTAATTCTTTTTGTTTCAGAGACTTTCACAGTGACGTCATTTCTATCTAGTTGAATAAGTAAAGCTTCAATTAATTCAAGGCGGGTTAACTTTCCATCGGCCACAACATGAATGACACCGTGAGGGTAAGGAATGATTGACAAAGAGCTAGTGATAAACTCTGATAAAGAGTCAGTCGTTAGTCCATTCCACGTAAAGTTTTCCTGTATGTGAAATGTCGAATCACTAGGAAGAGCTTTTAGTTTCTCAAGGATACCTTTGTTTACTTGTCGATAGCGTGATAACCCTACAAAGGAGGTTCTGATAACCAAGTTGTGAAATGAAGACAAATCTCCGATTAACTTTGAAAGCCCGTATCTTGTCAGTGGAAACGGAACAGACTTCTCAGAGTTGGATTTACGGAAACCTGAAAAAACAGCATTTGAACCAATGTGAATTACCTTCACGCGTCTTGAGTGTCCTAAAATCGCTAGATGTAGTGGAAGAAAACTGTTCACTTTCAGCATGTCTAAGAAAGAAGAAGAACTCGACGTTAAACCAGTACAATTAATTACAAAATCTGGCTTTGTTCTCTTCAAAAGTTGATTTAAGCTCTTTATCGTGTAGTTAAAATATAGATCACTTGAAATATTTCTTGACGTTTCTATCAAGTCAATTTCATCTCGATTTGTGAGAGAGTATGAAACATTAGACCCAAGAAGACCCTCTGCTCCAAGGAGCAAGACTTTATGCATGTATTTCTATCTCAGCAAGGAAGCAACCATGGGAATCTTTTTGAGTAATTCAGCAAGTTCTTCTGTCGTTAGATTGTAGGTATTTGCAGAGGTGTACTCAAGATTGTTTGGATTGGACACTACAGGAATATCAGTAAAAACCCCAGCACGCTTCCTAACCTGAAAATACTTCTCGTGCTCAATCGCCAAGGAACGCTCTTCGGCAGTCAGGAGAGTTTCATGAATCTTTTCTCCCGGACGAATTCCTATTCTCCTAATCTCAACGTCGCTTCGATTAAGTAATAGGGAGAGTGCATCAACGATCACTTCAACTGAAGCAGCGGGAGATTTTTGTACAAATAAATCACCATTTTCACCATTTCCCAAAGCGAAGAGAACCAATTCTACAGATTCTTCGAGTGACATCATGAAGCGTGTCATGCTCAAGTCTGTAATTCTTACAAATCCTTGTTCCTTTATCGAGTCAATAAATTGGGGAATTACAGAACCACGTGAACCGATAACATTTCCATACCTTGTAATCACCGAAGTTGATCTTGAGGAGTATTCATCCGATCGCACAAGTTTCTCCATTAGAGCTTTAGACATGCCCATTGCGTTGAGTGGATAAACGGCTTTATCGGTGCTTAGAAAAACTGAATTAGTCACATTAGAATCAGAAATTGCCCGCAAAAGATTGTGGCTACCTTGAATGTTGGTTTGAACGAATTCCCATGGAAAGGACTCAGAAGCCGGAACTTGTTTAAGTGCAGCCGCGTGGAAAACATAGTCAACGCCACGCAATGCACGGGCAATAGACTCATAATTTCGCACATCCCCTAAAATAAATCTCAGTCTGCCGTCAGAAATTTTTTGTTTCATGAAGTGTTGCTTGGCTTCATCGCGACTAAAAATTACAATCTCAGCTATCTCACTGGCCAACAACCTATTTACCAGCGTGTGACCGAAAGAGCCCGTTCCACCTGTGATTAAGAATGATTTGCCTTCTAACATTTTTCCCCAATTTTTACGATGGCCGCCAAGTTTGATGAGATTCTAATCTAGAATTGCTAACAATCGAGGCTCCAGGGAGAAGAATTGTTGAATTTATCTGATGTAACGGTTGTAATTCTCTCACGAGGCCGTGAGGATATCTTGTCACGCACACTACGCTATTGGGCAAAATATAACATCTGCGTATTGGTCCTACACAACACAGATAATCCAATTGAAACCAGTTCACTCGGATCAAATATTGACTATGTGGTTGAGCGAGCAAGCTATGGTGAGCGCTGCGGGCTCATTTCCGATTTACTAAAAACTCAGTTCGCTATTCTCTCTTCTGATGATGAGCTGTATGTTCCTAGTGCCCTATTTGCACTCAAGTCACAACTAGAAAAAAATCCAGAACTTTCTTCTATTGGTGGATCAACTATTGCAATCGGGAAATATGGTCCACGCAAGACGGCTATTCCTTGCTATACAAACATGAATTCTTACAAGAATTTAGGCGTATCTAGTTTTGAGCGGCTATCAACTCATTTTAGCGAAGATAACGGATATCGCACTGGAGCAATATATCGACTCATGCGAAAAGAACTTATGGGCAATTTGATGGACACCTTTAATGAGATAGGGGTAATTTCGACCCCATACATTTACGAAGTTACCGGTGAGATAATTGTGGCCTCGTATGGGCAGTCTTCATATATCTCGAACATTTATTGGATTCGCAATTGGATCAATGAACCTGTGGGGCACAGTAAATGGAATCGAAAAATTTATTTCTCGATGTGGGCAAAAGATCCAAAATTCAATGTTGAATTCTTGGAATGGAGTCAGACTTTACGCCAACTTCTAAATCTCACTGACGAGGAGTTTTCAAAAATCCTCGAATCTGTAATGAAATTGCGGGTTCAAAGTGAGGTTAATGAGATTAAGAGAATGTCTCGACATGCAATTCCAATTCCAGAAAATCTAAAATACTTGATAAGAAAAGCAATTTTGCCAGAAACGATTCCCCCCGATGTTGCGACTTCGTTGCTCTCTATGGAGGAAATGGGGGCAACGTTTGACCAAGAAGAAATCCTGAACGCGATAGATGTTATCAACTGAGAAATCAAGATAGTAAATTCAGAGATTTCTTTATGGGTCACCTTCTTGGTGATTTCGCTGTAGAGTTGGGGCGTGGAAGACCTGAGTCACAAATTTGAAAAATACATTGAAGTGGTTAATTGTGGTGCTTGTAGGGCCAATGCGCTCACTATTGCTTATGATTTTGGTTTAGTTCCTCTCGCAGGATATTTTCCAAGATTAGGTGATAAAATAATCCCGCATCTTCCGATGAAACTATTGAAATGTGAAAAATGCGAGCTGTTCCAGATTTCACCCAATGTGTCAGATGATTATTTGTTTCGTGATTACAGATATATCTCCTCAATTGGAATGCAAAATCACTTCAACGAATTAGCAACTTGGTTTCGAGAAACCCAGAACCCTCGACCTGATTCTAGAATTGTAGAATTTGGCTGTAATGATGGCCCACTCCTTTCTTCACTTAAGGAGCTTGGGTTTGATCCTGTGGGGATAGATCCGGCCCGAAACATAGTAGAATTGGCTCAGGAAAAAGGTTTGAGAGTAATTAACGATTACTTCGGTCCAGATGCTCTTATCTTGCATGAGGAAATCAATAACGCTGACTTTATTTTCTCTTCAAACTCCTTTGCTCATATATCTGACATTTATTCAATTGCAGAGACTGTATCAAAAGCTCTTAGACCGAAAGGTCGTTTTATAGTTGAAGTTCAAAGCTTAGTTAAGATTTTAGAAACAAACGCGTTTGACTTTGTTTATCATGAGCACAAGTACTACTACACACTAAAAAGTATTTCAAATCTATTGGGTCAATTTGGACTAAGTCTAATCAGCATTTCAAATATTCAAAGCCATGGTGGATCATACCGACTTGTTTTCGAAAAAAACCAGAGTTTAGTAAATGAAGAAATAGTGTCAGAGATTTTAAGGGAAGAACAATTCTTGAAGAAAATGCCCGTTAGCCAAGGGATACTGAAATATATCCAAACGCTTAATCAAGTCGATGAGTATCTGGATATACAGAATAAATCTGGCCAAAAAATAATTGCTTTTGGTGCTTCTGGGCGAGGAAACATGATTTTAGCTCACCTTCCCAAGACGAGGGGGTTTCTTGTGTCAGTACTAGATGAATCTCCTGAGCGAATTGGACGCCAAATGGCCCAGAATGGGATAAAGATAACTGGGCTTGGCGACGTTAATTTGGCTGAATATGATGCAATTCTGGTTCTAGCTTGGAATTATCTCGAAGTTATTGTTGAAAAACTGATTCAGTTTAATGGGATATACATCACCCCACTTCCCCTTTTTAGAACTATTCCAGCTCCGAATCATATTGGCTAATCAACGCAAGCCTTTCATCGAGTAGCCCTCGGAATTCTAATTCATTCTTTCTAGGTAAAGAGGACCTCAATTGGTTATCGAGAGCTCTTATGCCCGCTATCCAAAAAGAAATCTTAGAAGAAGTGCCAATGAAGTAACTGGCTGATATCGAGTTTGCAATTACTGCGATTGTTGAAGCGTTAGGAGCAGAAATCTTTTTGGCGGCCATTCTTGAGAATCTTCTGCTTGCCTCTTCAGGAGAATCTGAATAGATGTAGACATTCGAGAAGTCGTAAGATTGACACACATCAGAGTATTCACGCAACAAAACATTCACAGAAATTGGCGATTTTTTATCAATAAGGAGTAAATCCCCGGGGCGGTAATGAATACAGCATGTGTTGGGATCTAATTCAACCATCTCAATTGAAGTGACTAATTCTTTGAGCGAAAGAAGAAATACATCACTAATCTTTCGATAAGAATAATGTCCACGAATAGAAAGAACCCATGGCTTTAATTTATTAGTTTGCGCATTATCGTTGCAGAAGGCGATTAATCCAACCTTTAACAAAATATTCTTGAAAAATTTTCTAGAACTACTGGATATAGTTTTACTGGGCGATACATCTAATTCGTCGCCAGAAGAAAAATCATCTTCAAACACAAAATCACAATAGGGGAACAAACCCACGACTTCAGGAATTCTTCGGGTTACACCTCCCGTGTGCAAAACAATTACAATTCGCCTTCTGCGAAATCGCATTCGTAGATCTTCAGCTAGAGCAACGGCGTATAGTTGGGAACCCAACCCACCCCAGGCATGAATTTTCAAAGTTAGCGGGAAGATCTTCACAGCCCCATTATAGGTAAATTGGGCGTAAACTTGAGATATGAGAAAATCTGACCACGCAAATCAGCTGATTTTCCTGAGTTTTGTTGGACCAAACTATTCTAGATCCAGCACAATATTGAATTTTCCTTCTAAAGGATTCGAAAAGAAATTTATCCAAATACCAAATGGAATCATAAAGGCATCCCACAAGATCATAAAGCTTAGAAATGAATTACGAGCTGCAAAAGCAATAGTAATTATGTCGCCTTGCCAAATCTTGACACCTATAGTGAAGGTGGTCGCACGAAAACCCATCATTCTCGATGCAGGCTGGCCACTGACGGATGGTCAGCTGTCACGTGGGATAAACTTCCTTCAATTGATGCGATCATTTAGGATTTTTCTTGTTGATTTTTTTGCTTTTCACTCGGCAACTTTGATAATTGTGGAGAGCAAGGCTCAGCTAGTTCGATTCCAAAAACTCTTTGTGGTCCCAAAGTCAAAATTGGAGGTAATTTTCACCGGATTAAACGAAACTCTATTCTTAGATGAATCGAAAAAATCTCACCTAATAATCGATATCGAATCACGACTTAAAGAACTGAGCCGTGGTATCACAGTTCTATTCAGAGGAAAAGTCAATAAAGAATCTGGTTTTTCTGACATCATACAAGCAGCGATTTCGTTGCAAGATGAGGCTTCATTCATATTTGTACTCGGCAAAAATGACGCACAGCGTAGTTTTCCGGCAAACGTTATCGCAGTATCTGGAATTAGTGATAACGAAATGAAGCAGATTTATGACCTATCAGATGTTGCGCTTGGTCAAATTTCAACACACCCGCGGCTCAGGTATACAATCCCTCATAAGGCGTTCGAGGCTGGCTTCTTTGGGATCCCTTACATTAGTTCTGATTCCGAGGGAATACGTGAGCTCTTTGATACCTCTTCAGCATTATTGATTGCTCCACCATTCGTCCCTGAATTAGTGAAGGCTATCAAGTTCTTGAAATCTACAAGTTCGCGTGTTTCTTATGAGAAAATGATTAGAAAACGATATGTTGAGCATGCATCGCAGAGAGTTCTTTGCGAGGAATTTGAAGCTTTAGTCTCTCAGGTTGTTTTCCCTAAGCCAGGTAAGTTTCGGAAACTTTTTTACTCATAACTTTAGCGCCAAATAGCTTTAATCTTTTCTCTTGTAGATTCAGGTAAGTTTCCCGTACGGTTTCATCTTGAAGTGAAGCCATCTTTTGACTAAATTCGACGAAATTTCCCGTCTCGCACAATCCCGGAAAGCCTTCTCCCAGCACCTCTGGAATTGCAGAATTTCGGGATGCAACGATAGGGACCCTTGCGTCCATGGCCTCAAGAAGTACCATTCCAAATCCCTCATACTTGCTGGTCAAAACAAAGACATCTAAACTCATAAGGAAATTCATAACTTGTGAACTTCTTCCAAGAAAATGCACAGAATCTTGAAGTGATAGATCTTGAGTTAAGGCATTCAACTCCCCAGCTGATTTGCCATCGCCAACGATGTATAGGTGAGCGTTACTGCCTTTCTCTCTAAAATCTGAAAATGCTCGCAGCAATGTGGGAATGTCTTTTTGTTCCGTTAGACGCGAAATTGTTCCAATTGCGAAATCCTTTGAACCTGTCCCGACGATTTCCACATCCCGAAATAAACTGGGTCGATAACCATAGAGAATTACCACTACTTTATGCAGGTTGGTGACTTCCCCTTGGGAGATCAAGAAATTTTTAACTGCTTCTGAAATTGCAATAATTTTTGTGGCACGAAATTGCACCAATCGGGACAAAAAATTTGAAATAGTCCTTGGAGCGCCAGGAAAAAAAGGTTCTGAGTTGTGTCGAGAAGTGAAGAACTTGAAGCGTGCTGGGGTTAGGGCTCCCACAAGTTCGGCACGAGGAAGGTGTGCGTGGACGATAGGGCTTTTTCCTTTTATCAGCCTTCGAAAAATGAGTGGCTGTATAATTGCTGAGTGCTCAGCCAATTCGGAGTGTACGGTTGCGCCTGAAGTTTCTAGTTCAGCCCTTAGTTCAGGATTTCCCTTTAAATAAGTGATGTGGACATCAAAACCATTTTCTACTTGCTCTCTAACTAAAACTAAGAGCTGATTTTCCGCTCCTCCTCTATTTAATGTCGTAATTATGTGGAAAATAGAATTCAATTCATTAGTTCCTTTTTAAAGTACATTGCGGTCGTCGCAACTCCTTCTTCGAGAGAAATAGTCGGATTCCACCCAAGAATGCTCCGTGCTCTTGAGATATCTGGTTTCCGCTGGCGAGGATCATCATGAGGAAGAGGCTCATAGACAATTTCCGAATTTGAATTAGTAATGCGAATGACAATTTCTGCTAACTCGTTCATTGTGAATTCACCAGGATTTCCGAGATTGATAGGTGAATCCAGGCGAGTGTCCAACATGAGTATTCTATAGATTCCATCAACCAAGTCTGAGACGAAACAGAAAGATCTCGTCTGACTACCGTCCCCATAAATAGTAATCGGACTACCTTGTATCGCCTGAACTATAAAGTTCGAAACAACTCGCCCATCGCCGACAGCCATATTTGGCCCGTATGTATTAAAG
>JACCDK011028076.1_pt1 | contig 25780 bp, 21 predicted proteins | sample 7445871 | NCBI WGS metagenome assembly JACCDK01 (sample SAMN15323436, study PRJNA562643) | freshwater metagenome | isolation source: river surface water | place: USA:Blue River Watershed | collected 2017-08-15 | reverse complement strand
TTTCGAGCACCTGGATTCCTCTATGGCCATGTGATTGATTGGATTCAAATTCCTCATTGGCCAATCTTCAATGTCGCAGATTCCGCGATCTTTATCGCTGCTGGAATCGCTATCCTCCTTACCTTCAAGAATATTTCTCCCACAGAGAACTCCAGCGGAACGAAGTCAGGAAAAGATGAGTAGAGAACATCGCACGTTGGTCGTTCCAGAAGGTGTGGCAGGTGAACGAATCGATAGCGCTCTCACTCGCGTCCTAGGGTTATCTCGAACTTCTGTAGTAAAGCTTCTTGAAGATGGCGATATTCGAAGCAATGGAAGAGAAGTTGCAAAATCCGAAAAGGTTGTCGCCGGTCAGGTGATTGATGTCTTGCTTCCAGCAGAGGTCAATACCGATCCCATTCCACCGACGCCCCTCGACGGATTAACAGTTGTCTATAACGATGATGAGATAGTTGTTGTAGATAAGCCCGTTGGATGTGCGGCGCACCCAGCTCCAGGATGGACAGGTCCTACTGTTATCGGCGCACTAATTGCCGCTGGTTACACCATCTCCACAAGTGGACCAGCAGAGCGCGCGGGCATCGTCCATCGACTCGATGCCGGAACATCTGGTTTGATGATTGTGGCAAAGACCGACCGCGCATATCTCAAACTAAAAGATATGTTCCGCGATCATGATGTTGAAAAAACTTATCACGCCCTCGTGCAAGGACATATGGATCCTGCCGAAGGAACTATTGATGCTCCGATTGATCGCCATCCAACTCAAGACCATCGCTTTGCGGTGGTTGCCGATGGCAAAGAGAGCATCACTCACTATCAGGTGATTGAGTATTACCGATCCGTGTCCATGGTCAAAGTCGAACTTGAAACCGGGCGTACTCACCAAATTCGCGTTCACTTCTCTGCACTTGGCCATCCACTTGTGGGAGATACCACCTACGGCGCAGATCCGGTTCTAGGAAAGTCACTAGCGATGCGTCGGCCCTGGCTTCACGCACTCGAACTTCGCTTTAACCACCCAATCACTGGCGAAGAGCTTGTACTTAGCGCTCCATATCCACCTGACCTTGAGGCTTCACTCGCACTTCTTTCGGAGGCAGTTCTCCCATAATTGGGCGACTAGGGGATAAGGTGGCGCCCTAATGTCATCTGAAGAGAAATTAGCTTCACGGGCATCGACGCAAGACTCATTTGTACATCTTCATGTGCATACCGAGTACTCGATGCTCGATGGCGCCGCGCGCGTAGGCGAGTTGGTAAAAGAAGTCGCTCGCCAAGAAATGCCGGCGATTGCAATGACAGACCATGGAAATGTTTTTGGTGCTTTCGAATTCTATAAACAGGCAACGAAAGCTGGCGTAAAGCCAATCATTGGTATTGAAGCCTACGTGGCTCCAGAATCACGCTTTGAGAAGAAGCGTATTCAATGGGGAGATGGAGGCGATGATGATGTCTCTGGCGGTGGCGCTTATACGCACATGACGATTCTCGCTGAGAACAATCAGGGGCTAGCAAATCTTTTCCGACTCTCATCTCTAGCCTCTCTAGAGGGTTATTACTACAAACCTCGCATGGATCGCGAGCTCCTCAGCACCTATGCCGATGGTTTGATAGCAACAACAGGTTGTCCCGGTGGAGAAATTCAAACACGCCTTCGCATGGGTAAATATAAAGAAGCAATGAGGGCGGCGAGCGATTATCGCGATATCTTCGGGAGAGATAATTTTTTCCTTGAGCTCATGGATCACGATATCGATATTGAAAATCGAGTCAAAGCCGATTTGATGAAACTTGGCAAAGAGCTCAAGTTGCCACTTCTTGCAACTAACGATTTGCACTACACGCACCATAAAGATGCCGATGCGCACGCCGCTCTTCTCTGCGTTCAATCTGGATCAACGTTGGCAGACCCTAAGCGATTTAAGTTTGATAATTCAGAGTTCTACGTGAAAACCGCGGCACAGATGCGCGAACTATTTAAAGAAACACCTGAGGCGTGCGATAACACCTTATTGATCGCCGAACGCTGCAATGTAACCCTTCGCGAAGGCGAAAACTTAATGCCGCGATTTGCGGTTCCGCCCGGTGAAACCGAGGATTCGTGGCTCCGTTCTGAATCAATCCGCGGATTATCTGAAAAACTCGGCGATCGACTTACTTCAGAACATAGTGAACGACTCAACTATGAACTTGATGTCATGATTAAGATGGGATTTCCTGGATACTTTCTCGTTGTTGCCGACCTGGTAAGCCACGCGCGCAAAGTTGGAATTCGTGTTGGACCTGGACGTGGCTCTGCCGCAGGTTCACTTGTTGCTTATGCGCTTGGAATTACCGGACTCGATCCCATCGAACATGGATTGCTCTTCGAGCGGTTTCTGAATCCAGAACGTATCTCAATGCCCGATATCGATCTCGACTTCGACGAACGTCGCCGCTCTGAGATGATTCGATATGCCACCGAGAAGTACGGTGAGGACCGCGTAGCGCAGATCATTACTTACGGCACAATCAAATCGAAGCAAGCACTGAAAGATGCAACTCGTGTTCTTGGCTATCCATATGCAGTGGGTGAAAAACTCACAAAAGCTTTACCACCATCTGTGATGGGCAAAGACATTACCCTCGGCGGAGTCTTTGATGCTAAGGATCCACGGTATGGCGAAGCGGGGGAGTTCCGACAACTCTACGAGGGCGATGTCGATTCCAAGCGAGTTGTAGATCTAGCGCGTGGTTTGGAAGGTTTGAAGCGCCAGTGGGGAGTACATGCGGCAGGGGTAATTTTGTCACGCGATCCATTGCTTGATGTGATCCCAATCCATCGCCGCGAATCTGATGGCTCGATCATCACGCAATTTGATATGGGAGCGTGCGAATCAACCGGTCTCCTTAAGATGGACTTTCTTGGTCTTCGTAACCTCTCGGTACTAGATGATGCTCTTCTCAATATTAAAGAGAATCAGAACATTGACCTTGTCTTGGAAGATCTGCCGTTGTCCGATAAGAAGACTTTTGAGCTCTTATCTCGTGGCGATACTCTCGGCGTATTCCAGCTTGATGGTGGCGGAATGCGTTCACTCCTTCGCGCCATGGCTCCCGATTCCTTTGAAGATATCTCTGCGGTAATTGCGCTCTATCGTCCAGGTCCAATGGGTGAGAACTCACATAATGATTATGCAGATCGAAAGAATGGACGGAAAAAAGTCGAGCCGATTCATCCAGAACTTTCGGAGGCGCTAGAAGAAATTCTTGGGGATACCTATGGCTTGATTGTCTATCAAGAGCAGGTGATGGCAATCGCACAGAAAGTTGCTGGCTTCACACTTGGTCGCGCGGATTTATTGCGTAAGGCGATGGGTAAGAAGAATAAAGAGATTCTGGATAAAGAGTATGTTCCTTTTGAAGCTGGAATGAAGGCGAATGGATTCTCAGAGGATGCAATTAAACGCCTCTGGGAAGTTCTGATCCCATTCTCTGATTACGCATTTAACCGTGCACACTCTGCCGGTTATGGAGTTGTCTCATTCTGGACTGCATATCTGAAAGCGAATTTCCCAACCGAGTACATGGCCGCTTTGTTGACTTCTGTGCGAGATGATAAAGATAAGTCCGCTCTCTATCTTTCCGAGTGTCGCCGCATGGGAATCAAGGTACTTCCACCTGATGTCAATGAATCTAATGCCGAATACACGCCGCGTGGTACAGATATTCGATTTGGTTTGGCAGCGATTCGAAATGTCGGCGAGGGCGTAGTTGCCTCCATCAAAGCCTCACGTGAAGCGAAAGGTAATTTCACCTCCTTCGGTGATTTCTTGGCAAAGGTTGATGCTCAAGTATGTAATAAGAAGACGATTGAATCACTTATTAAGGGTGGGGCTTTTGATTCGCTCAACCATCCTCGTAAAGGGTTAATGACAATTCACCTCGAAGCGATTGATTCTGTGATTGAAACCAAGCGAGCAGAAGCTATTGGACAATTCGATTTATTTGGTGGTGAGACTTCGTCAGAGATGGCCGGACTTGAAGTTGAGATTCCGCAGAGCGAGTGGGATAAAGGAACTCTCCTCGCATTTGAGCGCGAGATGCTAGGACTCTATGTCTCAGACCACCCTCTCCTAGGAGTCGAACATGTACTTCGCTCCCATACAGATATGTCTATCAGCCAACTCCTCGATGATGGTGTACCTGATGGAATGGTCACCATTGGCGGTCTTATTACTGGCGTTCAACGAAAAGTCTCCCGCAATGGAGATTCATGGGCGGTTGTAAATATTGAAGATCTCGAAGGCTCCATCGAGGCTCTCTTCTTCTCCAAAACTTACAACCAGTATTCCCTCTCACTTACTGAAGATCGCGTTGTTGTTATTCGTGGCCGTTTCTCTCGTAGCGACGAACAAGTGAGATTTACTGCGATGGAGATGTCTATGCCAGATATCTCAAGCGGTCCTACCGGCCCACTACTCATCTCGCTGCCTGCAGTGCAAGTCACTCCACCAATTGTCGAGCGGATGAAAGAAATTCTCCGCTCTCACCCGGGCAAGCGCGAAGTACATCTCCATGTCATCGATACTGAGAAATCGACTGTTTTGAAGGTTGATGCCCTCGTGACAGCTTCGCCAAGTTTGAGCGCAGACCTTAAGGCGATTCTTGGCCCTGAGTGCATTGTCCGCGGATAATCAGGTCGCATCGCACTCACATCGCAAAGTAGAATAGGCGCATGTTGCGTCGCGTCGATCTTCGAGGAAAGTGCCTTACCAAGGGGCAGTATCAGCGCGAACTCCCTCGAGCTACTCTTGATGTGGCAGCCGCGATGGTTGCAATCGAACCAATCCTTGAGCGCGTGAAAAATGGCAACGAGGAAGATTTGATTGCGCTCAGTGAACAATTTGATCGAGTTCGTCCTGCATCTATCCGCGTTGCACAGGCTGCGCTCGATGAGGCTCTGGCCAATCTAGATCCCGCCATTCGCGCAGCGTTGGAGACATCGGCCGCGCGAATTCGCACCGTTCATTCATCTCAGGCACGAGGTGAAACCACAGTCACTGTTGTCGACGGTGGAACAGTCCGTGAGAAGTGGATACCCGTAGATCGGGTGGGACTCTATGTTCCTGGTGGTCGCGCGGTCTACCCAAGTTCAGTCTTGATGAATGTCATTCCGGCACAAATTGCACAAGTGTCGAGCATTGCAGTCGCATCTCCACCACAGGCTGAGTTTGGCGGATTACCGCACCCAACAATTTTGGCGGCATGTGCGCTCCTTGGTATCACAGAGGTCTATGCGGTCGGAGGAGCACAGGCTATTGCGCTCTTTGCATATGGAATGGAGGGCGTTGCTGAAAAATGTGATTTGGTTACTGGGCCAGGAAATATCTATGTGGCTGCAGCCAAACGTGCGCTCCGCGGAGTAATCGGAATTGACTCTGAAGCTGGACCGACAGAAATTGCAATCCTTGCCGACAATTCGGCAATCGCAGGAGAAGTTGCAACAGATTTAATTTCGCAAGCAGAGCACGATGTGATTGCCGCTGCTGTTCTTGTGACAGATTCACTTGAATTAATCGAATCCGTTGAGCGTGAGCTGGAGGTTCGAGTCTCGAGCACTAAACACTCAGAGCGGATTAGAACAGCTCTCACCGGAATTCAATCAGCCGCCGTTCTTGTCGATTCCATTGAGCAGGGAGTTGATGTGGTCAATGCGTATGCGGCTGAGCATTTAGAGATTCAAACAGTCAATGCTCGTGAGGATGCGGCAAAGATTCGCAATGCCGGCGCCGTCTTCATCGGACGGTTCTCCCCAGTGTCATTAGGAGATTATTCTGCCGGCTCTAACCACGTACTTCCAACAGGTGGTTGTGCCTGCCACAGTAGTGGTCTCTCTGTTCAGACATTTCTACGTGGAGTGCATTACATCGAGTACCAGAGAGAAGCATTCACCGATATCGCACAAACAGTGATAACTCTTGCAAATGCAGAAGATCTTCCAGCTCACGGTGAGGCCATCTCAGTTCGATTTGAGATGCCATGAGTCAGTGGCCGCAATGGCTGCCGTTGAGCGAACGGCTCCGTCCACTCTCTCCCTACGGAGCTCCGCAACTTCCTGCAGAGGCGGTTCTCAACACCAACGAAAGTCCGTTCTCGCTTTCACCACAACTAACCGCTGCAATTGCTCGAAGAATTGAAGAGGTAGCGAAGAATCTCAACCGTTATCCCGATCGTGATGCCACAGTTCTGCGAACGGGCCTGGCGAACTTCATCAACGAACTATCCGGAACCTCCTTTACGCTCGAAAATATTTGGGCGGCAAATGGCAGTAATGAGATTATCCAATCAATCTTTCTGGCGTTCGGAGAGAAAGGTGCTATTGGTTTTACGCCTTCTTATTCGATGCACCCCTTGATAGCACGAGTTACCAATACAACTTGGATTGATGGGCCACGACGTTCTGATTTTTCACTTGATGTTGAAATTGCAAAGAAAGAAATTGCTAAAGCGCAACCAGCTTTAACTTTTATCACTTCTCCCAACAACCCAACTGGTACCTCCTTGCGGCTTGATGAAATTGAGGAGTTGGCAAAGTGTGTTACTGGACTCCTTGTTGTCGATGAAGCGTATGCTGAATTCTCTGACGAAGATTCAGCAGTTACTTTGATAGATAAGTACCCACATGTGATTGTCATCCGAACTATGAGCAAGGCATTCTCTTTTGCTGGAGTTCGTCTTGGCTATCTCGTGGCGAACTCCGCTGTGATTGAGGCGCTCTTCTTGGTTCGTTTGCCCTACCATCTCAGTGCAATTACTCAGGCAGCAGCTGAAGTTGCTCTCGATTATCGAGAAGATCTGCTTGGTAATGTGAGAACACTTATTGCCGAACGAGATCGAGTGAGGTCCGAGCTAGAAGCCCTTGGTCTATCTGTTGTTCCCAGCAAGGCCAACTTCCTGCTCTTCTCAGGATTTGATATTTCTGCTCAGCTTCTCTGGAAATCGCTCTTGGATGCAGGTGTGCTCATTCGAGATGTGGGATTATCAGGGTACTTGCGAGTGACTATCGGCAGCGAGGCCGAAAACACCCTCTTTATCAAAGCTGTGACCGCAATTCTTCACAAATAACGTTAACTGGAGTCAGAATGAGAAATGCACGAGTCGAACGCACAACCAAGGAATCGAGCGTCCTGGTAGACCTCACTCTTGATGGAACCGGAGAAATTTCGGTCGACACTGGAGTCCCATTCTTCGACCACATGATGTCTCAGCTTGGAAAGCACTCTGGTTTTAACCTCACAATTAAGACCACTGGTGATATCGACGTGGATTCTCACCACACGGTAGAAGATACCTCGCTCGCATTCGGCCAGGCGCTTCGCGAGGCGCTCGGTGATAAGACAGGAATACGTCGCTTTGGTGATGCGATGGTTCCGCTCGACGAAGTTTTGGTGCAAGCTGCAGTTGACCTCTCAGGTCGTCCGTATCTCGTACATCGCCAACCTGAAATTGTTGAGCTCATCGGAACTTTTGATACAACATTGGGGCGACACATTTGGGAATCGATTGTTGCCGAGGCGCGAATCGCTCTGCATGTTCGTGTCCTTGAAGGTCGAAATGCGCACCATGTTTTCGAAGCACAATTTAAGGCAGTTGCTCGCGCCTTACGTGACGCAGTTTCTATTGACGGTCGCACCTCTGGAATTCCATCAACAAAGGGCACGCTTTAGTTGATTGCAATCCTTGATTACGGTTCGGGAAATCTGCGTTCGGCGCTCCGTGCATTTGAGCGTGCCGGTAAAGAGGTCATCCTCACCTCTGATTACTCGATTGCCCTAGAAGCGCAAGGTTTGGTGGTGCCTGGAGTAGGCGCATTCGGTGCATGCATGACTGGTTTGAAATCTGTGCGTGGCGATCAACTCGTACGTGAACGAATCGCACTTGGTCGTCCGACCATCGGCATCTGTGTTGGAATGCAAATTCTCTTCGCTTCTGGTGTTGAGCATGGACAGCATCAAGGGGTAGGCATCTGGCCATCAACGGTAGAAAAGTTAACTGCAAAAGTTCTCCCTCATATGGGTTGGAATACCGTCGCTGCCGCTTCAGGAAGTCAACTCTTTAAAGGCGTCGAAGGAGAGTCTTTCTACTTTGTACATTCTTATGGAGTCACTGCACCAGTCGATGGTGGTGCGCTGCACTCATGGAGCGACTACGACATACGTTTCCTAGCGGCAATTGAAGATGGCGTTATATCGGCAACACAATTTCATCCAGAAAAGTCGGGCGATGCAGGGCTGCATCTGATTAAGAATTGGGTATCGGGGCTATGAGCTATTTAGAACTGCTTCCAGCGGTAGATGTGAAAGATGGCCGCGCCGTGCGCTTGGTTCAGGGAGAACTTAGCGCTGAAACCGCATACGGATCCCCGCTTGATGCAGCACTCGACTTTCAATCCTCGGGCGCTGAGTGGATTCACTTGGTAGATCTTGATGCTGCATTTGGAATTGGTGACAATAGTGCGCTTCTTGCAGAAGTTGTAGGTCGATTAGATATCAAAGTTGAACTCTCCGGCGGAATACGTGACGATGAATCGTTGATACGTGCTCTCGCTACTGGCTGCCGAAGAGTGAATCTCGGTACTGCCGCACTCGAAAATCCCGAGTGGACATCGCGGGTGATTGCGCAATATGGAGATCGGATTGCCGTCGGACTTGATGTTCGTGGGCATGTTCTTGCTGCACGTGGTTGGACTAAAGAGGGTGGCGATCTCTTCGAAACCATAGAGCGCCTCGAACGTGATGGCTGCGCTCGTTACGTGGTCACAGATGTCACAAAAGATGGAACGCTCAAAGGACCGAATCTCGAACTTTTGCGCGAAGTCTGCGCTTCTACTAAGAAGCCTGTAATCGCTAGCGGTGGAATCTCATCACTTGCAGATATTGCAGCTCTCTCGACTTTGCGTGAGATCGGCGTTGAAGGAGCCATCGTCGGTAAAGCCCTCTATGCGGGAGCGTTTACATTGGAAGAAGCCTTGGAGCTAACACGCAAGTGACGCTCTCGGTTCGCATCATTCCTTGCCTTGATGTTACTGATGGCAGAGTTGTTAAAGGTATTAATTTCACAAATCTCGTTGATGCCGGCGACCCAGTTGAGATGGCTGCGCTCTACAACAGCGAAGGCGCTGATGAATTAACATTTCTCGACATTTCTGCCAGCGTTGCAGGTCGAGAGACAACACTTGACGTTGTTCGCCGAACGGCTGAACAAGTATTTATTCCGCTCACCGTTGGTGGTGGCATCCGAAGTGTGGACGATGTAGATCGCCTCTTACGTGCCGGAGCCGACAAAGTTTCGATTAATACTTCTGCAATTGCTCGACCTGAGTTGATTGCAGAGATTGCAGACAGATTTGGCTCCCAAGTTCTTGTTCTATCGGTTGATGCGCGACGCGCACGAACTGATTCAGGCTTTGAGGTGACAACTCATGGTGGCCGCCAGAGCGCTGGCCTTGATGCTCTTGCCTGGGTTGAGAGGGCCTGTGCGCTCGGTGTCGGAGAAATTCTTCTCAACTCTATGGATGCTGATGGAACTCGTGCTGGGTATGACATCGGAATGATCACTGCCGTTCGCGAAATTTCTAAGGTACCTCTGATAGCTAGCGGCGGAGCTGGCAGTCGAGAGGATTTCGCTGCTGCGCTCGATGCCGGAGCCGATGCCCTCCTCGCTGCCTCAATATTCCACTTTGGAGTCCATCGAATTGGCGATGTGAAGAGCTATCTTGATAGCAACGGATATCCGGTGCGCAAGCTGATGCGCAGCTAGGGCAGAATAGAGATATGAGTATTGAGCTTTCGCCGAAAGTGACTGCGTTGCTGAAAGAGGGCGTAGAGCTCATTCCTGCCATCGCACAAGACGCCACGACCGGCGAAGTGTTGATGCTGGCTTACATGAACCATGAATCACTAGCCATCACTCTTACTACCGGTAGGGCCACTTACTGGTCGCGTAGTCGTCAGGAACTCTGGGAGAAGGGTGCAACTTCTGGTCATACTCAGAGAGTTGTTGCACTTTCCCTTGATTGCGATGGCGATGCAATTCTCTTGAAGGTCGAACAAAGTGGCGCAGCGTGCCACACTGGCGAGAACTCTTGCTTCCATCACGCTCTCGATCGCACTTTAGAGAGTTGATACCGTAATGAACCTTCAAGAGTTTCGCTCGTACGCCAAGGATAACAATGTCATCCCAGTCTTTCGCCGTGTGCTGGCCGATGGTGAGACTCCGCTTGGAATCTATAAGAAGTTAGCAAAGAATCGTCCTGGCACTTTTCTGCTCGAGAGTGCAGAACATGGGGGAGCCTGGTCTAGATACTCCTTTATTGGCGTCAATAGCCAAACAACGTTGACAGAAAATGATGGACGCGCTGAGTGGCTTGGTACGCCCCCGGTTGGAGTGCCGCGCGATATGGATCCCTTGCAGGCGCTTCGCCAATCCGTAGCGCACTTACGTACGCCGGTTATCGCCGGCTTACCACCGTTAACAGGTGGCTTAGTAGGTTACATGGGTTACGACGCAGTTCGGCGTTTGGAGAATATTCCCGCTCTTTCGGAAGATGACCTCCATCTTCCAGAAATCGCTTTTATGTTAACGAGTGATCTAGCTGTGATGGATCACAGCAACGGAACCGTAACTTTAATTGCAAATGCAATCAATTGGGATGGATCCGATGAACGAGTCGATGAAGCTTTCGCTCAATCTCAATTTCGTCTGGATCAGATGCACCACGATTTGCAGAGCTCTTTACCTGGTGACGTCAGTGAAATTCCAGAATTCATGCCACCACTCTTTCAGCGAAATATCTCTGCGGAGGATTTTCGAGCCAAAGTTGAGATTGCGAAGGAAGAGATTCGAGCCGGTGAGGCTTTCCAGATAGTAATTTCGCAACGTTTTGCCACCAAAGTCACCGCAGATTCACTCGATGTCTACCGAGCCTTGCGATTAAGTAACCCAAGCCCCTATATGTACCTCTTCAAGTTTGAAAGCGGATTTGATGTTGTGGGGTCTAGTCCAGAGGCATTAGTGAAAGTGACCGGGCGTGAGGTCATGGTTCATCCCATCGCCGGCACGCGTAAACGCTCTTCATCGCTAGAAGAAGATGTACGCCTTGGTGAAGAGTTGTTATCTGATCCGAAAGAGCGAGCAGAGCACCTGATGTTGGTCGATCTCGGGCGCAATGATGTGGGTCGAGTATGCACACCAGGTTCCGTTGAAGTCATCGACTTTATGCATATTGAGCGTTACTCGCATGTCATGCATATTGTCTCCACAGTTATCGGAGAGTTAGCAGAGAGTGCTTCACCCATTGATGCGCTCTTCTCTGTGTTCCCAGCCGGCACACTCTCTGGTGCACCTAAGCCGCGAGCGATGGAAATCATCGAACGGCTAGAGCCAACGCGTCGCGGACTTTACGGGGGAGCAATTGGCTACTTTGATTTCACTGGAAACATCGATACATGCATCGCAATTCGAACAGCATTGATTAAAGATGGCACTGCATATGTCCAAGCCGGTGCTGGTGTAGTTGCAGATTCAGATCCTGAGTCAGAGAATCAAGAGACTCTTAATAAGGCAGCAGCTGTGCTCACCGCAATCAATACTGCAAATGCGATGAGGAGATAAAATGTGGAAAGTCAATCTCTGGTTGGTCATTGTTTCAATTGTGGTTATCTCAATCAGTCGTAGAGTTCGTCTCTCTGGAAAATATGAACGCACCGATAAGCGAGCTCGTGAGATATCTCCATGGAAATCTCTTGACCAAGGGATTGATCCAACCACTAAGCCGTTAACTCCACCGATGAAGGATGAGGATTAACAGTGACTGTTCTCGATTCAATTATTGAAGGTGTGCGCGAGGACCTGGCTGCTCGCCGGCTGCCTTTATCGCAACTACATGAACAACTCGCCACTGCGCCAGCAGTTATTGATGCCCACTCACGGCTGCGCATTGGTGAGATGGCGGTGATTGCAGAGGTGAAACGTTCATCGCCTAGTAAAGGAGCTCTCGCTGCTATTGCAGATCCACGAGCACTTGCAGCGCAATATCAAGAGGCAGGAGCTGCGGTGGTGAGCGTCTTAACTGAGAGACGTCGTTTCGGTGGCTCACTCGAAGACTTGGTTTCGGTCCGCTCTGAAATCTCAATTCCGATTTTACGAAAAGACTTTATGGTGGACGAATATCAGTTTTTGGAGGCTCGAGCTGCTGGGGCTGATGCGGTCTTACTGATAGTGGCAGCACTCTCTAAAAATCAATTAAAGGATTATTACGATCTCGCCACCGAGCTTGGGATGGCAGTTTTGGTGGAAACACATACAGAGCAAGAGATTGAAGATGCGATGGAGATTGAACCTAGAATTATTGGGGTCAATGCTCGTAATCTGAAGACGCTCGAAATAGACCTTGCAGCGTTCACTCGATTGATTCCCATGATTCCTGAGTCAATCATCCGTATTGCAGAGTCAGGAATATCTCAGCGAGCTGAAGTGGAGATAGCAGCAGGTGCCGGTGCAGATGGAATCTTGGTAGGCGAGACGTTGGTCTGCTCTGGAGACCCAGGTGCTGCTATCGATCAACTTTTGGGTCGCCGCACTTAGCAATTGACAGGTAACCTTTACCGCATGAGCCTCATCGATACATCAGCGACAGAATTTTCGTCTGAAATTCTTGGACACTTTGGTCCTTATGGTGGCCGTTTCGTACCTGAGGCGCTCATCGGCGCACTGGAAGAACTCGATCGCGCTCATCAGGCAGCGATGATCGATCCAGAGTTTCAAAGTGAATTGGCCGAACTTCATCGCACCTACACTGGGCGTCCATCAATCCTGACTGAAGCGCATCGCTTCTCAGAGTATGCCGGTGGCGCACGAATTCTCTTAAAGCGGGAAGATCTCAATCACACCGGAAGCCATAAGATCAATAACGTTCTTGGACAAGCACTTCTCACCAAGCGAATGGGCAAGAAACGCATCATTGCTGAAACCGGCGCGGGACAACATGGCGTTGCATCTGCAACAGCTGCGGCACTGATGGGACTTGATTGCGTTGTCTATATGGGCGAGGAAGATACGCGTCGCCAGGCGCTCAATGTTGCACGGATGAAGTTGCTCGGTGCACAAGTAGTACCGGTCACCTCAGGTTCACGCACACTTAAAGATGCGATCAACGAAGCAATGCGCGATTGGGTAACAAATGTAGAAGATACTCATTACTTACTGGGTACAGTGGCGGGTCCACATCCCTTCCCAACCATGGTTAGAGATTTTCATAAAATAATTGGCGAAGAAGCCCGCGAGCAGGTACTTGCTCTGACTGGACGCCTGCCGGATGCGGTCCTTGCATGTGTCGGTGGTGGTTCAAATGCAATTGGAATTTTCCATCGTTTTATAAGCGATGAGGGCGTTCGCCTCATTGGACTTGAAGCAGGCGGAGATGGCGTTGAGACTGGTCGCCATGCCGCAACAATCACCGGAGGTTCTCCTGGAGTTCTTCACGGAACGCGTTCCTATGTTCTTCAAGATGAGAATGGCCAAACAGTGGAGTCGCACTCGATTTCGGCGGGATTAGATTATCCAGGAGTTGGTCCCGAGCATGCCTATCTCCATGACATTGGTCGCGCCGAGTATCGGGCGATTACCGATAATGAGGCGATGGATGCATTCTCTCTTCTCTCTCGTACTGAAGGAATAATTCCAGCAATTGAAACTGCCCATGCACTCGCTGGAGCAATCAAAGTAGGAAAAGAACTTGGTCCGGATGCGATTCTTCTTATCAATCTCTCCGGTCGCGGTGATAAAGATGTGCAGACAGCGGCTCAGTATTTCGGTATACCTCTCTCTGACTCGAATGAGGACAGTAATAAGTGAGCACACCTCTCGACCAGTTATTTGAAAAGACTCGAAGCGAAGGTCGTGCAGCTTTGATTGCTTACATTCCAGCCGGATTTCCGACCATTAAGGATTGCCATCGCGTCATAGAAGCATTTATTGCAGGCGGTGTAGATGCGATCGAAATCGGTTTCCCGTATAGCGATCCAGTCATGGATGGACCGACGATCCAAGCTGCAGCGGTAACAGCGCTCAATAACGGTACCGATGCCGAAGATGTTCTTGATGCCCTGGAGGTTGCAACAAAGGCTGGAGTTCCTTCTGTTGTCATGACATATTGGAATCCGATTGAAAAATATGGCGTCGAAAGATTTGCTCAGGCAATCTCAGCTCGAGGTGGATCTGGTGTCATTCATCCAGATATCACCATCGAAGAATCATCCCAATGGCTGACCGCCGCCTCCGGTGCCGCCATCAACCCGATTTATGTTGTTGCACCGAGCACTTCGGATGATCGATTAGCAAAGGTAACCTCCAAAGCCGGTGGATTTGTCTATGCAGCGAGCATCATGGGGGTTACCGGTGCTCGCACATCAGTATTGACTGCCGCTGAGGATCTCGTTGCCCGCGTGCGCAAGGTAAGTGATTTGCCAGTTGCCGTGGGACTCGGCGTCTCTACTCGCGAGCAGGCGAAGGATCTCGCCCGCTACGCAGATGGCGTCATCGTTGGCTCCGCCTTTGTGAAGGCGATTCTCGATGCGCCTACGCTCGGACAAGGGTTAGCGGCGGTCACAGCGCTGGCAGAAGAGCTCTCGCAAGGCGTTCGAGGGAAGTAAGCAATATATTTAGCCAGCGGAGATTGAAGAGATTTGACGCATATTTAAAAGAAATTCGAATTAGAGAGAAAAACGAAAGAGGAGATGATGGCCGGCAAGAGCGCACCTAAGGGCGGAAAAGATAATTTCACTCGCTACCTGGTTATCGGAGTAATAGTTCTTGTTGCTGGCATCATGCTTGTGCCAACACTTCTGTCAAAGAGCAAGCCAGTCTCTCAAGCAATCCCAGCCTCGGTTTCTGCTGATAATGGATATGCCATTGAATTTAATACCGAGCTTACAGGCGTGCCGGTAGTAGATATCTACGAAGATTTCCAATGTCCGATCTGCCAACAGTTCGAGGCGCTTAATGGTAAGTACATCAACTCATTGGTGACTGAGAAGAAGGCGATTGTTCGATTCCATACTCTCTCGTTTCTTGGCCAAGAATCTGTACGCGCTGCAAATGGCGCCGCTTGTGCCAACGATGAGAATAAATTCTTGGATTACCACTTAGGGATGTATGCCAATTTGCCAGCGACTGAAAACTCTGGCGCATGGACTTCCGAGCGGATTATTGAAATCGCTGCAGCATCAGGGATTAAGAGCAGCTCATTTGAAAGTTGCGTCAAAGATATGAAGTACGAAGGATGGGTATCAAAGGTTGCGGAAGCCGGATCAAAGTCTGGCGTTAATTCAACTCCAACAGTTTTCGTCAACGGTAAAGAGATTGATCGTAACTCCGAATACTTCAGCGCTGATAAATTTAAAGCTGCTGTAGAGCGAGGTTAATGTGAAGAGCTCAATTCCAACGCCGAGTTTCTCGGTTCTGGAGTTGGGGCCATTTGCAGTTCACGCATACGCGCTCTGCATTATCACGGGCGTTGCAATTGCGATCTGGCTCGGAAACAAGCGCTTTGTGAGTGCTTTCCCTGATGCGCGTGGAGTTGTCAGTGATGTTGCAGTAGTTGCAGTCCCTGCCGGCGTCCTCGGTGGCCGCCTCTATCACGTCATCACAACACCAGAGAATTTCTTCGGTGCGAGTGGAAACCCCGGAAATATTCTTAAGATCTGGCAAGGGGGTCTAGGAATCTGGGGCGCCATTTCGCTCGGCGGAATGGGCGCTTTTCTGACATATCTATTCCTGGCGCGTTCACGAAATCTGCCGCAATTTAGATATTTTGCAGATGCCATCGCACCCGGAATCCTCTTCGCACAAGCAATTGGACGTTGGGGAAATTGGTTTAATGCAGAACTCTTCGGCCGACCAACAGATCTGCCCTGGGCACTTGAGATTCCTCGTTGGGCGAGACCAACTGGATATTCTGAATACCTGACCTTTCACCCAACTTTTCTCTACGAATCAATCTGGTGCCTCCTGGTAGCTCTTCTCCTTCTTCGTTTAGGTAATAGATTGCACGGTGGTCAAACCTTTGCGCTCTATGTCGCGCTCTACTGCCTTGGTCGATTGACCTTTGAATCCATTCGCATAGATCCAGCTCAACTCGTTGGGGGAGTGCGTATCAATCTCTTGGTATCAATCGCAGTCGGACTCTCGGCGATCGTAATCTTCCGTAGATTTTCTAGACTTTCGCGGTAAGGTAGAAATATGGCCTTAGAAGATGTCCGCGTTCGCAATCTCCAACATAGAGCGCATCGCGCTGGATGGCTTCGCGCTGCAGTATTGGGTGTCAATGATGGACTCGTCTCCACCGCCTCACTCATGGTGGGCGTAGCGGCAGCGAGCGCTTCATTTGATAACGCTCGAGAGATCATCATCTCTACCGGTGCCGCCGGAATTGCAGCGGGCGCCCTCTCGATGGCAGTCGGCGAATACATATCTGTCTCATCCCAAACCGATATTGAAGAGTCGGATCGCCTCCTGGAGATAGAACACCTTGCCATTGATCCCGATGGTGAGTTAGAGGAGTTGGTAGAGATTTACCGCGAGCGCGGCCTCGATGAAAGCCTTGCTCGCCAGGTGGCGGCGCAGTTAACCGAGAGAGATGCGCTCAATACCCATCTGCGTGATGAACTTGGCCACCACCCTCATAGCAAGGCAAAGCCGCTACAAGCCTCGGTCGCCTCAGCGCTCTCCTTTGCAGCGGGCGGACTTATTCCATTTCTGGCGGTATTCGCTCCAACGGTGGGAACGATGTCCTTCTCGATCGTGGCTTTCACGATTCTCGGCTTGATCACCGCCGGCGCAATTGGCGCTAAAACTGCCGGATCAAAGCTCGTTATTCCTACGCTCCGCGTCCTCATAGGAGGCTGCCTTGGAATGGCGATTACCGCAGGTATTGGTCAACTCTTCCACGCCTCTGTGGCGTAAATCCTCCCGATAGCAGCCTCCTTTAAGTAGCCCTGGCGCCGCTCTTCTTGCTACCCTTTCGCACTTAACGGGCCATCGTCGTCCCCGCTGCAATGTCAAAGAGCGTGAAGAAGGACGAACTAGATGGCGCTTCAATCAAATTACCCAGCCCCTGCAGGTCTTTACGATCCTGCCAACGAACATGATGCATGTGGCGTTGCCATGGTCGCTACGCTCAACAAAGTTGCCACTCACGAGATTGTTGCGCAGGCGCTCACCGCGCTGCGCAATCTTGAGCACCGCGGCGCATCCGGTGCAGAGCCGGATTCAGGTGACGGTGCTGGAATCTTGATTCGCGTTCCAGATGCCTTCTATCGCGCTGTTGTAGATTTTCCAATTCCTGCTGAAGGTTCTTATGCCACTGGTATTGCCTTTATCGCACGAGACGAATCCGGAAAAGGTAAAGATCTCAAAGGCGAGATTGAAAAGTTAGCGGCTGAAGAAGGGTTGACTATTCTCGGATGGCGCTCGCTTCCCATCAACTCTGCATCACTTGGTAAGACTGCACTTTCGGTCATGCCAGATTTCCAGCAAGTATTTATCTCTGGCAATCAGGGCGAATCCGGTATCTCACTTGATCGCAAAGTTTTCTGTCTGCGCAAGCGAGCAGAGCACGCACTTGACCTCTACTTCCCATCATTGTCATCGCAGACGATCGTCTACAAAGGAATGCTCACAACAGGTCAGTTAGAAGAATTCTTCCCAGACCTCAGCGATGAGCGGGTTGCATCACCACTTGCGCTTGTACACTCACGTTTTTCGACCAACACTTTCCCATCATGGCCACTGGCGCACCCATATCGCTATATTGCTCATAACGGCGAAATCAATACTGTTAAAGGAAATCGCAATTGGATGCGAGCTCGCGAGTCACTCCTGAAAAGCGAATACTTCGGAGAAGATCTCGATCGAATTTTCCCAATCGTAGAGATGTCGGGCTCTGACTCAGCATCATTCGATGAAGTTCTCGAACTGCTTTATCTCGGTGGGCGTTCCCTTCCGCACTCAATTTTGATGATGATCCCAGAGGCATGGGAGAACCATGCAACGATGTCGGCAAAGCGCCGTGATTTCTATGCATTCCACGCCTCAATGATGGAGCCATGGGATGGTCCAGCTTGCGTGACCTTTACCAACGGTCATCAGGTAGGAGCAGTTCTTGATCGCAACGGTTTACGTCCATCTCGTTACTGGGTTACAGATGATGGTCTTGTCGTTCTTGCATCAGAGGTCGGAGTACTAGATTTCCCGGCTGAAAAGATTGTGCGCAAGGGTCGCTTGCAACCTGGAAAGATGTTCTTAGTTGATATCGAATCTGGCCGCATCATTGAAGATGATGAGATTAAAGATGCATTGGCCGATGCTGCTCCATATGGTCAGTGGCTAGCAGATGGAATGGTCAAGCTTTCAGAGCTTCCTGCTCGAGAGCACATTATCTATCCGCACAAGTCCGTTGTTCGTCGTCAAAAAGCTTTTGGTTATACCGAGGAAGAACTCAAGATCATCATCGCTCCAATGGCTAAATCAGGAGGTGAAGCTCTCGGCTCAATGGGAACTGATTCACCTATTGCTGCTCTCTCCAACAAGCCTCGCCTACTCTTCGATTACTTCACTCAGCTCTTTGCTCAGGTAACAAATCCACCGTTGGATGCAATCCGTGAAGAACTCGTCACCAGCTTAGGTGGTTCTATTGGACCAGAGCACAACCTGCTTGATCCAGGACCTGACTCCTGTAAGCAGATTTCCTTAGCGTTTCCAGTCATTGACAATGATGAACTCGCAAAGATTATCAACATCAACGTCGATGATGAATACCCAGAACTTGCTGCGTATGTTGTACGTGGCCTCTTCCCAGTAACAGGCGATGGCAACACTCTCCGCAATCGACTGGAGGAGATTAAGCTTGAAGTCTCCCAGGCGATTAAAAATGGTGCACATGTAATCGTCCTCTCCGATCGTGATGGAGATGCAGAAGATTGCCCAATTCCATCGCTACTTCTTACCGCTGCTGTACACCACCATTTGATCCGCGAGAAAACTCGTACGCAGGTGGGCCTCATCGTTGAAGCTGGCGATGTGCGCGAAGTACACCATGTCGCACTTCTGATTGGCTATGGTGCAGCAGCCGTCAATCCTTATCTCGTTATGGAATCTGCCGAAGATCTTGTTCGACAAGGCGTTATCACTGGAATATCTCCAGAGAAGGCAGTGCGCAACACCATTAAGGCGCTCGGAAAGGGTGTTCTTAAAGTGATGTCCAAGATGGGTATCTCAACAATTTCTTCTTACACCGGCGCTCAAGTGTTTGAGGCGATTGGTATCGCACAGGAAGTCGTCGATGAGTTCTTTGTCGGCACAACCTCACGTCTTGGTGGCGTAGATCTTGATGTGATTGCCGAGGAAACAATCAAGCGCCACTTCTTGGCCTATCCGGTCGGTGGCGAAATTCCAGGCGCGAAAAAGCTTCCGGTCGGTGGCGAATACCAGTGGCGTCGCGACGGCGAACCACATCTCTTCAACCCAGAGACGGTATTCGCGCTGCAGCACTCCACCCGCACTAAGCGTTATGACATCTTTAAGCGCTACACGACTGCAGTTAATGACCAGAGCAAATCCTTGATGACTTTGCGCGGACTTTTTGAGTTTGCAGAGCGCACTCCCATTTCAATTGATGAAGTTGAGCCAGTCTCTGAAATCGTCAAGCGTTTCTCAACCGGCGCAATGTCTTACGGTTCTGTATCGCAGGAGGTTCACGAGACTCTCGCAATTGCTATGAACCGACTTGGTGGAAAATCCAATACTGGCGAAGGCGGCGAAGATCCAATTCGCTTTATCCCACTAGAAAATGGAGATTCGAAACGCTCTGCGATTAAGCAGGTTGCATCGGGTCGATTTGGTGTGACAAGTAATTACTTGGTCAATGCCGATGATATTCAGATCAAGATTGCGCAAGGAGCAAAGCCTGGTGAAGGTGGACAGCTCCCTGGCAACAAGGTCTATCCATGGATTGCAAAGGCTCGTTACTCCACACCTGGTGTAGGTCTCATCTCACCACCACCGCACCACGATATCTACTCTATTGAAGATTTAGCTCAACTGATTCACGACCTTAAGAACGCAAACAAGGATGCGCGCGTTCACGTGAAGTTGGTCGCTGAGGTTGGAGTAGGAACTGTTGCCGCTGGAGTCTCAAAGGCTCATGCCGATGTTGTGCTTATCTCTGGCCATGATGGCGGCACCGGTGCATCTCCGCTGACATCTTTGAAACACGCTGGCGCGCCGTGGGAGCTGGGTCTTGCTGAAACACAGCAGACTCTACTTCTCAATGGTCTCCGTGATCGCATCGTTGTGCAGGCAGATGGACAACTCAAGACCGGTCGTGATGTCGTCATTGCGGCCTTATTGGGAGCAGAAGAGTATGGCTTTGCAACAGCGCCACTCGTGGTCTCTGGTTGCATCATGATGCGCGTCTGCCATCTCGACACTTGTCCAGTAGGTGTTGCTACACAGAACCCTGAGCTTCGTAAGAAATTTACTGGCAAGCCAGAATTCGTCGAGACATTCTTTGCATACATTGCTGAAGAGGTGCGTGAAATCTTGGCATCGCTCGGCTTCCGCACCTTGCAAGAGGCAATCGGTCATATCGAGTATCTCGAGACAAAGAAGGCGGTCGATCATTGGAAGGCGGCGGGACTTGATCTCTCACCTCTCCTCGTGCGTCCGGATGTGGATTCCGCTCTCTACTGCACCACTACTCAAGATCATGGTTTGGCGGCAGCGCTTGATAACACCTTGATCGAGAAGGCGGCACCTGCGCTGACCAATGGGGAGAAGGTCTCAATCGATCTTCCCGTCCGTAACGTCAACCGCACTGTCGGAACGATGTTAGGTGCAGAGATTACTCGTGCATATGGCGCAGAAGGACTGCCTGCAGGCACGATTGATATCACTCTCCGAGGTTCAGCAGGACAATCACTAGGCGCATTTACTCCGCGCGGAATGGTGATTCGACTCTTTGGTGACTCCAACGATTATGTCGGCAAGGGAATCTCTGGTGGTCGTGTCGTTGTTCGCCCAGATGAAAAGGCAACGTTTGCATCAGAAGAAAACGTCATCGCCGGAAACGTCATTGGATACGGAGCGACCTCTGGCGAGATTTTCATCAGAGGCTTAGTGGGAGAGCGCTTCTGCGTTCGTAACTCTGGTGCAACAGCGGTAGTTGAAGGTGTGGGAGATCACGCGCTTGAGTACATGACTGGTGGAACGGTTGTAATTCTTGGACGCACCGGCCGCAATATTGCAGCAGGAATGTCTGGTGGACGTGCATTCGTTCTTGATCTCAACGCAGCTCTTGTCAACACGGAGATGGTCGATGTTTTGGCGATTCCGCAGGACGAACGCGAACGTCTCCACTCTGCAGTCTCTGACTTCTATAAGGAGACTGGATCTCACGTTGCAGCTGCACTTCTTGCAGATTGGGAGAACGCGCTCACTCGCTTCTCCTTAATCATGCCACGTGACTATGCACGCGTTCTTGCTTCAATGAAGCGAGCCATCGATGAAGGATTACCGGAAGATCACTATGTAATGGAGGTTGCAGCAAATGGCTGATCCAAAAGGCTTTATGACAACTCCGCGTGAGACGCCGAAGCGTCGCCCGGTCGATGTTCGTATCAAAGATTGGCGCGAAGTCTACGAACCACAGAGTTTCGAGCACTTGCAGAAGCAGGCAGGTCGATGCATGGATTGCGGAATTCCTTTCTGTCACAACGGGTGCCCGCTCGGCAATTTGATTCCAGAGTGGAACGATTTGATGTACCGCGGATATAAATCCGAAGCGATTGATCGTTTGCACGCGACCAACAACTTTCCGGAATTCACTGGTCGCCTCTGCCCAGCACCTTGCGAAACAGCTTGTGTTGTGGGAATTAACCGTGATGCGGTGACCATTAAGCAGGTTGAGCTTCGTACAGTAGAAGAGGCATTTGGATTTGGTGCTGTGAAGCCGATGATCCCAGATCGCCTTACTGGCAAGACCGTTGCTGTGATCGGTTCAGGCCCTGCGGGACTTGCTGCGGCACAACAACTCACACGAGCTGGCCACACAGTCGCGGTATATGAGCGCGCCGATAAAATCGGTGGCCTACTTCGCTACGGTATTCCTGAATTTAAAATGGAGAAGAACATTCTCGATCGTCGTCTAGCGCAGATGGAACAGGAAGGAACTCGCTTCCGTCCAGGTGTAGCAGTCGGAAGCGATATCACTGGTCAAGCGCTTCGCACTCGTTATGACGCAGTGCTGGTTGCAATCGGTGCTACACAATGGCGCGATCTCAACGTTAAGGGGCGCGACCTCAAAGGTATTTATCAAGCGATGGAGTTCTTACCTTGGGGTAATAAGCAAGCGTTGGGTGAAGTCGAGAATCCACCTATCAATGTGAAGGGAAAGCATGTCGTTATTCTTGGTGGTGGAGATACCGGAGCAGACTGCCTAGGTACATCTATTCGCCAAGGTGCTGCGAGCGTTACTCAACTTGAGATCATGCCACAACCTTCAGAAGAACGTCCTGCAAGTCAGCCATGGCCAACATACCCAATGATTTTCCGCATCTCATCTGCTCATGAAGAGCTCGATAATCGCATCTTCGGTGTGAGCACAGAAGAGTTCCTCGGCGATGAAAATGGAAATCTCCGAGCGCTAAAAATTGTTGAGACCAAATTTGTTAATGGAAAGTTTGAAACAATTCCAGGAACAGAGCGCGAACTCCCAGCAGATTTTGCATTCTTGGCGATGGGCTTTACTGGTCCTGAGAAATCCGATTTGTTAGATCAACTTGAAATCGAACTTGATGAGCGCGGAAATATCAAGCGCAACGGAGATTTCCAGACTAATCAAGAGGATGTCTTCGTCGCCGGCGATGCAGGTCGTGGACAATCTCTTATAGTCTGGGCAATCGCTGAAGGACGTTCTGCAGCTGCTGCGCTCGATCGCTACTTGATGGGGGAGACTCAATTGCCTTCACCAATCGAACCAACAACCCGTCAAATGTTGGTCTAAAGCCAGATAAATCACATATGAAAACTGGCTAGTAATAGTCGGCTTGCAAATAGAGAAGATAAGGTAGAGATATGCGCCGCGCGAAAATTGTATGCACGATGGGTCCAGCTGTTGAATCTCCAGAGAAGGTGCGAGAACTCATCGCGGCTGGAATGAATATGGCTCGGCTCAACCTTTCCCATGGTTCCTATGAAGAGCATCAAGGACGCCTTGACCGCGTTCGCGAAGCTGCGAAGGAAGCAGGCAAGGCAGTCGCAATTCTCGTTGACTTGCAAGGTCCAAAGATTCGACTCGCTCGATTCGAGAATGGACCACACGAGCTTTCACGTGGAGATATCTTCACTATCACTACGGATGAAGTTCCTGGCACAAAGGAGCGAGTAGGTACTACGTACAAGGGCTTGCCAGGTGATTGCAAGCCAGGTGATTACATCATGATTGATGACGGAAAAGTTACCGTTGAAGTTGTAGAGGTTAAAGGCAACGATGTTGTCACCAAGTGCATCTTCCCAGGCATGGTCAGCAACAACAAGGGCCTCAACCTTCCAGGAGTTGCAGTCTCAGTCCCAGCGATGTCTGAGAAAGATGCTGATGATCTTCGCTGGGGTTTGCGTGCAGGTGCAGATTTCATAGCGCTCTCATTCGTGCGTAACGCCGCCGACATTAAAGATGTGCATGCGATCATGGATGAAGTTGGAATTCATATTCCTGTAATCGCAAAGATTGAGAAGCCTCAGGCAGTTGCTAATTTGGAAGAGATTGTTGATGCATTTGATGGCATCATGGTCGCTCGTGGCGACCTTGGTGTTGAAATGCCAATTGAGGATGTTCCGATGGTCCAAAAGCGTTGCGTAGAGCTCGCACGTGATGCTGCCAAGCCGGTCATTGTTGCAACCCAGATGCTCGATTCGATGATCTCAAATTCCCGTCCTACTCGCGCAGAAGCAACAGATTGCGCCAACGCTGTCCTTGATGGTGCCGATGCGCTGATGCTCTCAGGAGAGACCTCAGTCGGTGACTTTGCAATTGAAGCGGTGCAGACCATGGCGCGCATTATTGAAAGAACGGAAGAACAAGGACTCGATCGAATCCGGCCTCTTTCACATGCGCCACGCACCAAGGGTGGTGCAGTGACCAAAGCTGCTGCAGAAGTGGGTGCAGTTCTGGGAGTGAAATACCTCGTGACATTTACTCAGTCAGGTGATTCGGCTCGCCGCATTTCACGACTTCGTTCATACCTTCCAATTCTTGCCATCACTCCTGAGACAGGTACCTACAATCGACTCGCTCTCACGTGGGGAATCGAACCAATGATTTCGCCAATGGTGAAGCACACAGATGACATGGTGCTTCAAGCGGATCGCATGTTAATCGAAACTAAGCGTGCAGCAATTGGTGAGCAGGTTGTCATTGTTGCTGGCGCTCCTCCGGGTATTCCGGGGTCCACCAATGCGATGCGCGTTCACACAGTGGGCGATGCAGTCAATGGTGTCGTGCCGGCTTACAAGTAGCCCTGGCTTACAAGTAATCTCTCTCTTCGGGTAGGATGCGCAGAGAAAGCCTCGGTACTCCAACGGTAGAGAGGGCAGTCTCAAACACTGCATAGTGTCGGTTCGAATCCGACTCGGGGCACATGTCTGCTACACCCATTCGCATCCTCGTCGCCGAAGATGAGGCACTAATCCGGATGGACCTTGTCGAAATGTTGCAAGAAGCAGGTTATCTAGTCTGCGCAGAGGCCACCAATGGCGAAGAGGCGATCGCACTCGCCGCTGAACATAAGCCAGATCTCTGCATCCTTGATGTGAAGATGCCAATCCTTGATGGAATCTCGGCCGCCGAAAAAATCATCTCTATCGCTCCTGTCTTGATGCTGACCGCCTTTAGTCAGCGCGAGCTCGTTGAACGCGCGCGAGATGCAGGAGTGATGGCCTATGTTGTGAAGCCATTCTCAATCAGTGATCTAGTCCCTGCTATTGAAATCGCAATGAGTCGCCACACTCAGATGCGCTCATTGGCTGAAGAGGTGGCAGACCTTCACGAACGTCTTGAGACCCGGAAAATTATTGACCGAGCAAAAGGAATCCTGATGAAGGCGCTTAATCTCTCAGAGCCAGAGGCATTTAGCTGGATCCAGCGAGCGGCGATGGATCGCCGCTTAACGATGAAAGAGGTCGCAATGGCCGTTATCTCTCCTGAGGCTGCCCTCGATAAGTAGGGCTTGAATAGGGCTTCTCATTCCGTGAGATGAGCTCAATCGTAATCAAAAAGTAACCTCCCACGCTCACCTTTAGCCTCTTCTGCCTTGTGGGGGCTCACCTAACCCCAGTACGATTTGGGCTTCCCTGTCCCGGGACTATGCACGATGAAAGGCAATACATGAAGAAGAACAAGGTAATCGCGCTTGCGGTTACAGCTGCATTTGCAGCAGGAACAGTAGTTGCTGTAGCTCCGGCTACTGCTGCTACTAAGAAGCAGGAGTTCACAATCGCATACCAGGGTCCTCTCTCAGGTGGAGAAGCATCAACTGGTATTGACGAGCAGAACGCTGTTAAGTACGCAATCAAGGTATTCGAAGCAGCTAACCCTAACTTCAAGATCAACCTCGTCTCAGTAGATGACGAAGGAGATCCAGCTGTTGCTTCAAAGGTTGCTCCTGGTATCGGCGCAAACAAG
>JACCDK010341881.1_pt1 | contig 25830 bp, 25 predicted proteins | sample 7445871 | NCBI WGS metagenome assembly JACCDK01 (sample SAMN15323436, study PRJNA562643) | freshwater metagenome | isolation source: river surface water | place: USA:Blue River Watershed | collected 2017-08-15 | reverse complement strand
TTTCTATTAAATCGTTTCCTGTATTTTTTTCTAATAGAGAATTTGGAGAAGCAAAAGGAGGTGGGACATTAAAAGGGAAATTTAAATTGATTAAACGAACAATAGGTTATATAATTGAATTAAAGAATGACATAATTAAAGGTAATCGTTAATGGACATTGTTGCACATAGAATTAACTTAATAAGTGAATTGTTGGAATTACCTGTTAAATATGGTTGCGAAATAGATATTCGATCAGAGGATAGTAAATTAATCTTAAACCACGAACCGTATCTTTCGGGAGATAGTTTAGTTGATTATCTAGACAATTATAAGCATGGGTTGCTAGTTTTAAACATAAAAGAGGCAGGTATTGAGAACGATGTCTTGCAATTAGTAAGAGAAAGGAATATTCCATCTTTTTTTCTCTTAGATGTTGAGTTTCCTTATTTATATAGAGCAAGTCGTTTGGGAGAACGTGCAATAGCGGTTAGATTTTCCGAAGATGAACCCATTGAATTAGTTTATAATTATAATAAGTTAGTTGATTGGGTGTGGGTTGATACAAATACCAAACTACCTATAGATTCTAATAATTCTCTTGCATTGTCATCTATGCAAACTTGTCTAGTTTGTCCAGAAAGATGGGGGAGACCTAATGATATCATACCATATCGTTATTCAATGAAATCATTGGGGTTTAATCCAAATGCAGTTATGACTAATTTAAAATATACTCACTTATGGGAACAGGATATTTAGACCAATTAAAGCAAGAAGCTTTTGAAGTTAATATGGGAATTGTTCGAGAAAGACTAGTTGTATTAACTTGGGGAAATGCCTCTTCATTTGATCGATCAAATGGGATATTTGCAATTAAACCAAGTGGGGTTTCTTATTCATTATTAAAATGGCAAGACATGGTTCTTGTCGATTTAGATGGTAATGTAATTGATTCTAAATTAAAACCAAGTTCAGATACATTAACACATTTGGAAATATATAAAGGATTTAATTCAGTTGGTGGTATCGTTCACACTCATTCACGATGGGCAACTATTTGGGCCCAAGCAAGTAAATCTATACCCGTATTAGGCACTACACATTCGGATCATTTCAATGGAGATGTTCCATGTCTTCCATATCTAAATAAAGATAAAGTAGAAAGGGCTTATGAAAAAGAGACAGGTATTCAAATTGTAGAATATTTTAAAGAACATCATTTAGAACCAATACATATGCCTGGATGTTTATTATCGGGGCATGCTTCATTTACTTGGGGAGAAACTTCACAAAAAGCATTTGAAAATGCTGTTGCATTAGAGTCTTGCGCGAATATGGCATTTCATTCATTGAACTTAAATCAAAACATAGAATTCCCAAGCTTTATTTTAAATAAACATTTTACTCGAAAACATGGAGAGAAAGCATATTATGGGCAACGTGTTGAGGATATCAAATAATCATATTTTACAGCAGTTGTATTTATTATTCTTTAACTAATAAATAAATTGTAATTATTTAGGATGTTAGCAATTGATATTTCTTCATACATCAATATTAAAAATTTTAGAAATCATTGTTTGATCTGTTGAGGTGTCAAATAATTTAAATATAAAATAGATGCAAAACTTTTATTCAATATGAATTTAAAACAGAAAAAAGTCCTAGTTACTGGTGCAGATGGATTTATTGGCTCACATTTAACTGAAGCATTAGTAAATAAAGGCTATAATGTACGCGCTTTTGTATATTATAATTCTTTCAATTCTTATGGTTGGTTAGATACGATACCTGAAAGTGTAAAAAGCAAAATTGAATTTTTTACAGGCGATGTTCGTGATCCAAATGGGGTTAGAGAGGCGATGAAATCTATTGATATTGTATTTCATTTAGCTGCATTGATAGCAATACCATTTAGTTATCATTCTCCAGATTCTTACATTGATACTAATGTCAAAGGTACGCTTAATGTTATTCAAGCTGCACGAGATTATCAAGTAACTCGTGTTTTAGTTACGTCCACCTCTGAAGTTTATGGTACCGCACAATTTGTTCCAATTAGTGAGGTTCATCCAAAGCAGCCACAGTCTCCTTATTCGGCTTCAAAAATTGGTGCTGATGCAATTGCTGAATCTTTTTACAAATCATTTGATTTGCCGTTGACAATAGTTCGACCGTTTAATACTTTTGGTCCAAGACAATCAGCTCGAGCTGTTATTCCAACAATTATTTCTCAGTTACTTAATGGTTCAGAAGAAATAAAGTTGGGGGATTTAACTCCTACCAGAGATCTGCTTTTTGTTGAAGATACAGTTAATGCCTTTATAAAAATAGCAGAGTGTGATAAGCTAATTGGCCACGAAGTAAATATAGCGACTCAATCAGAAATTAGTGTAGGCGATTTGGCTAAATCCTTAATAAATCAAATAAACCCCAAAGCTAAAATTATTTCTGACTTTATTAGGCTTAGGCCTGAAAAATCAGAAGTATTTAGATTATTTGGTTCGAATGAAAAATTAAAAACTTTTACAGATTGGGAACAGAAATATAGTCTTGATCAAGGTTTAGAAAAGACAATTAATTGGTTTTCAAATATAGAAAATTTAAAAAAGTATAAATCTGATATTTACAATGTTTAGCCATTCAGAAATAATTGATTTTATAAAAGATCAATTTTATAAAAATCAATTTATTCCATTGCATGAACCGCGTTTTTTAGGAAATGAGAAAAAGTATATAAGTGAAACGATTGATTCAACATTTGTATCTTCAGTAGGTCCATTTGTAGATAAGTTTGAGTTGATGATGTCCGAAATAGCCAGTTCAAAAAGAGCTGTTGCTGTTGTTAATGGAACTTCAGCTTTACAAGTTGCCTTGAGACTTGTAGGGGTTAATAACGGCGATGAAGTTATTACTCAAGCTCTTACTTTCGTTGCTACAATTAATTCTATAATATATAATGGAGCTTCACCGATTTTCATTGATGTTGATTTGGATACTATGGGTTTGTCTCCTGTTGCAGTCGAAAGATTTTTAGAAGAATTTGGAGAATTAAGGGATGGCGTTTGCTATAACAAGAAAACGAATAAAAAAATTGCCGCTTGCATGCCAATGCATACCTTTGGATTTCCGGTACATTTAAATCATTTAATGAAAGTTTGCAATAAATGGAATATTCCACTTGTTGAAGATGCTGCTGAAGCAATTGGCAGCGAGTATGACTCAAAACCTATTGGTAGTTTTGGCAAAGTGAGTGTTTTTTCATTCAATGGCAATAAGATTGTAACAAGCGGTGGTGGTGGTGCAATTGTTACAAATGATATAGGATTGGGGGATAAAGCTAAACATCTTACTACTACTGCAAAGATTCCTCATCCGTATGAATATGTTCACGATGAAATTGGTTATAATTTTAGAATGCCGAATTTAAATGCTGCTCTTGCCTGCGCTCAATTAGAACAACTAGACGGCTTTATCCACAATAAAAGAATTCTTGCTCTTGAATACGATTCATTTTTTAAGTCTAAAGGAGTTAAATTTCGAACAGAGCTTCCAAATTCTAAAGCTAATTATTGGCTAATGTGTATTGAGTTAGAAAATAAGAATGAAAGAGATAGTTTTTTAAAACTTAGTAATGAAAGCGGAGTTATGACTAGACCGATTTGGCAGCTAATATTTAAATCTACCTTATATTCTAAATTTCAAAAAGATCAGCAAACAAATGCTTTGTATCTAGAAGAAAGAATTATAAATATCCCTAGTAGTGTTAGATATGGAAAATTTCAAAAATAGAGATATAAATATTCTTTTTCTTGGAGGGGCAAAACGCGTCTCTCTCGCAGAACAATTTATTTCTGAAGGAAAAAAAAGAGGCATAAATATAAAAATATTTTCATACGAATTAAATGAGTATGTGCCGATATCACTAGTTGCTGAAATTATTATTGGTTTAAAATGGAGCGATAAATATCTTTATAATCACTTGATTGAAATACTTGATAAAAAAAATATTGATATTGTTTTGCCTTTTCTTGATTCTGCAACAATTGTCGCTGCAAAACTAAAGGAACTCACAAGCAATTCGAAAGTATTTATTCCCGTTTCAGATGAAAATACATGTAAAATATTTTTCAATAAACTACTCGCAAATAAATGGTGTATTGAAAATGGTATAAATGTTCCTTCTGACCTTACAAAGTACCCACTTATTGCTAAACCAATTCTTGGTTCTGCATCTAAAGGTATATTAGTATTAGAAAGCGACGAAGAGCTTGAAAAATTATCAAATAAACAAGATTATCTTATACAGGAGTTTGTTAAGGGCAGAGAATTTAGTGTAGATATTTATATTTCTACACTAAACAATGAAATAATCTCAATTGTACCCAGAATACGACTTGAAACCCAAGGAGGAGAATCAATTAAATCAATTACAGTAAAGGAAGATCGTTTGATAAATTTTAGTAGAGAAATTATAGAAAAGACAAAATTGATTGGTCCAGTCACACTTCAGTTAATTGAGAATGCAGAAACAAATGAACTTTATTTTATGGAGATTAATCCAAGATATGGTGGCGCTGTAATGAATTCGATATTTTCTGGTGCAAACTCGACAGATTATTTATTAAATGATTTTTTAAAAATAAAAAATACATACAATATAAATTGGAATAATAATTTTTTAATGATACGCAGATTTTCAGAACATTATGTAATATGCAAATAATAATAGATATGGATGGTACTATTTGTACCGAAGAAAAAACATTTAGTAGGTCACTGGCAGTACCTTTAGATAATGCTGTAGAATCAATCAATCAATTATATGAGGAAGGCCATATAATTATAATTTATTCAGCAAGAACGTGGATGGAGTACGAAATGACTGTGAACTGGCTACTAAAGTATGGGGTTAAATATCATCAACTTATATTGGGTAAGCCTGTAGGAGACGTTTGGATTGATGATCGTGCGATTACTTGTAATGGTTGGGAAAGCGTCAATCAAAGACTAAAAAATAAAATGAATAAAAATGGATAAAATTTTAATTATAGCTGAAGCAGGAGTTAATCACAACGCTGACATAAATATTGCAAAAAAACTTATTGATGTTGCAAAAGCAGCTGGGGCTGATATAGTTAAATTTCAAACTGCGATTCCAGAACTTGTAATGACTGAGCAAGCTGAAAAAGCAGCTTATCAAATCAATAATACTGGAATTTCTTTTGAAAGCCAGCTTCAAATGGCAAAAAAAATTCATCTTCCATTAATTGCATATAAAGAATTGCTTGAATATTCTAATAGTGTTGGAATAAAATTTTTATCAACACCATTTGACCATGTTTCAATTGATTATTTGTTCAAACTTGGGTTGGATACTTTTAAAATTCCATCTGGTGAAATAACTAATCTACCCTACCTGCAAGCTATTGGAAGAATGAATACAAATGTTATATTATCAACAGGAATGGCCAATTTAGATGAAATTGGTGCTGCTTTAGATGTTTTAATTCAAGAAGGAACTGTTAAACAAAATATAACAGTTTTACATTGCAATACGGATTATCCCACAAAAATGTCCGATGTGAATCTCAGAGCAATGTTGACAATAGGGGAAGCATTTGGTGTTAAAATTGGTTATTCTGATCATACTTTAGGAATCGAAGTGCCAATAGCTGCCGTTGCTATGGGGGCAAAAGTGATTGAAAAACATTTTACATTAGATCGTTCAATGGATGGACCTGACCACATTGCATCTCTTGAACCTGCTGAGCTTAAAGAAATGGTTAATGCTATTCGAAATATTGAGAAAGCTCTTGGTGGCACAGAGAAAGTACCAACCGAAGCCGAATTGAAAAATAAAATTATAGCAAGAAGAAGTATTCACATATTAGATGCTTTACCTCAAGGACATATTATCGATGAAAATAATCTCATCATGAAGAGGCCAGGAGATGGAATTTCTCCAATGAATTTTAGGGATGTTTTAGGGAAAGTTTTAAATAAAGACGTACCAAAAGACCACAAGCTTTCGATAAATGATTTATTTTAAATTAATTCTGTGATGAAGATTGCCCTTCTTACAAGTTCAAGAGCTGACTATAGTATATATTACCCTTTGATTAAAGAAATTCAAAAGGAAAGTTGTTTTGAGTTGGATATTATAGCTTTTGGTAATCACAATTCTTTGATTTATGGAAATTCTTCTGACAAAATTAAGGAGGATGGGTTCAAGGTTAGATATAAAATTGATGCTTTAGTTCTTGGAGATTCACCTGAGGCAATAACTGATTCTATGGGACTTACCATGATGAAGTTTTCATCAATTTGGAAAAATGAAAGTTATAAACTAATAATTTGTTTAGGAGATCGATATGAGATGTTTGCTGCGGTGGCCTCTTCAACACCATTCAATATCCCGATAGCTCACATATCAGGGGGAGAAATTACCTTAGGAGCGATAGATAATACATTTAGAAATTGTCTTACTTTAATGTCTAAATTCCACTTTGTATCTACTGATAAGTATAGAGAAAAGGTTGTGGATATTATCGGAGCCGAGTACACAAATTTAGTTTATAATGTTGGTGCATTGAGTATTGATAATTTAAAAAATGCTGATTTATATTCTCTTAAGGAATTTGAACAAAAGTTTAATATTGATCTCACCTTAGATAGTATACTTATTACTTTTCATCCAGAAACAGTATCTTTTGAAAAAAACGAAATGTATGTTGATGAGCTAATTTCAGCATTGAGAGAACTGAATTCATATCAGTTGATAATTACAATGCCTAATGCCGACAATATGGGTAATATGATACGACTCAAATTGCTAAGTTTCATTAATATCAATTCTAATGCCTATGGAATTGAGTCATTTGGTACAAAAGGATATTTGACATGTATGAAATATAGTAAGTTTATGTTAGGGAATACTTCTAGCGGATTTGTAGAAGCTTCATTTTTCCCCAAATTTGTAATTAATCTTGGAGACAGACAGAAAGGAAGAATAGAAACACCAAATATTTATACAATACCAATTAAAAAAGAAGAGATACTTAAGGCTGTGAAAAATATAGAAATTACACCTCTGCCAAATAATTGCAATATATATGGAGATGGGAATACATCATTTAAAATTGTTGAAATACTAAAAAATACATTTTATTAATTTTTTAAAATTTTATGCCTAAAAAATCTATAAAAGTTTATAATAATCATTTAATCCGTTCACGAACTACAGTAAAGCAAGCATTGTTCATGCTAAATGAATTAGCTCAAGATGCTATACTTTTTGTGGTGGATGCTGAAGACAAGCTTATTGGTGCACTCACTGATGGAGATATAAGAAGAGGATTACTTAATGGGTTCAATATTGAAAATGAAGTTGATGACATTATACAAAAGAATCCGAAATACATAACTAAGGGTGAAAATGATATAGAAAAGATTATAGCATATCGCGAAGAAAATTTTAGGATTTTACCTGTTGTAGATGAAAAACACAAAGTTGTCAATGTTATTAACTTTAGGAGTGTTAAATCTTATCTTCCAATAGATGCCATTATTATGGCTGGAGGTCGAGGACAAAGATTACAACCATTAACTGACATCGTTCCAAAATCACTCTTAAAAGTTGGAAGTAAACCAATCATGGAGTACAATTTGGATAGACTTGCATTATTTGGTATTGATGATTTTTGGGTTTCAATAAAGTATTTAGGAGAACAAATTGAAGCACATTTTGGAGATGGGAAGGAGAAGAATATCAATATAGAATATGTATGGGAAAATGAACCTTTAGGTACAATTGGAGCAGTATCTAAGATCAACAATTTTAAGCATGACTATGTTTTAGTCACTAATTCTGATTTGTTGACAAATATTGATTACGAACATTTTTTTTTAGATTTTATAAAAAAAAATGCAGATATGGCTGTTTTAACGATACCTTATCAAGTAAATATACCTTATGCTGTACTTGAAACAAATAATACTTCGGAGGTAAGTAGTTTTAAAGAAAAGCCGACTTATACCTATTATTCTAATGGCGGAATTTATTTAATTAAAAAAGAAATGTTAAAAAAAATTCCTCCAAATACATTTTTTAATGCAACCGATTTTATGGAACAATTAATTAAAGATAGAAAAAAAGTAATTTCTTATCCCTTTTCTGGTTATTGGCTTGATGTGGGTAAACATGAAGATTTTCAAAAGGCTCAATCGGATATATTGAATATTAAATTTTAATAGAAATGTTAGCTATAATTCCAGCAAGATGCGGATCAAAAGGACTGCCAAATAAAAACATCAAATTGTTTAATGGTATTCCATTAATTTGTCATACGATTGAAGCCGCATTAAGTTGTTCTGAGATTTCTCATGTATTTGTTTCTACTGATTGCGAAAAAATTTCAAAAATTTCACAAAAAGCCGGAGCTTGGGTACCATCATTGCGGCCAAAAGAATTAGCTAAAGATACATCTACTTCTATTGAAGTTTATATCCATACTCTCAATTTATTAAAATTTAACTATAATCTTAGTTTTGAATCTTTTATTGTTTTACAGCCTACGAGCCCATTAAGATCTGTTGTTGATATAAATAAAGCAATTAAACTATTTAAAGAGAAAAAAGCTGATTCAGTAATTAGTTTTACAAAAGAACAACATCCTATTTTTTGGCATAAAAAAATTGATAATGATGGACATATATCAAATATATTTCAAGTAGATCATATTTCTAATCGACAAGAATTCCCAGTTACTTTTTACCCAAATGGCGCAATATATATATTTAAAAGTGATTTAATTATTAATAAGCAAGAGTATTTTTCTGAAAATTCATTTGCATACATAATGTCTAGAAATAATTCTGTAGATATTGATTATTTGGAAGATTTTCAATATGCTGAGTTTTTAGCTACAAAAACAAAAAGTGGTCTGTTGTAATTTATTGAAATTTCTATACCGACTAAACATGAAGAAAAGTATCGTTTCTTGGAGAAATTCAGATAATTTTACTGGCGTATTTTATGCCTTATTTGAAGGTATTTCTAAAGGGGGTGCTCATATATTGTTACTTTTTGTTGCAACTTTTATAAGCAAAGAACTGTATGTTAAAATACTATTGTTGGTGTCAACTGAGGTTTTGTTGACAATGTTTTTTATAACTTATTATACAGATGTTTTATTTTCATTTAAGCAAAATCGATCAAAGCAAATTCTCAATTCTTTGGTTGAATTTTCGTTTTTACAGTATTTATGTTTAATTATTGCTTATTTTGTGTTTAAAAGATGGATAGATCATTATTTTCAATATGACTTACAATACATTTCAATTGTAATAGCTGCTAATGGATTTTTATCAAATTTAATTCGATTTCATTCAGTTTCTTATCAGCTAGAATTAAATCATAGGGCTGCTATTTTTTATAAATCAATTCCTTTTTTTTCAAGTTTTATTTTTTGCATTGTTTTTTTTATATTATTAAAAGATAAGGTTTTAGGTTTTTTTTTAGGGAAATTTATAGGTCTACTTTTATTTTACACAATAACAGTTTTTAAGCACAAAAGTAGCAAGCTATCATATTCGTTAAAATACATATATTTTTCTTCTTTTTTAAATCGTGCCAAATATTCTTTTTTCATAGCATTTATAGGTTGGCTTGGTGGGCTTGGATTCATTAATCTTTCAAATATTATCCTAGAAAATAAATCTCAAGTAGTGACCCTAGGTTTTATTTTTAATATGTCTTCCGTTTTACAATTATTTTCTAATGGATTAAATCAGGTGTATGCCCCAAAATTGAAAACAATTAATAGTGAATCTTTAATCGATGGAATGTCATACTCTAAAAAGTTCCATCATAAATATTTTTTAATTTTCGGAATCGTTGCATTTGCATTTATTTTATTAATACTTTTTCAAAAAAATAATTATTTTGAATATTTGAATTTAGCAAATCTATTTGTTAACCAATATTATGTTCTGATAATTCCACTAGTTTTTTTGATTAATTCTTTCCAGTGGGTTTATTCACCATATCTTATTTTACAAAATAATTACAAATCATTTCTTTATATAAAGATAATTACAAGTATTTTTTTCTGGATTTTAGCTGCTATTCTATTGTTTTTTTTTGAGTATAATAATTTTATTTTACTTTATTTATTATTGCAATTAATTGATTCATTTGGCATTTATTTTTATGTAAAAGAAATATTAAACAAATTATTAAAGTGAGCATAATTTATTATAAAATCATTACAATCATAGAAGATTTTCTAAATATTCTAATAGTTACAGTATTAAAATTAAAATATGTTTTATGCAAGAGTACACACTACAATGATGTTAATGAAATAGATACGATTTGCATTTTAGGAAATGGCCCATCTTTATCTAATGATTTAAACTTAATATTTACTGAAAAGATAAATGGGGCTAGGATCATGGCTGTAAATCTTTTTTTGTTTAGTGAACTTTTCGTAAAAATCAAACCTGACTATTATATAGTACAAGATCCTGCTTTTTTTAAATCAAATGTTGATGGAAAATATTTAAAAATGCAAGATGACTTTGTAGAATGTTTTATTACAAATGTTAATTGGCCAATTGGACTAATAATTCCACCTTCGGCTTTAAAAAATCATAAATTTTTAAGACTGAAGATGAATAATAATATTTCATTAATTATTCGTAAAAGTATTCCTATAATAGGAGGTTCAACTTCGTTTAATAATTTTTTGTATAAAAACGATTTGGCTACTCCTTTAGCATTAAATGTTTTAATAGCTGCTGTTTTTGAAGCTTTAAAAATGGGGTATAAACATGTTAATTTATACGGTGCTGATCATTCTTGGCATGAAAATTATGAATTAGGGATTGATAATGTTTTATACATCAAGGAGTCTCATTTTTATGATGATTCAGAATCTACTTATAAAAAGCCGCTTGCAGATGAATATGGGAAAAAAGTAAGGGTTCATGAGGAGTTTTTTAACCTTTATCGTGTTTTTAAAATTTATGATTCATTACATAAATTTTCATTGAGTATTCATGCGCACGTAAAAAATAGAAGTAGTAAAACTTGGATTGACTCTTTTGATAGATATTAAGTAATCAAAAAATAATAATGAACGAATCGTTAAATAAACTAGGTAAATTTGAAATTACTTCTTTTATAAACCCTACTCAGATTTCTCTTGATTTAATTAAAGAGGGTTTAAATGATATTGGGAATTATATTATCAAATGTACTGATGGTAGAATTGATTATGTTATTGATAAGGTATGTGACCATGCAGGAGGAAGGTTGATTGTTAAAAACAATAAAGCTGTATGCCCAATGCATAATTGGACTCTCGATCTAACAGATCTTAAATATGACAATAGTCACATTTGTAAAAAAGAATTAGACTTTAAAATAATAGATCACAAAATTTTGCTTGATAGTACTATCTCATCTCTAAAAAATCCGTTTAAAAACTTAAATAAAGAGAACGTAAAAGTTAAATTTAGATGGTTAAATCATGCGACTATATGGTTTGAATTTAACGGATTCACCCTAATTACAGATCCTTGGCTGTTTGGGCCTGCGTTTATGACTGGGTGGTGGTTGTCAACCCCATCTACAATAGATAGCGAAGATTTATTAAAAAATGCTGATATTGTTTATATATCTCACAATCATCCTGATCACTTACATCCAGAAACACTCGCTTGTTTAGACAAAAACAAACAATTCATTGTTCCTAATTTTCAAACTAAATCATGTGAAAATTATCTAAATAAATTAGGATTTTTTAACATTATACCATTAGATTTTAATGATATTTATGAATTTCAGAAAGGCATTCAAATCAGTATTTTAAAATCTGGTGACTTTAGGGATGATAGTGGAATATATTTAAATATTAATAATAATGAGTTCTTATTAGCCGTTGATTGTAATTTCCTCAATTCGAATGTACTTCCAAAAGATATAGATTTTTTATTAACTTCATTTGCAGGCGGTGCCTCAGGCTTCCCTTTGTGTTTTGATGACTATAATGAAGATGAAAAAAATGTAATTCTTAATCGAAATAAATCTTCAATTAAATTTAATGTAAATAATTATTTAAAACATACTAACCCGAAATTTTACATGCCTTATGCAGGGATGTTTTCTGAAAATTCGGATCGTGATTACTATATTAAAGAACGAAATTTAAAAAATACATTTGATGATTACCAAAAGCTTTGTAATAAACGTGGGACTAATATTTTGGAGCCTAATTCCAAAATTATTTATGTCATAGATAGAGATGAAGTTTTAACTGAAAATTTATCTGTAGATATTTTTTCGCCTGAAAATACTAATTTTTATATTGATTCATTTAAAAGTGAATATAAATTGAGCTCAAAAATAGTTCTAGAATATTTTATCAAAAGTAAGTTCAAAGATGATCTAATTCTTCAAATCATTCCAACTGATGATAATTTCAAATCGATTGTTGATTATTTTTTCTACATTGATTTTAAGAATGATATTTATGAGAAACGTAAATTAAAAGATTTAAAAAATCAAATTAATCAATGTCAATTATCAACATTTAGAATTCGGTATGAAATTTTAATGTGCGTTATTTACAATAGTTTACCATGGGAAGATATATCAATCGGCTTTCAGCTAAGAATAAATAGGTTTCCTAATACTTATGAATCAAAATTTTGGTACTATTTTACTAATGAATACATAGCCAAGGAAAATATCAGATATTCTATATTTTGTGGAGCATGTACTGTTGTAAATCAAAATCCAATTTGGTGTAAAATTGATTGATTTTTTCAAATTCAAATCATCATTTTTTCAGAGTAATTCTATTTCATTAGAATATATTATTTGTTGATAACAACATTTTCATTTTGTCTAATATTTTTTTAGCACTATTAATCATATCATTTTTTTCTCAATTGTATATTGGCAGGAAGATGTATGGGTATGCCTTTAACCCGATTTTTTTATTTAATTTCATTTTTTTTCTTCACAATTGGTCTTTTTCATTATCGAAACATTTTTTTCCTATTTTACAATGGTATACTCCAAATAGCGGTGGTGATAAATATCAAGACCAATTATTGTTTATAAATCTTATTTCATTATGGTCTTTTTTTTTAGGATTTATAATTTTTAAAAAAAATTCTAAGATCATTAGCTATAAAATTGAATATAATTTTGAAATTTTCAAATGGTTGTTTTATCTCACAAGTATTATTGCATTAATTCAAGTTTTTCAAAATCAAGATGTTATATACGGGTCTGATCAGGCAGTGGATGCAAAATCATCGTTTAATCCACTTGGCATATTACTTTATTCACATTCTATTTTTGGAGCAGTTACATTAATCAATGCGAAAAGTAGACGTATTATTTTTATAGTTTTAGTATTAGAGTTGTTGGTTGCAATTCTAACTGGAACTAGAAAAGCATTTATTATTATCATTTTCACTTACTTAATTGCAAACTATGAATATATAAAATTAAATATTAGAATCCGGACTCTGATTTTTACTATTTTAGGGATTAGTTTTATTTTCTATTTAACCGTTTTTGTTGCTATCTATCGAGAATCTTTTGGCCTTGAACTAACATTTAATGAACGTGTTTTATTGGCTAATGGATTAATTTTTAATGATATTGGTATGATTTTAGTTTACACATTAAATAGCGCTAATTCAGAAGCCGTTCAAACATGGGTATTAGAGTTATTAAATGAAAATAAAATGGATTTAACTTATGGCCTAACATATATTCAAGGCCTTATAAATACAATTATTTTAAAACCCTTTCAAGGAGAACTTGTAAATTTTCAAGCTGCATATTATTTCAAGAATGTAGCATATCCTGATGTAACTAATCAAGGATATGATTTTTCTTTTACTGCTGAGGCTATACTAAATTTTAAATATTTTGCTTTTGTGTCTTATTTTATTTTGGGAGTATTTTTAAGTAAAATTTATAATTATCGCCTAGTTAACAACTATTATGACACTCTTTACATACTAATTATAGCTTTATTATACATAGTTTTAAGGACAGATTCGGCTAGCTTTTTTAGGTATCTATCATTTTTTGTTTTTACCTTTTTCTTTTTAAGGTATTTTAAGGTCATAAAAAAAATATAAATGAAAATATTTCAAATATCTAGTGAAATAAATTCTGGATCCGTTGGTAGAATTGCTGAGCAGATAGGTCAAAAAATACTAGACAATGGATTCAATAGTTATATTGCATATGGAAGAAAGGCTCTAAAAAGCAGTTCTATAACACTTAAAATTGGAAATAATTTTGAGATAATTAAGAATGCTATTCACACTAGGTTAACTGATCGTCATGGTTTTGCCTCTACTGGATCTACTGAGGAATTAATCAGAAAAATAAGTGAAATTTCGCCTGATTTAATTCATTTACAGCATTTGCACGGCTATTTTATAAACGTTGAAGTGTTATTTAATTTTTTAAAATTAAGTAAAATTCCGGTTGTTTGGACATTTCATGATTGCTGGTCATTTACTGGACATTGTGCTCATTTTGATTTTATTGGATGTAATAAATGGGAGAATCAATGTTTCAAATGTGAGCAAATAAATGAGTATCCCAAAAGCTTATTTCTTGATAATTCATATAAAAATTTTAATGATAAAAAACGACTGTTTAATTCAATCGATAATTTAACTATTGTACCTGTTTCAGATTGGTTAGCCCAAAAAGTAAAAAAATCGTTTCTTAGAGAACATAACTGTGTTGTTATTAAAAATGGAATAGACATAAATGCTTTTTATATAAAAAAGTCTAGAATATTTTTAGATAGTAATTATAATACAACTAATATGTTCGTAATTCTTGGTGTTGCAAGCAACTGGGACCCCAAAAAAGGTCTTGATGATTTTATTAGATTGAACAAATTAATCGACAATAAAATTTATAAGATAATATTGATTGGGTTATCGAAAAAACAAATTAAGTCACTCCCCGATTCTATAATTGGTGTTGAGAGAACAGAAAATGTTTCACAATTAGCTGATTTTTATTCAGCTGCAGATGTTTTTTTAAATCTAACTTTAGAAGATACTTACCCTACTACAAACCTTGAGGCGATATCATGTGGAACTCCAGTTATTACATATAACACAGGAGGTAGCCCTGAGTCTGTTTCATCTAAAACAGGGTTTGTTGTTAAAAAAGGCAGCTTAGATGAAATAATGACTGCTTTAGATGAAATTAAAAAAAACTCGCGGTCTTATTATGAAAAAAATTGTAGAGAGTATGCAGAGCTTAATTTTGATTCAAGGAATAAGTTCGAAGATTATATAGAATTATACAAAAAAATATTAAAAAAATAATTATATGAAAAAATTAAGACCATATCAAATTTGTACTAAAACAATTATGGACACCTCAGATCCTACTATAGTTTTTGATGAAAATGGCATATCAGACTACTATCATAATTTTCATAATAATATGCTTCCAAATTGGTTCCCCAATGAAAAAGGATTAGAAGCTTTAGGAAAAATGTCAGATAAAATTAAAAAGGAAGGACGTGGAAAAGATTTTGATTGTATAATTGGTCTAAGCGGTGGTTTAGATAGTTCATTTGTGGCTTATTTGGCGAAAGAGATAATGGGACTCAGACCATTGCTGTTTCATGTTGATGCAGGTTGGAATACTCAACAAGCTGTTAATAATATCGAAAAATTGGTTAATGGACTTGGTTTAGACTTGTATACAGAAGTGATAAATTGGGAAGAAATGAAAGATCTACAAGTAGCATTGTTAAAATCACAAATTGCTGATCAAGATTTACCACAGGATTACGCGTTTTTCTCATCCTTATATAAATTTGCTAGAAAAAACAAAATAAGATATGTAGTTACAGGATCAAACATATCAACAGAATGTTGTAGAGAACCAAGAGAGTGGGGCGGTTCAATAGGAATTGATACAACATTAATTAAAGATATACATACTAAATTTGGGACAAAGCCGTTAAAAACGTTCCCACTGGTTGATATATTAACATATAAAATCTTTTACCGTTATATTTTAGGTATGCAGGTTTTTAAGCCATTGGATTTTTATCCTTTTTATAAAGATGAAGCAGAAAAGTTATTGTTTTTAAAATTCGGTTGGGAAAAATTTCAACATAAACATCATGAGTCTCGGTTTACTAGATTTTATGAAGATTATTGGATGCCAAGAAAATTTGGTTATGAAAAAAGAAGAGCTCATTTTTCTAGCTTGATTTTAACAGGCCAAATGACAAGAGATGAGGCATTGGAAAGAATTTCAAAACCTGAATTAGATGAATTTACTCTTTCTCAGGAATTCGAATTTGTTGCTAATAAGTTAGATTTATCTGTACAAGAATTACAAGATATTTTTAATGGTGAAAATAAAACATATCATGACTATAAAAACAAACAAAATATTGTTAACCTCGGGGCATTAGTCATGACTAAACTTGGATTAGAAAAAAGATTATTTAGATGATAACAATAATTGATTATGGCGTTGGAAATATTAATGCTTTTGTAAATGTATATAAAAGATTGAATATTCCAACTAAAATCGCAAAGGTACCTACTGATTTAGAAGGTGCCGAGAAAATAATTTTACCTGGTGTCGGTCATTTTGATCATGCAATGGCTGAATTAACAAATTCAGGAATGTTAACCCCATTAAATGATTTGGTATTAATTAAAAAAACGCCTGTAATGGGTATTTGCGTTGGAATGCAAATGATGGCAAATTATAGCGAGGAAGGTTCATCGGAGGGCCTCAAATGGATTAATGCTAGTGTTAAAAAATTTGATGAAGCAAAAATAAAACAAGTTACCAGGTTGCCACATATGGGATGGAATGATTTCTATCCTGTAATAAAGCACCCATTATTTGAAGGTTTGGAGAACGACGCATTATTTTACTTTTTACATTCATATTATTTTGAATGTAATGTTAAAGAAAATATATTAGCAGTTTCTGATTATGGTGAAAGATTTACTTGTGCTGCTTATAGTGGCAATATTTATGGTATCCAGTTTCACCCAGAGAAAAGTCACAAGTATGGAGAAACATTATTGTACAACTTCGCAAATCTATAAGGATGTTAAGACCTAGAATTATTCCAAGTCTATTAGTTCATGATAATGGATTAGTTAAAACTTTAAACTTTAAAAATCCTAAGTATGTTGGTGATCCAATTAACGCGGTAAGAATTTTTAATGATAAGGGTGTTGATGAACTCGCTATTTTTGATATTGATTCTACTGTTATTGGTAAAGAACCCAATTACAGTCTAATTGAACGTCTAGCAAGTCAATCTATGATGCCTTTGTGTTATGGAGGTGGAGTAAAGACTGTCAAGCATGCTCAGCAGATATTTAGCCTTGGTGTAGAGAAAATAGCAATTAGTTCTGCGGTTATCCATAATCCTAACTTGATAACTGATATAGCTGAGCGAGTAGGGGCACAAAGTGTAATTGTAGTTTTAGATGTGAAGAAGAAAATGCTTGGAGGGTATGAAGTATATACTCATAATGGGAAAAATGCTACTGGAATTAATCCATTTAAATTCGCAGAGGATGTGCAAAAACTTGGTGCAGGAGAGATAGTTATAAACTCAATAGATAGAGATGGTATGATGAAGGGCTATGACTTAGATTTAATTGATAAAATTCGTGAAAAGATTACAATACCAATCACTGTATTGGGAGGTGCTGGTTCTCTTTCAGATATTGAAAAAGTTGTTGATAAACATGGTGTAATAGGAGTTGCAGCAGGAAGTTTGTTTGTATTCAAAGGGTCGTATAAAGCAGTATTGATCAATTATCCAACTCAAAGTGAAAAAAATAAAATATTTAAAATTAAACAATAATGATTTTCAAAGATAAAGTATTGCTAATTACTGGGGGAACTGGCTCATTCGGATCAGCTGTATTAAATCGTTTTTTACACACAGATCATTTTAATGAGATTCGAATTTTTTCTCGAGATGAAAAAAAGCAAGATGACATGCGTAATGAGATAAATAATCCTAAATTGAAATATTTTTTAGGGGATGTTAGAGATTACAATAGTATTGAACCAGCTACTCGAGGGGTAGACTTTATTTTTCACGCTGCAGCCTTAAAACAAGTTCCATCATGTGAATTCTTTCCAATGGAGGCTGTTAAAACTAACGTAATTGGAACCCAGAATGTCATTCGCTCCGCTGCGCAAAATGATGTGAAAAAAGTAATTTGTTTGAGCACTGATAAAGCCGCTTATCCGATTAATGCTATGGGAATATCTAAGGCAATGATGGAGAAAGTTGCGATTGCAGAATCCAGAAATTTGAAGAATACAACGGTATGTTTAACGAGATATGGAAATGTTATGGCGTCTAGAGGTTCTGTAATTCCACTTTTTGTTAATCAGATAAAAGCAAATAAGTCAATTACTATAACTGATCCGAATATGACACGGTTTCTTATGTCACTCGAGGATGCTGTAGAACTTGTGCTGTTTGCATTTGAACATGGTAATTCTGGAGATTTATTTGTAAATAAAGCACCTGCCGGAAGAATTGGCGATTTGGCTATTGCATTGAAAGAACTTTTTAAGGTTGATAATTCAATCAAGATTATTGGTACAAGACATGGAGAAAAGCTCTATGAAACGCTGTGTACACGTGAGGAAATGATTAAAGCTGATGATTTGGGGGAATTTTACAGGATACCTGCAGATAATAGGGATTTAAATTATGCACGCTATTTCTCCGAAGGTGAAAAAGATATTTCTCTAATTGAAGATTATCATTCTCATAATACCACTCAAATGGATGTTGACAAAATAAAAAAAATTCTTTTAAAACTTCCAATTATTCGCAAAGAAGTAATGGATGAAATTATGCCCCAATATCCATCTTAATATGTTACCAAAAATCATAGGTGGTAGTGCCCATAGCGATAATAGGGGGATATTGTACTTTAATAACAACTTTAATGCTGAGGCCATAAAGCGAATCTATTTTATTGAGAATATTAAAATTAATTATATTAGAGCTTGGCAAGGGCACAAAATTGAGCAAAGGTGGTTTTGTGCTGCAAGAGGGTGTTTTGAGATTAAGCTAATTGCAATTGACAATTGGCATGCTCCATCAAAAAATCTTGAGAAGGTTACGTTCATAATCCGTTCAGAATGTCTTGATGTGTTGCATATTCCGTCAGGCTATATTAGTAGTATTAAAGCAATAACTCAAAATGCCAAACTTTTGGTAATGGCAGATTACGCACTAGGAGAAATAATCGATGAATACAGATTCGATTCCCTTTATTTTGATTCATACAAATAGAAGATTCATATAATTATGTTAAAAATTGGAATTACGGGGCAATCAGGTTTTATTGGCAACCATTTGTATAATACACTTGGATTGTTTCCTGAAGAATTTATTCGGGTAGAATTTTATAGGGACTATTTAAATGATAATAAAAAACTCGATGAGTTCGTTTCGCAATGTGATGTAATTGTTCATCTTGCTGCTATGAATCGCAATCAAAATGCAAATTTGATTTACAATACCAATATTGCTCTTGTAAAAAAACTCATTTCTTCTTTGGAACGCACAGGTAATAAACCTCATTTGATTATTTCTTCATCCACCCAGGAGGAGCTTGATAATTTGTATGGGAAATCTAAAAAAGAAGGCAGGGAATTATTGGCATCTTGGGCATTTAAATCAGGAGCCATTTTTACTGGTCTTGTAATACCAAATGTTTTCGGACCTTTTGGTAAGCCAATGTACAATTCAGTGATTGCGACATTTTCGTATTTAATTGCAAATGGGAAGAATCCTAATGTAGATGTAGATAGTGAAATAAAACTAATTTATGTAGGAGAATTAGTTAATGAAATTATTAACAAGATTAGGACAAAAGAAAATAAAGCAATATTTTTTATCAAGCACACATCTAAGGCAAAAGTTTCAGAATTGTTAGAACGGCTTAATCATTTTAAGGAATTGTATCAAGATAGGGGTGAAATACCAATTGTTAAAAATTCCTTTGATATAAATCTGTTTAATACATTCAGAAGCTACATAGATATTCGAAATCATTTTCCAGTTACTTTGACTAAACAGATTGATCCTAGAGGGAGTTTTGTAGAAATAATTCGATTAGGTATAGGTGGACAGGTTTCATTTTCTACGACTGCACCAGGAATAACTCGTGGGAATCACTATCATACAAGAAAAATTGAGAGATTTGCAGTGATTAAGGGAAAAGCATTAGTACAACTTCGAAAAATTGGCACTAAAGATATATTTGATTTTTATCTAGATGGTAGTCAGCCAGCTTATGTTGATATACCTATATGGTATACGCATAACATAAAAAATATTGGTAATGAAATGTTGTACACAAACTTTTGGATTAATGAGTTTTATGATTCTAATTCTCCAGATACCTATTTTGAAAATGTTGAATTATAAAAAACCAATATTAATATATTGAATATGAAATTAAAAGTAATGACAGTAGTTGGAACCCGGCCTGAAATTATCAGGTTATCAAGGGTTATAGCTGCTTTGGATGCATCTGATGCAATTGAACATATATTTGTCCACACTGGTCAAAATTATGATTATGAACTAAATCAAATCTTTTTTGATGATCTAAAAATTAGAAAGCCTGACTTTTTTTTAAATGCTGCTGGAGTGACAGCAACCGAAACTGTTGGTCAAATTTTAATCAAAATAGATCCTTTGCTTGAATCTGAAAATCCAGATGCTTTTCTAATTTTAGGGGATACTAATAGTTGTCTGTGTGCAATTCCTGCAAAAAAACGTCATATACCTATATTTCATATGGAAGCTGGAAATCGATGTTTTGACCAAAGGGTACCAGAAGAAACTAATCGGAGAATAGTAGATCATATAAGTGATATTAATCTTACGTATAGTGATATTGCTCGTGAGTATCTTTTAAGGGAGGGGCTACCTGCTGATCGAATAATAAAAACGGGGTCACCAATGTTTGAAGTGATTAACCATTATATTAATGATATTATGACTTCAGACGTACTTAAACGACTTCATCTTAAAGAGCGTAAATATTTTGTTGTTTCAGTACATCGTGAGGAAAATATTAACAGTGAGAAGATTTTTATCAGACTAATGGAAACATTTAATCTAATAGCTGAAAAATATAATTTTCCAATTATTGTAACTACACATCCTCGAACGCGTAAAATGATTGAAAAGAAAAACTTTGTTATGAATCCAAAGGTTAAATTCATTAAACCGATAGGATTTAACGATTACAATGCATTGCAAATGAGGTCATTTGCTGTACTTTCAGATAGCGGTACTATTTCCGAAGAATCATCTATTTTAAATTTCAGAGCTTTGAATATTCGTGAAGCACATGAAAGGCCAGAAGCTATGGAAGAAGCGTCAGTAATGATGGTAGGTAATAATCCGGATAGAACAATGCAGGCGCTATGTCAACTAAAATATCAAGATATAGATGAAAAAAGAAACTTTAGACCTGTTTCGGATTATTCAATGCCCAACGTATCTGACAAAATTATCCGTATAATATTAAGTTATACAGATTATGTTAAACGTATTGTTTGGAGTGAACTGTAAATCATATATTCTGTGAATTGGATAATTTCTGAATTATTTTACCCTGATGAAGTTTCTACTGCAAAGATTCTAACAGAAATTGCATTAGAAAAAGTCTCAGAAATGCAAGTGAGTGTTATTTGTGGGCCTTCTGGATATGAAAATTCATATTTTACACAGAGCAAAAATCTAGACAGTAGGATTAAAATTTACAGGATTTCTCTCCCTAAACTTAATAAAAACAAACTGTTTCAGAGAGTATTAAGATTATTGCTATTGACTCTTAAAATGAGTTGGAAAATACTGATTAAGGTAAAGAAAAACGATAATGTTTTCATGACGACTAACCCTACATTTTTACTTATCCCCATTTCATTAATAAAAAAAATAAAAGGGTTTAAACTTGAAATTTTAATTCATGATGTTTTTCCTGAAAATTTAGTTCCTGCAGGGCTTATTAATAGAAATAGTTTTAAATACAGACTTTTGAGTAAATTATATAATTTGTCTTATAAGAGCAGTGATAGGATTATAGTTTTGGGGGAAGATATGAAAAATTTAATTTTAAAAAAGATTTCACCCCGAAAAATCAAAATTGATATAATTAATAATTGGTCAGATAATGATATTTATCCAGTTGACGATTTTGATATTTCAAAATATCTTGGAATTGATGTTAATAAAAAAGTTGTGTTTGGTTTTGCTGGAAATTTAGGGCGAGTTCAGGGAATTCTGGAATTCATAGATTTATTTAATAAAGCTAACAATCCTGAAGCTATTTTAGTGATATTTGGTGATGGAGCTTTAAAATCTTTTATTCAGCAGAAAATTAAAGATGAAAAGTTGCATAATATTCATTTTTTCGGTCAAAAGTCAAGGAGAGAGCAAAATTCTTTTTTAAATGCGTGCCATATTGGTGTTGTGTCTTTGGTTAGAGGTATGAAAGGACTGGGTGTGCCTTCAAAGACTTATAATATAATGGCAGCAGGTAAACCTATTTTTTATATAGGAGATAGTGGTTCTGAAATTGATAATTATGTAAAGAAGTATGGTTGTGGTTGGTCTTATTCTTGGGATGAAGAATATAAAATAATATCAGAAATAAAGAATTTTACTTCACTAAGTTTATCTATTATCTTAGAAAAGGGGAGTAAATCACATAAAGCATCTTTGAATTATACCAAAGATAGAATGTTAAAATTATTCTAGTTCTTATGATTTGTCTATTAACTGGCGGTTCAGGATTTTTGGGATCAATTATTGCGAAAACGATTTCAAAAGAAAATAAACTTTATATTCTTTCAAGAAATTATGGACAATTTCAAATTTCTTTGGAGCAGCAGGTGCCAAATTTTTCTTATAAATTTGATTTAGTAATACATTCTGCAGGGAAAGCTCATAGTATTCCAATTAATGAATATGATCAAAATGAGTTTTTTAAAATTAATGTGATCGGGACTCAAAATTTATTAAAAGGATTAGAAAAATGTGGACTCCCAGAAAAATTTATTTTTATTAGTTCGGTATCAGTATATGGTCGTGAATCAGGAAGTTACATTTCCGAAGAAACTCCACTTCAAGCTAAAGATGCTTATGGATTAAGTAAAATTCAGGCGGAACAAATTGTAATTGATTGGTGTAAAAGAAATAACATTATTTGCACTATATTGCGTCTACCATTAATAGTAGGCTTAAATCCACCAGGTAATTTAGGCGCGATGTTAAAAGCAATTAAAATGGGTTATTATTTTAACATTGCAGGTGGAAATGCAAAAAAATCAATGGTTCTAGCCACAGATGTCGCAAAATATGTTTTGGCAGCTTCTGAAAAAGGTGGTATATACAATTTAACGGATGGATGTCACCCAACTTTTAATGAATTTAGCCATGCTTTAGCCTTGCAATTAGGGAAGAAATACGTTCCCAACATTCCTTTCTTTTTTGCAAATCTACTTGCCAAAATTGGAGATTTTATGGGGGACGATTTTTTGATAAATTCAAAAAAAATTTCAAAAATCACATCATCTTTGACTTTTGATGACACAAAAGCTAGAGAAGCGTTTAATTGGCACCCAAAATCAGTATTAGATGAATTAATGTTTCGCAATTAAAACTTAATTTAATAGCGGTCTTGCACATTAATACAAGCTTCATTCATACTTATTATCAAGGTAAAAAACATTAGTGGGGTATAAATTATTATATCTTTGATTGATTTTCGCATATTTTGAATCGAGATGTTTTCTTTTTAATAAATAGTTCAAAGTTAAAATTTAGTTCAAGCCAACACATTTAGTGAGCTCTTTAATTATAAACAATCAATTACATGAATATTTTTAATGACAATCAGAAAATAACACTTAGTTTATCTAAGCTTTTAATAATTTTCTATTTTCTATTTTTGCTTTTGGAAGCATTAAAAATTGGCGGGGGTTGGGATTTAAATGAACAAATTGATTTTGCTCAAAGATTATTAAAGGGTCAAAACATATATGCAAACGGGATGTCTGATTTGTTCTTTCCAACATCACCGTACTTTCCAGGAGTGGGATATTTATCTTTTTTTTATAGTACTATTGGATTTAAGGATGTTTACTTAAATAATGGGGTTATGTTATTTACAGCTATTCTTTTTGGGCTAGTTTTTTTTGTTTTAATATATAGATTAACTCATTACCTATATCCAAATATTCATAAATCATTTATTTGGAGTATATTGGCTATTTTATATATAACTCATTTCTCTCAATATAAGTCTTACATGCTGGAGTTTAAGCCAGATACCGTAATACTTGTTTCAGGATTATTTATCTTTTTGTTAATTGAGGGTAAAAAAAAATTACACCTGGTTGATTATTTGATTATTGGACTTTTATTATTTATAACATCTTTTTTCAAACAAACTTCATTTATAATATATATATTAACTTTTTTACTCATTATTATCAAAAATGATATTGCATTGAAGCATCGTATTTATATTTTATTTTCCTACTTTCTTATTGGTATATCTAGTCTTTATTTAGTATTCAGCACGGAAAATTTATATTTTTTTACAATTAAATCTATGAGTCAGCATCCGTTTGATTTGATTAGTTTGATGATATTTTTAATAGAATCTGTATTTGATAATTTATTTTTTATTGGCACCTTGATAATTTATTTTTTGCTTTTTAATTACAAGAATAAAAAGTTAATTGAGATAAAATATTTACTTTTCTGTTTTTTGTGGCTTGGATTTGCAGTTCTTTCTGGTGGAAAACTAGGTGGAAATGTTGGTAACGTTGAAGTGGGGCTAATTGTTTTCATGCCTTTTTCTGTGCTTTCATTAAGCAAGTTATTCGAATTTATAAAAAAAATCGATTTGTCCGTTATTTGTATTTTATCATTCCTATTATTTCGATTTTTATTATTGTCAGGAAGAGGAACGTTTGAGTATATTCAAAAAGTGAAAAAAGATTTTGAAATCATTAATATTTTAGAATCTGAGTTTAAGGATGAGAATGCTTTTGTTGACGGTTCAACATATATTATTGCTAAATCTGCAGGCATGAATATCATAACGGAGGCCAATACACTTGGCCATTTTAACAATATCCCTTCCTATGATATGTCTAAAGTTAAAGTTGCTATAAAAAGTAGAAAATATGATTTATTTTTATTTACTGGGGATCTTAATTATTATAGAGACCGTGAAATAAGTCAAAACATTGATAGCTTATATAAAACTTATATTAACCATCAACTTCCAGATAATAATTACAAACTTTTGACTTTAAAAAAGTAATTAGTTTTCATGTGAATCTGATATATTGAAAATTTATTTTATTACTAAATTAAGATGTTCAGTCGTTTTTTTGCGTTTATTATATTGATTATTTTATCACCTGTTTTTATTGCTGTGGCATTTGCTATCTTCTTAGAAGACGGATCGCCAATATTCTTCAAGCAAAAAAGAGTTGGTATAAATTATACTTTCTTCAACATATACAAGTTTAGAAGCATGAAGAAGAATACGCCTAATGTCGCAACGCATTTATTAGAAAATCCTGAATCCTATTTGTTGCGAATAGGAGCTTTATTGCGGAAATTGAGTTTGGACGAATTACCTAACCTACTTAATATCATCAAAGGTGAAATGGTATTTGTTGGGCCGAGACCCGCATTATATAATCAAGATGATTTAAT
>JACCDK011391776.1_pt1 | contig 25901 bp, 22 predicted proteins | sample 7445871 | NCBI WGS metagenome assembly JACCDK01 (sample SAMN15323436, study PRJNA562643) | freshwater metagenome | isolation source: river surface water | place: USA:Blue River Watershed | collected 2017-08-15 | reverse complement strand
TATAAAGAAAAAAAATTCGATGCTAGAGAATTAAAATCATATAATGAAATTGGCCATTTGCCCCCATTTTTTAATGTAAATTCTAATGCTTTTAATTCCTGCAAGTGACCTTTTCCATCAAAAGAAAATTCTTTTTTAGAATTATTAGAAAAATATTTAACTTTTTTAAAATCAATCATTTCAATTATCTGCCCATCAAAATAAATTTCACATTTTTCTTTTTCAACAGCATTAGAACCCATACTAGTATATGTCAAATTGCAAATGGAGCCATTATCATATTTTAAAATAGCAGAAAAATTATCATTTTTACTCCATTGTTTTTGTTTTGGATTTATACTTGTTGCATAGATTGATATACATTTTGCTTCAGTAAGAAAATTAAACAAATCATAAATGTGACAAGCTTCTCCAATATTTCTTCCTCCTCCTTCTTTTTTATGAATCCAAGAATCTTGAGGTATAAATCCTGCATTCATTCTGTAATTTATAATTAATGGAGTCGTGGATGACTTTATCAAATTTTTTATTTTTTTTATAGAATCTGAAAATCGTCTATTAAACCCAGTCATTAGGATTGGTTTGTTTGTAAAATCATTCCCATAAAATAATTCTATTTTTTTTAACTCTTCTTCATTTAATGCTAAAGGTTTTTCAACAAATACATGCTTATTAGATTTTAAACCCTCTAAAGTCATACTCGCATGTAAATCATGTCTAGTACAAATCATAATAACATCTACTTCGTCATCCGTTAATACAGTCGAAAAATCAGATGTGGCAATTTTAGAATTAAATTGCTTAGCAACTGAGATTGCAGTAGTACCTGAACGATTCATAATCGTATGAATTGAAAAAGTAGACGAAAGATGATTAATATTTGGCAAATGTGTTGACCTGGCAAATCCTCCAGATCCAATCATTGCAATATTTATTTTGTTATTGTTAATAGGTTGATTATGAAGATAAACTTGAGCATCTTGAACTCTTTCTTCATTTCTAGTATCGTATTTTAAAATAAATAGTAGATTTTTCAACTCACCATTTTGCATCTTTTCATAAACTTGTGGCGCTTCTTCAATATTAAAATGTTGGCTAATGTAATCAGAAAGTATTATTTTATTTTGATTTAATTGTCGAATATACTCCTCCATATTTCTATTTTCAGTCCACCTTACATAAGGCAAAGGATAATCTAGACCTTCAACTTCATAAGTTTCATCATACCTCCCTGGTCCATAAGAAGTAGAAATAAGAAAATCAATTTCTTTTTTATAAAATTCTTCTCTTGAAAAATTTATCGAAACGTTCCCAACTAAGACAACTCGACCTTTTTTCCTACAAAAATGCATCGATTGATCTATAATATTATCATTTGAAGCAGATGCGGTAATTATTACAGCATCTGAACCATAATTTTCAGTGTATTTTAATACACGTTCAACTACATTTTGTTCGGAAGCATTTATGCCAAAATTTAAACCATTCTTTAAACCAAGTTGAACTCTTGATTCATCAACATCAACTCCTATTACAATACAACCATTATTTTTTAAAAATTGTATTGTTAATTGACCTAAAATACCTAAACCAACAACTACTATGCATTCACCCATTGTAGGTTTAGTTCTTCGAACTCCTTGTAATGCAATTGCACCTAATGTTACAGTTGAGGCTTCTGCAAGATTAATATCATTATCTAATTTTACTGCTAAATTTACAGGTACAACAATGAAATCAGCATGATATGCATATCCTGCACCTGCACATGCCACGAAATCTCCAACTTCAATATTAGTTACATTTTCACCAACCGAAACTACAACTCCTGATGCCGAATAACCAATTGGATAAGCAGAATTTAATTTACCCGACAATAAACTTTTTGCTTGGATTAAACCTTTTTCTTTAATTAGATCATATACCTTAATTAAATATTCAGGTTTTTTTATCAACCTTCTATATAAAGATTGAGCTGAGCCTTTTACTGTAGCAATTTCAGTTCCTGGGCTAATACAAGAATATAAAACGTTAACTAAAATATTATTTGGTCCAACTATTGGCCTAGGAACATCCTCAATTATTATATTTCCATTCTTGACTAGTAATTGTTTCATTTAGTTTTTTTATAAGAGTATTCTTCAATTAAATTTATATGTTCTTGGACAATTTTTTCATTTGTAAAAAGATGTAAGGCCCTAATCCTACCATTTTTTGAAAATTTAATTCGAACTTCCTCATTCAAAATTAAATTTCTTAACTCTTTTAAATAAATGTCTGTATTTAATTTATTATTTTTAAAGGGTATTAATATGCCTGATACATTGTTTTCAATAGTCTCAGAATGGCCTCCTGAATCAGAAGAGATAACAGCCTTTTCTGACATCATTGCTTCAATATTTGCAATACCCATACATGCATGATTTAATTTAGTTGGCGCTGTAAAAATATCACATGATGCAAAATAAAATGGCTTTTCTTCAAAAGATATATCGAACGCATATCTAACTTGTATGTTACAAGAAGCTAAATTGATGACTTCTTTACAGAGTTCACCTTTGGCACCAACTATTAATACTATAACTCTAGGATCAATAGCTGTAATTCGGTTGATATTACTTATTATAAAATCAACGCCCATATCTATGCTTATCCTCCCCATAGTCATAATTACTATTGCATCATCTGAAATATTGTGTTTATATCTAATTGATTTTCCATTCAATGTGGGATTATATAAATCTTTATCAACATTATTATAAATAACTTTTGTTGAAAATTTAGTATCAAGAAATTTTTCTGCAGATTTCACACAATATGAACTACATGAAAGTAATACATCTGCATGAAGTAACGCTTTTTTTAAAAAATATTTTTCGGTAAGATATAAATCTGGTGTCAAAATTAATGCGCCATAAATTGTACAAAAAAGACCATCTAATTTGCTTTTATCTATGTGGGGTAAAACATAAACTTGATCATGAGCATATGTAAATATATGAGTAATATTTTCTTTTTTAATAATTTGATTTACTTTTTGTCCTATAAAAAAAGCTCTCGTATGTTTAACTATAGGAAGTCCATTTCGTTTTCTTAAACTAAATACATATTGATTTAAATTGCTTAAAATATTTTTTTTGAAAAACAGAACTGGTGAAAATTTTATAACATTTACACCCTTTTCTATTACTATTTCTTCTAATCCATTTTCTTTATATGAAAGAGTAAATACATTATAACCACGCTTATACATTTGTGGCAATAGTTCATATAAATTACTCGCAATACCTCCATAAGGAGGTGGCCATGGGCCAATAAATAATATATTTTGTTTCAATCTATACTTGTTTAAATTCGTTATTGCTTTTTATTAAACTATTATTTAATATTCCTAGCATAAAAAAATAAAACATTACACTTGGAATTGCCAATATAAAAGTGTTAGTTAAGCCAGGTAGTATAAATGGTATAATTAAAATTATATCTAATTTTAATGCATATTTATAAATTACAAACAAAAAAATTAAAATTGTAATTATTCCGCCAGTGATTAATAATCTAAACCAGTCATTATGATAATAGCGCGGAGATTCGTCAAATGGAAAGTAAGATTCGCTTATTTCATGATTAAACCCAGTTCCAAAAATTGGAGAGTATTTAAAACGCTCTTCAACTGTTTTAAATAATAACAAAGGTCTATTAATACCTTGCGAATCGTCTGTATTTTTATCTAGAAATGTATCAAACGTTCCATTAAACCTTTTAAAAGCATACTCTATCGTCTCTGAAGATGATATATTTGTATTTTTTTCTACGAATGTTTTACTAAAAAATAAAATTAATAAAATAAAAAATAAAAATTTTAGGAGATAAAATATGGCAAATTTCTTATAGTAATTAGCAAACACCAAAATTCCTAAAATTATTGAAACTATCATCTCACTTCTACTTCCTAATACAAAAGATAATAATACTGGAGGGAAAGTTAAAAGGTATATAAAATAAGAATTATCTGTTTTTAATATTTTTTTTCGAATAGAAACAACAATAAATAGGTATATAATATTAACTTGTAACATTGACGTATTAGGATTTCCAAAAATGCCAACAGGCCGAAGCAAATTCACGAAGTAATCTACATCAGAAATACCCAACTTTTCTGCATCTCTATAATAAAAATTTGCAATTGCTGGTATATAATTACTTCCAAAAATAAATATAAAATTCAAGATAATAGAACTAAAAAATAAATAATAAAGCCATTGAAAGTTAAATGATTTAAAATAATTTGAGTATCCAAATGATAAAACAATCAATATATAGATTAAAATACTCCATATAGTTTCTACCAAAAGCATATTAGGTATTACAAGTCCTACAAATACCTCGCCTAACAAACCACAAAAAATGATTATTATAAATGAGGTAAATATGATAAATACATCTTTAGTGATACGCTTTTTAAATAAAAAAACTTGAAGGGTCCAATATGTTAATAAAAGAAATGAAATTTTTAAAGAAAATGTTCCAATATGAAACATTGGCAAAAGTAACAAATCAGTTATAAATAATAATGCAAAAGGGAACTTTCTAATATGTATCAATGGATGTATTAATTATTTCACAAATTTCATCAATTTCAGAATCTAACAAATCTGGATAACTTGGTAGATTAATTCCACGCTTACTTAAATTTTCGGCAACCGGAAAGAATTCATTTGAATAAAATACAGGCATAGTATGAACTGGATGAAATAAAGGCCTAGTTTCTACTCCGTTATTACTTAAGTTACTTCTAACTAAGTCGCGAATGTCAGAATTTGCCAATAAAATAGAAACCATCCAGTAGGAATGTCGAGTATCCTCTATTTCTGTTTGGAATTTAATATTACGCCCCTCTAACTTAGACTTATATAAATTCAAGATCTCTCTTTTTCTAATTAAAATATCATTTGCTATTTCTAGTTGTGCTACACCAATTGCAGCACAAATATTTGTCATTCTAAAATTAAATCCAATATCATCATGCCAATATTCTTTTGTAGACGAAACAGATTGGCTTTTAAAATATTTTACTTTTTCAATTAACTTTAAGTTATTAGATACAACCATGCCCCCTTCCCCTGTAGTGATTGTTTTATTACCAAAAAAACTAAATGTAGATAAATCACCAAAAGTACCTGCAGACTTACTTTGATAACATGTGCCAAATGCCTCGGCTACATCCTCAATAAGATATAATTTATGTTTTTCACATAATAATTTTATACTATTCATTTCACAACAAGCACCATATAAATGAACTATTAATAGGGCTTTAGTATTCTTTGTGATACTTTTTTCAATTAAATTAATATCAATATTCCAAGAATCTTTATCAGAATCAACAAAAACTGGAGTTGCTCCAACATAAGCTACAGCATTAGCAGTTGCGACATAAGTTAATGTAGGCATAATGACCTCATCACCTTTGCCAATTCCTAATACGTGTAAAGCTAAATGCAATGCTACCGTTCCATTTGAAACTGTAGTAGCATATGGCGCATTGATAAATTTAGCGAATTTATCTTCAAAATCATTTATAAATTCTCCCTTAGAGGAAATCCATGTTTTATCAATACATTCATTTACATATTTAGCAACATTTTTTGATAATTTAGGCTTGTATACAGGTATGTTCATAGTAAATAATTAGGTAATAGAAAAATAGATGTATTATTATCAGATAAATGCTAGATCCTGACTAACATAAATATAATTTATGCTAAAATAAGGAATAATAAACATTAAATAATTAAACAATTTTGTATTTATAAATAAAATAGATCAGAAGTCTTTCTTGAAACATCAATAAAGAGAGTTTAATGTTTGAATCAATATTAATATAAACTTACAACAACAAATAGATGTTTATTTTAGCTTTATACTTCTAAATTTTAATTCCAAGATTCTGGAAGTGTACGGTTTGAATTAATAATACTATCTAATAAATGATCTAAATAATAATTTTTCCCTTTTTCTAAGTCATGCAGATTTACAATTTCATATTTAAAAAAATTATCTCCATAGGCCTTTTTAGTAAGATTCCATGGAATTAATGTTTTAATAAAATAAAAATATGAAAATAATCTTACTTCATCAATATTGATATTGTTAATTCTATTGTTTAGCAATTCTTCTTTATAATCACCTACAGTTCTAGGAAAATTAACCCCGTGTATAAATGAGTATGGAGCTTTGGCAGTTATTAATATATTTTTAGAAGAGAGAAGTAATTCAATACCTAGTGTGCCATTATATAATATTGCTAAATCTATAAAAGGAAAAAGTTTATACGTGTTAATTTTCCAACTAGGCTCAATAATTGTTACATTTTGTGGCAGAATCGGAAATCTTTCTTTAATAAAATCGGAAATTGTTTTAATAGATTTAGCAGAGTCAAAAACTTCTCCAGGATGTGGCTTAATATATAAATGAATACTAGAATTATCTTTCAATATTTCTATCGTACTAATAACCCAATCAATAACACCATTGTATAAACTACCTGTCTCACTCATGCCAATATCCCAATAAATATTACTAAATAAAAAATAATTTTTTTTTGTTTTATCAATTGTGAAATATTGAAAAATATTTGCCTCTTCATCAAAAAAATTTAAAGAGTGAAAAACTTCAGACAGCCCGTTAATTCTATTTTGAATGAAATTGAATAAGATATTATTTTCAGTTTTATTTAATGGCATAGATTTGCGAGCACTAAGCCACTGTTTATATCTATTGTCACTTTCGTATAATTCATACCAATTTAACAATAATGAGTTAAAATTAAATTGAGAAATGGACAAAAGATTAAAAGGTACGCCTTTATTTTCATAATATTTCTTAAAAGGGTTCCATGCACTATATTCGGACATACTATTTAATAGCCGAGTAGGACTCCATTCATTAAAATATTTTGCACAAGCTAATGAGATTAATGTAGTCTGTATATTCAATAATTTAATGTCTTCAACTTTTTCTGGCACAGCACCATAATAATATCTAACTACTGAATCATTTATAATTTGGGTGTAATTAATATTTTCAATTTCTATATTATTATTTTGATTTAATTTTTCTGATAAGGAATTAATTCCTCTTAAATCATTATCAGAAATGATATTTGATATATATTCTACGTCTAGATCAAATAAACTAACAATGTTTTTTACATTAAGCTTACAACTAAAGCAGGCATCTTTATCATCACTATTTTTAAATGATTTTATTTCACAAGCTGGTAAAAATCCATTACAAACTAAAACTTTAACCTCAGCACCTCTTAGTTTCAAAACTTTTCCTATTAAAAGGATTTGATAAAATTGGTAATGTGACGTTTCAACTAAAGGAATTAACACACGTTCTCCGATGTAATCATTAGATAAAATTGGCAGATCATTTGTTAATTGTTTTCGTAAATTAGGTGCAATTATAAACTTAATTTTAACAAATAATTTTAATTTATTATGTAAATAAAAAAGGTGTTTTATAAATTTGATATAATATTTTTTCATTATGCTAATATGATTTTCGGTTAAGAAAAAGATGAATGTTATTTCATATTTAATTTTTGAAAATCTTGATTATTGTTAATTAATTCTGAATATGTACCATGGCCAATAATTTCTCCATTTTCCATTATAATTATATTGTCACATTTTTTTATTGTTGAAAATCGATGCGCAATTATAATTATTGTGCATTTTCCATATAAATTTTCTAATGCATTGATAATATGACTTTCAGTTAAATTATCTAATGCCGATGTCGCTTCATCTAAAATTAATATTTTAGGGGAATTATATAATGCTCTAGCAATTCCAATTCTTTGTCTTTGCCCTCCTGATAACCTTACGCCTCTCTCTCCAACTACTGTATCATATCCATTTGGTAAATTTATTATAAAATCATGTATACTAGCCAATTTTGCAGCTTTAAATAAATTTTCTTTATCAATTTCATCTTTTAAAACTCCAAATGCAATATTTTCAGCTATTGTACTATCCAATAAAAAAATACTTTGTGGAACATACCCAAGTAAACTTTTCCAGCTAGAGTTATTGAAAGTATCTATATTACAATCCCCAATTCGTATATTTCCAGAATCGGGTCTATATAACCCAAGTAAAATGTCAACGAATGTAGTTTTACCGGCTCCTGTTCCACCAACAATACCCAGAGTTGAATTTGGTTTTAGTTCTAATGAAATATTTTTGAGAACTTTTGAGGTTGAGCCAGGATAGGTATAATAAATATTACTAAATTTTATAATTTGGTTTAAATTAAACGGAGAAAATTTTGATTCAATACTTTGGTTATTATTTTTTAGATTTAAATCGGTTTTAATAATTGAAAACGCAGTTTCTGCATGTTTTAAAGATGCAAAACCTTGGTAAATTATTTGTATAGCAGGTATTGTCTTATAACCAGCAAACGCAAACAATGTTAATATTGGCAGTATCAAACTCATGTCTGTATATGTATGCTTAAGAATTAACGTCAAAATAATAAGTAAAGAAAAAGCGATTGTTTCAAGTAAAAACTTGGGTAGTTGAGTAATTGTTTGACTACTAGACCACAATTTTGCATATTTATTAATATGTAAGGAAAACATATTTATGAAATATCTTTCATTTTGCGCAACTTTTATCTCTTTAACACCTCCAATAGACTCACTCAAAACTTGAAAGCTGTTTTTCGATGCAAGGCTTCTTTCGATATTTGGACTATCATTTATATTTTTAAAAATTAAATTAAAAATTAATCCAAAAACAGAAATTATAAAAAATATTGATAGAGCTGCTTTAAAATTTACGATAGAAATCAATAGTATTATTAGTATTAGCAATATAGAATTACTAATAATCGAAAGAACTGGTGTTATAACATTGCTAATCACGTAGTCTGTATCTGACCATATAATTTTTGATATTTCAGAAGAATTTTTAAATAAAAAGAAATCATATGGTTGATTTAAATAACCATCCAGTAACCTTTTTTGAATTGAAGATCTTAATTTTCCTATAAAAACATTAGTCTTATAAACAGAGTAGGCTTTTATCGAATTTGAGAAAATTAATATTAAAATTATAACTACTCCAATAAAAAATATAAAATTATTTACTGAAGAAAATTCAAATATTTTATAAGCTTTAGAAAATATTTTATTTTCATTTATAAGATTTGGATTTGCAATCATTGAAAAAAATGGCATTATAGAAGCAATGCCAAAAATTTCAAATATTGCAACTATAAATAACAGTAGTGTGATTTTTATGAATTTATTTATTTCTGATTTTAATAAAATACGAAAAGGGTTTTGAAAAATCATTTTAGAGTGGTTCATCTTTTAAATTATATTTCTAACTAAACAAAAAGCTTCAGCATATTCAACACCAACAACAATACCCCACCTTTGAGCTTGAATTTTGAGCGCCTCTGGAGACCTAGGATGTGGATATGCCCTTCTTTCAAATTCATAATTTTCCATTCCTTGTATTTTGGCATTCAAATTTTGTAAGCTAATTGAAACAAAAAGATTTGGAAGAAAATGTCTAGGGTCAGATGGGGATCTCCATTCTGTACCAGAAGGTGTTTCAAATGTAATTATTGTTTTAACTGACTCAGATTGCATAGGTCTGCATGCAGTTATTACAGATTCAAAAGTTCTTTGATGATCAATATTTACATCTCCTCCATGGTGAGTAAAGATTACAGATGGATTAAAATCCTTTTTTTCTTTTTCTACTACTTTAATTATATCTAAAAGTGCTACCTCATCAAAGCGATTATCTGGAAAATTATATAGCGAAAGTTCATTATATCCAATTGAGGCTTGTGCCTTTTGAGTATTTTTTTTATGAATTTCAAGTTGTTCATCCCATTCTTCAACATTTCTTGCGTCAGATCTTGACGTAATTCCTTCTCCAAGAATTACTACCCTAGAATATATATTATACTCATTTATTAACTTATTCATTGTACCGCCAAGGCCCAATAACTCATCATCTGGGTGAGCTACAATAATCAGAATTCGTTTATTTCTTAATGATTCTAACATCTGCATTAATTATTTGATCGTCTTTAAATGATGCCCTAGAAAATTCGAATCGAAAGTTCTCAATTTCCAAATACGCATTAGGGTAACCTTCGCAATCGAGCATACGTATATAATCGTAAACTTGTTTGAGTGTCTCTAACTTATGAATATTTCCTTCTTCTTTTTTCCGTCTTTTAAAAATTACCACTTCGCCTTTTTGACTTTCCGGCAAAATTGCATTTGTTATTATTTCACCAATCATTTGTTCTATAATAGGAACTATTCTTAGAAATATTTCTTGAGCTGTTCCGTTTAAACTTAAAGTCTTTTTCAAATAAACATCTCCAGCATCTAATTCTTTAACAACTTTGATTGCTGATATTTTGGTTTCTTCTAAACCATTACAAATTAAATTTTGCAATGGGCTACCGCCTCTACCATAGGGCAAATCAGTCATATGAAAAACGATGCAAGTATATTTTTCAAATATATTATCAGGTATAATATATGACCAATGAGGAATGAAAATTATTTCGGGGTTAATTTCATCAAGTACGTCTAAATTGAAATCACTTTTTTGGGATATTCTTATCCAGTTAAAAATTTTTGAATTTGATAAGTTTTCAAAAAGCGAGTCGTGCCATTTCTTTTCTGACAGTAATATAAATGATCTCATATATTATCCCAACTTATAGGTGTGCCAGCTTTAATATCTTGACTTGCAATTTTTCCTAAAACTATATCATAAAACTTTGGTAATAATCCATTCCCTGGCCTTAATACTTTTACATTACTTTTTGTGAAAATTTCTCCTTTTTTAATATCCTCAACACAAAAAAGTGAACGTTTAAAAGTTAAATTTTTCTCCTCAGCTTTAAGGACCCCGTAATGAACTTTTCCCAATGAAAGAAAAGTTCGTTCGCTTTCATTTACTAGATTTCGTAACTCTTCCGGTTCAATTGAAAAAACGCTGTCGACACCTCCATCTTCTCTTCTCAGTGTAAAATGTTTCTCAACTACACATGCGCCAAGAGCAACTGCGCCTATTGCTACTCCAATCCCCATTGTATGATCAGACAAACCAACATGACAATTGAATAGTTGCTTCATATGTGGAATTGTGAGAATATTTGTATTCTCAGGTGTTGATGGATATGTACTTGTACATTTTAAAAGAACCAATTCCTTACAGCCATTGTTTTTCAAAATTCGAACAGCTTCATCTATATCAGATAAATTTGCTGCGCCAATAGACATTATTACTGGTTTGCCAGTTTGAGCAACTTTTTTTAACAATGGCCAATCTGTATTTTCAAAAGATGCTATTTTGTAAATTTCTACCCCTAATTCTTCCAAAAAGTCTACAGCTGTTTCATCAAATGGTGTGCTGAATGCAATCATTCCAAGCTCCTTTGCATAATCAAATATTTTTTTATGCCATTCCCATGGTGTAAATGCCTCGTTATATAAATCATATAATTCTCTTCCATTCCAGAGAGAATTTGAATCATTAATAGTTAGAGCTCCCTTTACTGTCATAGTATCCGGAGTATAAGTTTGTAATTTTAATGCATGTGCACCTGCTTCAGCAGCGGCCTTAACTATGTCTAAAGCACGCTGTAAGGATTGATTGTGATTACCACTCATTTCAGCAATTACAAATGGTTTGCAATTTTCACCAATTTCAACATTTCCTAACTTGATATTTTCCATTTCTCAAATATTTGATAACTATTTTTATTTATTTCAACGATTTCGTTTTTTTTAAAGCCCAAAGAATTAAAAATTTTAGCCGAAGGAATATTTTCAACTTTCACATACGCAATTATAGGTTCATTTGCTTTGAAATAGTTAAGTATTTCTTTTAACATTGACTTTCCTAACCCTTTTCCTCTATATAATTTGTCAACAGAATAATCAATTAGCCAAACATTTTTCTCAAATTCAAATCTCACCTGACCTATTGGTTGTTCATCAATTAGAAAAATAAAAATTTTAGAAATTGAAGAATCTAAACGATTCTGAAACCATTTTTGATGCCCCTCCCAAGTAATCAATTGAGTGTTTATGGCATTCTGTCTTACATCTAAATCGTTTGCCCAATCAAATAACAATTCAACATCAGCTTCTATTGCTCTCCTAAATTTCAATCTTTATAAATTTTGAATTAATGAAAACAATCTATCCCCTGATAAACCATCAATTATTTTGGGGACTTTTTTCTTAATTTTAAAAGATGCATTTAAAGCATTGCATATTTCTTCGCTACTAAAATAGCCTGCACTTATCACAGCATTCATATCAATATAATCTTTCAATTGCTTTTCCTGATTTTTTGCATACATCCCTGCAATAACTGTTTTACGCATTGACAAAGACTCAATCATTACTCCACTAGCAGGTACAATAGCTAAATCTACTTTTTCTAGTAAATCAACAAATTGTTCATCATCAATTGAAATCTTAATATTTATTCTTGAATCAACAATTTTTTCTATTTCTTCATAATGAATAAATGAGTGTCCGATTACAACATAAATTTTTTGAAATCGATTAAACTTTACAACTTCTTTCAAAGTTGAAATTGTAACGCCCTTACTATCTGAACCACCAAAACAAATTAATACATTTTTGATTTCCAATGTATCATCAACAATGTTATCTAATTTTTTTGCATTTCTTAAAAATGCGGGGCGCAAAAAAATATAATTTAACCCTAGTGCAAATTGTGTGTACGATTGAGCATCAAACTGATTTGGATTTGCGGATGGAAGTGAGTTAATAACCAAATCCGCGTATATTTTACCCAACTGCAAATCATCAATTAATACAAGTTTGGCTCCTGATTTTTTAATTGATTTTTGGAAAGTAGCTCCAAACCAATATCCATCCAATATGACAATCTCATCCCCTTTAACAAACTCGCTCATATCATAAGGAACTTCATCTTCGCTATTTTTCTGATCTGGCAGAGAATAATTTATTTCACTAACATTGAAAAGAGGAATCTTTAGTTTCTTTAACTCATATGAGAGAAATTCTGGAGAACTATGACTTATAAATATTATGTCAAACTTCTTACTTAAAACATGGCAAAAAGATATCATTCTATAAATATGCCCAAAGCCAATATTATAACAACCGTCTGCTCTTATTATTATTTTTCTCAAGAATGTATTCTTATGTTAATACCCGAATTTTTAATCTGTGATCTTGTTTGCATGAAATTTTGATCACGGTGAGCAAAAAAAGACCCAGCACTTACTGCATCTGCATTTCCTATCAAATATCCATCACTAAAGTCTTGAGCTACACCACATCCTCCAGAAGTTATTACTGGAATTGAAACAGCTTCAGCAACAGCTTTAGTTATTTCATTATTCAACCCTTTACGCATCCCATCATTATCAATAGATGTTAATAGAATTTCTCCAGCCCCTAAACTTTCGCATTTAATTGCCCATTCGACAGGATTGATTCCTGTATTTGTAATTCCATTCTCAATAAAAACTTTGTATTGTCCATCTATGTCTAATTTGAAATCAATTCCTACTACTACACATTGAGCACCAAACCTTTCTGATGTTTTTGTAATAATAGATGGCTTTGTAACTGCAATACTATTAATTGAAATTTTATCTGCTCCATTTGAAAGTAATAGTCTAAAGTCATTTTCGTCATTTACACCTCCACCAACTGTAATTGGCATAAAAATTTCTTCTGAAACTTTTGCGATAATATCAGCTAGGCGTTGAATAGACTTATTACTCCTGTCGATATTAACAAAAATCAATTCGTCTGCTCCTTGATCTTGAAAAATCTTTGCTTGCGAAACAGGGTCACCTATTTCAATGATTCTATCAAATTGTTTTGTGATAACCAATACTAGTTTTTCTGAATTTCTCTCACTGGATTTCATTTGAAGTTTCGGAATCAGTCGTTTTTTTGACATTAGGGTTTCCAGGAAATAAAGTTATCTAATATTTTTAGTCCTATATCTTGGCTTTTTTCTGGGTGGAATTGAGTTGCAAAAATATTATTCTTCAAAACAGCTGCTGTAACGGTATGTCCATAATCATAAGTGGCCACTAGATTTTCAGGTTCATTACAGGACATGTAAAAGGAATGAACTAAATACAAGTCTGGCAATGCAGGTAAATCATTGAATAAGGGAATAGATTTATTATAGGAAATCTCATTCCATCCTATATTTGGAATTTTTAGCCCTAATTCTGTTTTTGGATGTAATTTAATCACTTCTGCATCAAACCATCCAAGTCCTTCATATTTTCCACCTTCAAGACTAATGTTTGCCATCACTTGCATACCCAAACAAATGCCAAGTGTGGGTTTCTTTTTTTCTAGAACCTGTGTATTAAGTTCATTCACAAAATTTTCTGAATGTAACTTAGCAATACAATCTTTAAAAGCACCAACTCCCGGAATGACTATTCTGTCAACAGATTCTAAGTCCTCTGGTTTTTTACATATAACTACGTCAGTTCCTAAATAATCAAATGCATTGTACACTGACATTAAGTTACCCATACCGTAATCAACAATTCCTATCATTATACTATTGCGCTTTTTTCCATCTATAAAATTGTTCTTCAGCTTCTTCCCTTTTCATTTTACCTTCTCTTGTCCATGAGTCAAAATCTGGAAGTTTTTGACCAGATTCTTGTTCAAAAACATTCAGCTTCCAAGGAGATACAGAATGGCTTTGTGCTATTTCGAAAAATTCAGATTCAGTTAAACCAACCATTTCTAAAAATATTTCTAGACTTGGGGGCTTTTTGCCCTCAAACTTAGAAATCATATCTAAGCCTTCCTCCCTAGTTAGCCTATCATGACGAATATCTATTGATGCTAAATGTGTAGGTCTGGTATATCCACGTTTAATATATTTTATATAATCACGTACACCTTGCATGTGACATTCGATTTTTTCATAATTATATTGTTCTGGAACATTCTCAACTAAGTCACCCTTCCAACCTAAATCATCTGCAATCACTTTTGACTGCATTTTAACATCCCAAGGAATATATGATCCAAGACACACTGATTTATAGTTTAATTTTCTCAATTCTTTTAATGGAGGATAGGTATAAGGCTTAAAATCTCTTTCGTCAACATTACCTCCTAGTCGAATCGCCATGTCTACAGCAGTAATACCCAAATTCACAAATCGGTTGAACCTTTTTTCATCTACTTCTTCTGGTTGATCATAACTGTAATAAGATGTATATTCTGCAGAAGGTTCACCCCAAAAAATTAGAGGCACGTTATATTTGAGAGCAACCCACATAGGATACGAAAAAATTCCTGTGTGACAATGCCAACAAAAATCACCTTTCTCTAAAAAACTTTGCAGCATTAGTTTCTGAACAACCTTCCAGTTTGGTGTGAATGTATGAAAATCAGCACCGAGGTTTCTTAATACACTAATAGTATTTTCATTCAAATTTGGTCTTAAAAAACCATGATCGAATCTTACTACTAATGGTTTGATTTTATACTCTTTCATTAAGTAATATAAAGTCCATGTACTATCCTTTCCGCCGCTGAAAGGTATAATACAATCATAATCATATTTACCTCTATGTGATTCTATTAATTCAGTAAGTTCTACTTTTTTTTGAGCCCAATCTATTTTTCCATCTTTATACTCAACTTGTCTACAAACACTACAAACACCTTGTTCATCAAAAGTTATACTTTCATGTGTTTCCGGAGTTAAGCATTTTGTGCATCTTTTAAGTGTTACCATATATTTTTGTTTTTTTAATTTAATCTTTTAAATCCACTGTGACATACTGGCCCATCTAAAAGCTGATTGATTTCTTGATTTCCCATTTCACAACCATGGATTGTTTTGTAAATGCCATCAAGTACATCAAAGTACATTTTAAAATACTCATCATTATGCTCAACACAAGCATAAAAATTCGTGCTTGCTAAAATTCCGTTTTTCAACATTTCCTGTGTTAAATAGGTCTTATATTTTAATGCATTTTCACCTGCAAATGAATAAGTAGATAAAGCAGGAATTCCTGAAATAGAAATAGTCACACCATTTCTTTCTGCTAGATCCCTCCACCCTTTTTGCATTTTTTTTCCTAAATCTGTAATTGTTTCCCAAGACTTTACTCTTTCCATAATTTCTAGAGTCTTTAAAGCAGCAGTAGGCCCAATACGTTCAGTCCAAAATGTACTACTAATAAAAGTTTTCTGAGCCGCTTCCATCACTTCTCTCCTACCCACAACGGCTGTTAAAGCATATCCGTTGCCTATAGTCTTACCAAACATTGCAACGTCAGGTTCTACGCCATACTTTAAATAAATACCTCCATAAGTTTCTCTAAACCCAGAAGTGCATTCGTCAAAAACTAAAACGATATTATTTTTAGTAGAAATTTCTCTTACTTTTTTTAAAAAATCATTCTCTGGTCCAAAATTTCGAACAACTTCCATTTTGATAACTCCAATGTCTTGAGATGATATGAGTTGTTGCAATTCTTCAATATCATTATAATGAAATGGAAATACTGTGTTTTTCAAATTTTTTGGAACCCCTTCAGGATTCAATCCAGGCAATAGGTGTCCTGAAAGGTCATCTACTTGATTATGATTTGTTGCAAGATACCAATCATGCCATCCATGGTATCCACAAATTGCTACCTTATCCTTTCCAGAGGCAGCTCTAGCAATTCTTATAGCGATAGCATTTGCCTCTCCTCCACTTCTTGCAAATCTTACCATATCTGCCCAAGGATTTAGTTCAACTAATTTTTCAGCTAACATTACTTCCTCAGGGCAGTTAAATGTACTCATGTTGCCATTTCTAATAGTTTTTATAACTGCTTCATCTACTTCATCATTTCCATATCCTAAGGTATTTGTTCCAATACCCATGATACTCATGTCGATATACTCTTTGCCATCTAAATCCCAAACCTTGCAACCTTTTGCCTTAGAATAATACGATGGCCAATTATCTGGGAGAAACATTTCTGGCCTCTTTGACAATAACATTGTTCCACCAGGTATCAATGTTTTAGCTTTTTTATACAACTCTTGACCTTTACCCATTGTTGATGTCTTTATCGTTTTTAATTGATTTCAAGTATCCTTCATTTCGTATGATGCCAGAATTAATTTTATTTAAATGATGTTTTTTTATGTAATCCACATAATCTTTCCAATTAGCATTTACACCTAATTCCATAACAATTTGTTTGACTAATTCTAAATCTTCAGGCTCGTCTACAGTCATTCTGATATCAGAAAAATCATCCGGAGAATCATAATTAACCGCTTTAAAAAGTTTGCGCCCTAAAGAATTTATATTATTTCGAATAAAAGGAGTAACATGCTCTCGCTCAGAATCAAGTTTAGCAGATTGCCATGCATTTTTTAAAGTACCAAAAGAAAAAACTTCTACATCTTGTCCATCGGGATAATGTTCTTTCAAAATATTTGAAGCATAATCTACATTTGATGATTGAGCTAACTCAATTACAGCATCTATTAACTTGGGATCTAATAATGGACAGTCAGAGGTAACACGTACAATCCATTTTGGCAAAAATGGTAACGCAGCTTGATAAAATCGATCTAACACATCAAATTCAGATCCACGAAAAACTAATAAATTATTTTTGATTGCCCAATCACTTACTATATCATCACTTGGATTATCTGTCGTTGCTATCAAAATTTTATCAACAAGTTTTGCTTGTTTTAACCTATCAATATGGATTTCGAGTAATTTTTTTGAATTAATCTCTTTGAAAATTTTTCCAGGAAAGCGAGTACTACTCATTCTTGCTTGAGTTATTAATAAAACACTTAATTCCATAAAGATGGGTTTAATAAATCGACATTATGAACTACAATACTATCAATTCTTTTAATTACCTCTTCACTTAGAAAACAATCACTAATTGTTTGAAGATTCAATTTAAGTTGATCAATGGAATCAACACCAATTATCACATTATTTATAAGTGCATTTTGAATACTATATAATAATGCCATTGAGTGCATAGTAATACCAACTGAATTTGCTATTTTATATAACTCAGAAATATATGGAAGCAAAGATTTATAAACCTCATTATCATTTTCCTGATCTAAAAAAAACATCCCCTGTAAGAATGGCGAACGAGTATGTGTAATTACACATTCAGAATTCATAGATTTCAATACATCCGCTCTTTGAAAATTATTGTCTAACAAGTTAAACGGCAGTTGTATTACATCTAATTTTTTAGTGCCATCCAGCAAATTCATAACCTGTGAATTTGTATAAACAGATACCCCAACTTTTTCAATATAATCTGAGCCCTTATTGTATATTAACCAATCAGATAATTCATCGTCGTTTCTATAGGTTTCAAAATCATGGCACATCAATAAATGAATATTCGAAATCTTCAACTCATTTAAGTATTGATTAACTTTACTTTGTAATAAATTATTATTGATGTTTTTGGGTATTTTAGTTATGATTTTGAAAGAATGGGAAGGATTTAATTTGTGATAATGTCCAATTACTTGATGAGATGTTCCATAAGCTTCGGCCGTATCAATTACTCTTACACCTTGGCTAAACGCGTATTCTAATATTTCAATAGCTTTATTCTCATTTATCTTCCCAATCTTATTATTAATTCCGTAATCAAGTCCCATTTGAACAGTACCAAGAATTAATTTATTTACCCTATTCATTTCAAATATTTCCCAAGTTTAAAAAATTTATTCTGTGACACTTCAATGCCATTTACCTCTAAAGTTTTAACTAAACATACTCCACCTTTAACAGCAATTTTATACTCATTACTAGCAGTCTTACCAACTATTAATCCATATGCAAAAGGATGGAATTCAATATTTTTAATAAACTCCGCTCTTAATATACATAGTTTTATGTCTTCCAAAAAACAAAATGCTCCAGCAAAAGGATAACCAAATGCAAAAATGAATTTAATTATATCCTCCCCTGACCAATTTTTAAAATCTATATGACCATCTCTTAAAGTCAAAAGTCGTGGGAAAACAGTCGCTAAGTCAGTGTTTTGTTTTTCTGGAATGAAATGAGAATCACTAAGCTTAATTAAAGCGTTTACAACTAATTTTTTAAAAATTGACATTCGAGCTTTAAAAATATCAATTGGATAAGAATAATTTAATACATCATAATACTCAATTTCAATAATATCTCCTGTATCAATACCTTCATTTATATAATGAATACACCCATATTTTTTCTTTCCCCACTCTCCGTTTAAAATCATCCAACTATCACTTGCCGCTCCTCGATAATTAGGTAATGGGGTTGTGTGTATATTTAAAACTTTTTTAGAGAATCTTTGCAAAAATGTTTTCTTTATAATATTCCTACAACCAATACTAATAATATACGAAGGTGAATAACTTTCAATTAAATCAATTGCCTCTAAATCATTCACATCGTTAGATTCAAATACTGGTATATTATAATCATCTTTGACATTAAAGACATTGTAGCCAAAATCGCCATATAGATATTTTCTTTTTTCAATCATTTCAAGATCTGCTGCATGTTCAATAAAAGGATGAGTAATTACTAGTACGACATTATATCCGATATTCGAGAATAACAATGACTCAATAACAAATTTTACTCCAACTCCATGACCTAGAATTACAATATTTTTCATAGAAATTAAACTTGTTCTTTATAAAACTCAATAATGAGATTAGTGATATATTCAAGTTGATTGTCTGTTAAAGTAGGATACATTGGAATACTCAAGCATCCATTATAATACAATTCTGCATTCGGAAAATCACCCTTTTTGTAACCTAAACTACTATAATATGGCATTAAATGGCACGGTATGTAATGAACTTGAGTATACACATTGTTTTTTTTCAAAAAATTATATAGTTCTAGTCTTTTATGTTTTAGATTCAAAATATATAAGTGATATGCATGTCCGACTTGAAAACCAGAATGATTATGAATAAAGGACACTTTTTCAAATGCTGAATTATAAAATTGAGCAATTTTTTTACGACGTGCTAAGCCATGATTAGCTCTTTCTAACTGAGAAAGTCCCAATCCTGCTTGAATATCTGTTATTCGATAATTATAACCAAGACTTTGCATTTCCATATACCAACCAGGGTACTCACTTGATTTACTATTTAAATCTCCTATCGCAATCTGAATACTATTGGTAAAAGATGATTCGGATTTTGTTATTCCATGAGTTCTTAACTGTAATAACTTGTAATAAAGGTCTTTATCGTTTGTAGTTATCATTCCACCTTCGCCCGTCGCAATATGTTTCACAGGATGAAATGAAAAGATAGCCAAATCTGCATATTTGCCATTTCCACAATTTTGGGATTCGCCGTTACTGTCTACAAAATAGCCTCCAGGAGCATGACATGCATCCTCTATAATCCACATGCCATATTTCTTTGTTATTGCTTTAAGTTTTTCAAGATTGACAGGAAGACCTGCAAAGTCAACTGGTATTATTCCTTTGAAAGTACCGGCTGGATAACTAGCCAATAACAGCTCAAGTTTATCAAGATCAATCAAGTATGTATCTGGATCAATATCAGAAAATATAACCTCACCTCCACAATACCTTATACAATTCGCAGATGCGGCAAAAGTAATTGGCGTGGTTATTACCTTATCTCCCTCTTTTACATTAAGTGCTAATGCTGATAAATGCAAGGCAGCTGTACCATTCGAAACTGCAACTGCATACTTTGCACCAACATAAGCTGCAAAGGCATTTTCAAATTTAGAAATTAAAGGGCCTTGTGTAAGATTGTCTCCTTGAAGGGCGGATGTTACAGCATTAATATCCTCTTGTGTAATATCCTGTCTCCCGTATGGAATTATTTTATTCATGTGTAAAATTTGAATCAACGTGTTCTTTGATAAGCGATCTAAGCTCTTCAACTGTTAACCATTCTGTATTATTGAATGAATTGTAGCTAAATCCATCAACAACCTTTTTTGCATTATTTGAAGTTAGAAAATGTTGCACATCCCATTTAGGTGTAGAAGGAAGAATGACATAATACTTTCCAAGATCATAGGTCAAAAAAGAATCAGAGCTTGTAATCATCTCTTCGTGTAATTTTTCACCAGGTCTGATACCGACAATTTTGATCTCAGCATTTGGCGCGATTGCCTCAGCGATATCGGTAATTTTATAAGAAGGAATTTTTGGTATAAATATTTCCCCGCCCCACGCATGTTCAAGTGCATACATAACCATATCTACTCCCCCTTGTAAGGAGATATTAAATCTAGTCATATTTGAATTAGTTATTGGCAAAACACCTTCACTTCTTTTCTTCATGTAAAAAGGGATTACAGATCCATTTGACCCCATTACGTTGCCATACCTAACAACAGAAAATTTAATTGAGTTCCATCCACTTATATTATTAGCAGCAACAAACAGTTTGTCAGACGCAAGTTTGGTTGCACCATATAAATTAATTGGTGCACAAGCTTTATCAGTTGATAACGCAACTACACGCTCTACATTTGTTTCTAATGCTGCATCAATTACATTTTGAGCCCCATGTATATTTGTTTTCACACATTCATCAGGATTATATTCAGCAATTGGCACATGTTTCATAGCAGCAGCATGTATTACATAGTCAACTCCTTTGAAAGCTCTATTTAGTCTGTTTTTATCTCTAACATCACCAATAAAGTATCTAAGTTGTGGGTAGATTTCAACTGGAAACTCTTGCGCCATTTGAAATTGTTTTTGCTCATCACGAGAAAAAATTATTAGGCGGTTGATACTAGGAAATGTTCTTAATATGTGTTTTGTTAAAGCCTTACCTAACGAACCAGTTCCCCCTGTTATTAAAATAGATTTATTTTGTAGCATTTAATGACTTTATGTTTATATTGATTTAAAAAAAATTTGTCTCATAATATTTATTCCTTGTTCTACAGAATAATATGGGTTATAACCTAATCTGTTTTTTGCAAGTTCTAAGGATGCTAAACTATGTTTTATATCACCTTTACGTTCTTTGGAATAAATTGGTTTTACACCTTGACAATCGAAATTTAGTGCAATTAACTCCCATAGTTCTGTTAAAGAAATTTGTTTTCCGCATGCTACATTTGAAACCAAATCATTATTTACATTTGAGAATAATGATTTCATATTTGCTTGAATAACATTTTCAATGAATGTAAAATCACGAGAAGTTTGACCATCACCATAAATTATTGGCGCTTTTTTATTCAATGCACTTTTAATAAATAATGGTATTACTGATGCATATGGATTATCTGGACTTTGTTTTGGGCCGAAAACATTAAAGTATCGCAAACCAATCGTCTCAATTCCATAAACTTTACTAAATACACTTGCATATAGCTCATTTGTCAATTTTGTAACAGCATAAGGAGATAATGGATTGCCTATATTTGCTTCTTTTTTTGGTAATTCTTCACTATCACCATATGTTGAGCTACTCGCAGCATAAATAAAACGTCTGACACTTTCTGACTCGTTAGATGAAATTAACATATTCAAAAAACCGCTGATATTTACATCATTTGTTGTAATAGGATCAGAAATCGATCTTGGCACAGAACCTAATGCAGCTTGATGAAATACGTAATCAATCCCTTTTACCGCAGTTCTGCATGTTTCAATATCGCGTATATCACCATTTATAAACTCGATTTTATCCGCATCTATAAAAGCCTGAATGTTCTCAATATATCCATTACTTAAATTATCAAGCACTCTAATTTTACCGGCTTGATATTTAATCAAGTATTCAACTAAATTGCTTCCAATAAAGCCAGCACCACCTGTAATTAAAAATTTTAATTCGGAAATATCTTTGTCATGATATTTTCTATTATAAAGGAGTGGATTAAATAATTCAGTATTAGATTTTTTCATGAAACTCATTATTCATATTCATTCTTGATTAAATAGCCGCTATCTTTTAAAAATTGTTCTTTTTTAAATATTTCTATATCGTTTTTAACCATTTCTTTTACCATTGAAGAGAGTGTGTATTTGGGCTTCCAGCCTAGTTTAATTTTTGCTTTTGACGGGTCTCCTATCAATAAATCTACTTCCGTAGGACGATAATATCTTTTATCAACTTTCACCACTTTCTGACCAATTTCAATATGTTTATTTCCATTGTTATTTGTAACAATGCCTATTTCGTCTTCTGCAGTATTTTCGAATATAACTTCAATACCAACTTCAGCAAAAGCCATAACTACAAAATCACGAATATAAGTTGTGATTCCGGTCGCAACTACATAATCTTCTGGTTTTTCTTGTTGCAACATCAACCACATTGCTTCAACATAATCTTGTGCGTGTCCCCAATCTCTTTGAGCATTCAAATTACCCAAGAAAATAGTTTTTTGCAGCCCTAATACAATCTTAGCAACGCCACGAGTAATTTTTCTAGTTACGAAAGTTTCACCCCTAAGTGGTGATTCATGATTAAACAAAATTCCATTACAAGCAAACATATTATATGCTTCACGGTAGTTAATTGTAATCCAGTATGCATAGAGCTTAGCTACTGCGTAAGGGCTTCTGGGATAAAAAGGCGTGTTTTCACTTTGTGGAACAGCTTGAACAAGACCATATAATTCTGAAGTTGAGGCCTGATAATATTTAGTTTTTTCTGTAAGACCTAATAATCTAATAGCTTCTAAAATTCTCAAAGCTCCTATTCCATCTGCATTTGCAGTATACTCAGGTGTTTCAAAGCTAACATGAACATGACTCATTGCAGCTAAATTATATATTTCATCTGGTTGCACTTCCTGTATAATTCGAATAAGATTTGTACTATCTGTCATATCCCCGAAATGTGCAAAAAAGTTTGAACTTTGAATATGAGGATCTGAATATATATGGTCAATTCGTTGTGTATTAAACAAAGAACTTCTTCTTTTTATTCCATGAACTTCATACCCCTTCTTTAAAAGAAATTCTGCAAGATATGCTCCGTCTTGTCCAGTTATACCTGTTATTAATGCTTTTTTCAAATTATTTCCTTTTTTATAAACTTTAAATTAATTTTAATTATAACCTAGCATCGACAATTTCTTTAGGAAGAATGCCTTTAACATCATAAATAACACCATGCTTTACAAATGACTTTACATCAAGTTGCAGAAATTCTTTATGAGCAACTGCTAATATCACACCATCAAATTGTCCGATTGGAAGTTTATTAGTTATTTCAATTCCATATTCATGTTTCACTTCTAGTACATTAGCCCAAGGATCATATACTTCAACATTAATATCAAAATTCCTTAATTCATTATAAATATCAATTACACGAGTATTTCTTACATCTGGGCAATCTTCCTTAAATGTAAATCCAAGAATTAAGATTTTAGAATCAATTACCTTTAAATCTTTTCTCATTATCAATTTTACAATTTCTGTTGCTACATGCTTACCCATTGAATCATTTAACCGCCTTCCAGCTAAAATAATTTCAGGATGATAACCCATTTCTTGGGCTTTCTGGGCTAAATAATAAGGATCTACTCCAATACAATGTCCACCAACCAAACCTGGTCTAAATTTTAAAAAATTCCATTTTGTACCTGCCGCCTCTAACACCTCAGATGTATCAATACCAATTAAATTAAAAATTTTACTTAACTCATTCACAAAAGCTATATTAATGTCTCTCTGACTATTTTCAATAACTTTAGCTGCCTCTGCCACCTTAATACTAGAAGCCTTATGAGTTCCGGCGGTAATTACGGATTTATAAAGTTGGTCAACTATTTCTGCCACTTCAGGCGTTGATCCACTAGTGACTTTTAGAATTTTAGTTACTGTATGTTCTTTATCGCCTGGATTGATTCGTTCAGGAGAATAGCCACAATAAAAATCTTCATTAAACTTTAATCCACTCTTTTTTTCTAACACCGGAACCATCTCTTCTTCGGTCACTCCAGGGTAAACAGTAGATTCATAAATTACTATGTCTCCTTTACTTAAATGAACAGCAATTGTCTCACTTGCCTTTATCATTGGGGTTAAAACCGGTCTATTGTGTTTATCCGTAGGTGTTGGCACAGTAACAATATAAATATTACAATCACTTAATGCCTCTTTTTCTGTTGTTAAGTGAAGCCCTATAGAATTAACATTTTCTAGATCTAAAACTCGGTTCAATAACTCACTTTCAATTTCAAGTGTTTCATCAGTTCCTGAATTTAATTCACTAACTCGATGAGGATTAATATCAAACCCAATTACTTTATATTTTTCAGCAAAAGCTACTGCTAATGGAAGTCCCACATACCCTAAACCAATAATTGCAATTTTTTTATCTTTCATTTTCATATATTATTCTTTAAAATAACGCACAAAACTGCGCACATTTAACCTGTTTTTAAACCTTTTTCATTAACCTATAAACAAAAAATCAAACATATAAAGCGCTTGATTTTCAGCTTATTAATGATTTATAACTATCTGCAAATACCCAATATTAGTGTGGACCACACTAATCCAATCAAACACTTTTAAGCAACTAATTTTTTATATAGTTGTCCAAAAACCAAATACAATACCGTTAAAAATCCAGCCAAGAATCCCCCCAATACAAATGATTTTATTCTTCCTAGTTTTTCTATTTCTAATGGAAGGATAGGTCTATCAATTAATTGTACCAATGGGGTTTCTTTTCTTAAACTCACTTTAGATAATTCTAATTGTGCTACTAATTGAGTTAAAATAGCTGTATTGGCTTGTAC
>JACCDK011132079.1_pt1 | contig 25954 bp, 24 predicted proteins | sample 7445871 | NCBI WGS metagenome assembly JACCDK01 (sample SAMN15323436, study PRJNA562643) | freshwater metagenome | isolation source: river surface water | place: USA:Blue River Watershed | collected 2017-08-15 | reverse complement strand
GTCCCATAGAGTGACCGCGAAGGGATTCGAACCCCCAACCCTCAGAGCCGAAATCTGATATTCTATCCAGTTGAACTACGCAGCCGTTTTTTTTTAGATTATTAGATTGTTAGATCTTTTGACTGGTTAGATTTTTAGAAAATTAGATATATTCTAAGGTTGCTATGATGTCTAACAATCTAAGACGTCTAATCTATACCAATAGTTTTTTTACTATTGTAGAAATTACTTTCCCTTCTGCTTGACCACCAATTTGCGCTGATGCCAATCCCATCACTTTACCCATAGAAGCAATTCCTGCAGCACCTGTTTCCGCAATAATTTTAGCAACTACAGCTTCAACTTCTTCTTCTGATAATTGAGCAGGTAAAAACTTTTCAATAACGGCAATTTGCGCTAATTCTGGTTCAGCTAAATCAGGACGATTTTGAGCAGCAAATATTCCAGCACTGTCTTTACGCATTTTTACCAATCGTTGTAAAATTTTAATTTCATCCGCTTCAGAGATTTCCTCTTTGGATCCGCTTGAAGTTTGTGCCAACAATAATTCCGATTTAATGGCACGCAAAGCCTCTAAAGCAACCGTATCTTTGGTTCTCATGGCGTTCTTCATTTCGTCCATGATTTTTACAGATAAACTCATCTATTTCTATTTTATTAAATTAAAAGTATGATTATTTTTTGTTGGTATTATTTGATATAAAAACCAATAATTTAACCCACTAAGCAGAGGCAAAGATAAAAAAAATAACCCGAAATTTCTAATGGAAACTTCGGGTTAAATCTTAATTGATAATTCTGATTAATCTACATTGTCATGCAAGAAAGAATTATTTGAACGCAACTGCACATCGTCATTGCTATCAATTCCTAAAGACATTCTAGAGTTGGCATTCATGCTGCTGTTATCAGATAAATCTACTCCTAATCTCTTATATGCTGGCTCTCTCTCTAACTCATCTACACGAGATGAATTGTTATGAAACTTGTAATTAAACTCTTTTAACTTTCTTCTTCTTTCGTCAGCACGAAGTTTTAAAGTCTCTTCAATAGTCATTTCTAGAGGAGAAATATCTTCGATATGTGTAGCGTAAGTTGGTTTATTTAAATCCGCTACTTTCATAGTAATATTTAATGATTCTTCTACTGGCTCAGAAATAGTTTCTGTTGGTTTAGAATTCAATAAATCATTATCTATTTCCATATACTCTTCTAAAGAATATTTGATCACTCCGTTCTCATTTAATTCGGTTACCGAAACAAATTCGATTGGCTCATTAACTTCAATATTTTTAGTTTCGGCAGTTAAGTCAAAAAATATGTTTTCTTCTTTTTTGCTTACAATTGGTTGCTCTACTGGTAAATCAAATGAGAATGTAATTTGCTCTTCTTCTCTAACAATAAATTTAGGCTCATTTACTTTAATTTCATTAATTGAAGGCGTTTCAAATTGGAAATCCAAATCATTAATTGGTGAAACGATTTCAAAAGTAACATCTAAGTTGCGAATAAATTCATTCATTGCAACTAGATCGTTGTCTACTTTAGCAAATACAGGAGCTTCAATAACTGCTGGCTCTTCTTCGATTAATTCAAAGATAATTTTCTCTTCTTTTACAGCAATTGGTGCATCAATAATAGATGGAATTTCTGCTACATTATTTTGAGATAAATCGTGAACCATTTTCTGATCCTCTTCTAATTGAAGGATGATCTTTTTAGGCTCAGTATTTACAATTTCGTTTTGTTGTTCTACATTAAAACCAGTTGCAATAATCGTTACTGCTATAGCATCGCCGTGCGCTTCATCTTCACCAACTCCCATGATAATGTTGGCATTGTAACCTGCTTCGGCTTGAATGTGATCGTTGATTTCTCCAATTTCATCAATAGTGATTTCACTTGTACCAGAAACGATAAGCAACAATACGTTTTTAGCACCCGAAATTTTATTGTCATTTAATAAAGGAGAATCTAATGCAGAAATAATCGCTTCTTTAGCTCTATTTTCTCCGCTAGCAACTGCAGATCCCATTATTGCTGTTCCACTATTTGCTAAAACAGTTTTAGCATCTTTTAAGTCGATATTTTGAGTATAGTGATGTGTAATTACTTCCGCAATTCCTCTTGATGCTGTAGCTAATACTTCATCTGCTTTTGAGAAACCAGCTTTGAAGCCAAGGTTACCATATACTTCTCTTAGTTTATTATTATTAATGACAATTAAAGAATCTACTTGCTTACGCAATCTTTCAACTCCAAGTAATGCTTGATCTTGACGCACTTTACCTTCAAATTGAAACGGAATAGTTACAATACCCACAGTAAGAATATCTCTTTCTTTCGCCAATTGAGCAATTACTGGCGCTGCACCTGTTCCGGTTCCACCACCCATTCCGGCAGTAATGAAAACCATTTTGGTATTGGTATCTAACATTTTTTCAATATCGGCAACACTTTCAATTGCAGATTGTTGTCCAACTTCTGGATTTGCTCCAGCACCTAATCCTTCGGTTAAGTTTACACCTAACTGGATTTTGTTTGGCACAGGGCTATTTTGCAATGCTTGTGAATCGGTATTACAAACTATAAAGTCTACACCTTTAATACCTTGTCTAAACATGTGGTTGATTGCGTTGCTACCGCCACCGCCTACACCGATTACTTTAATTACATTGGACTGATTCTTAGGTAAATCAAATGAAATGTTTCCAAATTCTGAGTTGCTCATCATAAAACTTTGGGTTTTTTTATTCTACTTTATATCTTTAATTGTCTTTATTCTGCGTTGTCAAGAAAGTCTTTTACTCTTCCTAATATTTTATCCATAAAGGATTCATTAATTTCTGGTTTAGTTGGCTTTACTGGCTTTTCAACCGGCTTTTCTTCTTCTACTTCATCTACAATTTGTGGCTCTTCTTCAACTACTGGAGGCACTTCTCTAGTAATAATTGGTTTTGGAGCTTCCACTATTGAAGCTTGTAGTTTGTAAGCACTTTGTGTATTATTTGCTACACTGTTCATCACCAATCCTACTGCTGTTGCAAATAACGGACTTGAAATTTCTTCTCCCGAATTTCCTGCCAAATGTTCGTTTGGATATCCTATTCGGGTGTCCATACCTGTAATGTATTCAACCAATTGTTTAATGTGTTGCAATTGTGCTCCACCACCTGTTAATACAATTCCGGCTATTAATTTTTTTCTTGGGTCGTCATGACCGTAAGCTTTTATTTCTGCAAAAACTTGTTCAATAATTTCAACTACACGAGCATGAATTATTTTAGATAAGTTTTTTAATGATATTTCTTTAGGCTCTCTTCCTCTTAATCCAGGAATTGAAACTATTTCATTGTCTTTATTTTCACCTGGCCAAGCCGAACCAAATTTTACTTTTAATAATTCTGCTTGTTTTTCAATAATAGAACATCCTTCTTTAATGTCATCGGTAATTACATTTCCTCCGAAAGGAACTACTGCTGTATGGCGAATAATTCCGTCTTTAAAAATGGCTAAATCGGTTGTTCCACCACCTATATCAATTAAAGCAACACCCGCTTCTTTTTCTTCTTGACTTAACACCGCATCGGCAGATGCTAAAGGCTCTAAGGTAATTCCGGATAATTCAATTCCGGTGCTTTGTACACATCGAACAATATTTCGAATTGATGACGCTTGCCCTACCACCACGTGAAAAGTAGCTTCCAATCTTGAGCCATACATTCCGATTGGCTCTTTTATTTCTGCTTGCCCATCTATTTTATATTCTTGTGGCAAAACATGAATAATCTCTTCACCAGGCAACATCGCTAATTTATTCACTTGATCAATCAAGGATTGAATATCTTGCTGGGTGATTACCTCTTCAGAATTTCCTCTGCTGATGTAATCGGTATGCTGGATGCTACGAATGTGTTGCCCTGCAATACCTACTACCACATCATTAATTTTGTAACCAGAATTTTCTTCGGCATCCGTAACAGCTTGCTGGATCGATTGAATAGTTTGGGTGATGTTATTCACTACACCTCTCGCTACACCTAAACTTTTAGATTTTCCTAAACCTAAAATTTCAAGTTTGCCATATTCATTCTTCTTGCCAATCATTGCTACGATTTTCGTAGTTCCAATGTCTAAGCCTACCGCAATGCTTTCTTTATTCTCCATATTATGCCTAATTTGACTAATTCAAGCTTTTTTTATGCTTTATAATTGCTATTTAGTACAAACTACTTGATGACTAAATCTCAAATTTATTTTCTTATATTTTGTTAAAGAACTATCTACAATTGTCTTCTGAAAAAATGCTTTATAATTGTTAAATTTCTTCTCAATCTGAACCATTTTTCCAAACTCAATTTGAAAATCAAAATTTCTATTGGTCATTTTTACGTCGTCATTTGCATCCAACTCCACTCCAATTATATTTTTTTTCAAAAAGGGATCCTTGTAAATTACCCTTAAAACTTGAGCCAGTTTTTTTCTATTTCTTGGACTAATTTCACCAACAACCAATGGAACCCTAGCCGTATTTAATCCTGATAACGGCATCGTATTTCCCTCATTATCTAGATAATAGGTTCCTACACTATCAAAAACCCTTGCAACTGGGGTCTTTTGTTTGACTATGGCTTTTAGCACTCCATCAACAGTTACATACACCTCTGCTTTTTCAACCATCGGATTCTTGTTGATAGAATTTTCCAATTTGTTCAAATTTAAGTCCTCTTTTGCTATACTTCGCACATCTGTTTTATTTTCTATTAACAATTTATTAACCGTTTTTTTACTAATAAAATCAGCGTCATTATCTACAAAAATGACCTCTGTTTTGATCAATTTTCTGTTTGCATTTCTAGTGGATGTAAATGCAAATAGAAAAATTACTAATGCAAACATCAAGATCAATCGAAGGTTTATCCAATTAAATACTTTCATAGCAATGCTTTTTTAATAGAAGGCACTAATTCTCCAATGTCTCCTGCTCCAATTGTTACAATTATTTTTGCGTCACTTTGTTTAATTGTATCAATCAGTTGCTCTTTGGAAACTAATTTTTTATTGGTATTGGTCATTTTATCCAATAACCACGCAGAAGTGATTCCGGGCATTGGTAACTCGCGCGCTGGATAAATATCCATCAATACTACTTCATCAAATTGCGATAAACTTTTTGCAAAATCATCAGCAAAATCTTTGGTTCTACTAAACAAATGGGGCTGAAAAATGGCCACTACTTTTTGATTCGGATACAATTCTCTTACCGCTTGATGCACCGCATTAATTTCGGTTGGGTGGTGCGCGTAATCATCAATATAAACCAACTCATTCGTCTTTATTTGATATGAAAAACGACGCTGCACTCCTTTAAAACTTGCTAATGCATTTTTAATAGCTTCGCTCGATGTGCCATAGGTTTTGGCCATTGCCAAAGCCATTAAAGCATTCATTAAATTATGATGCCCTGGCAATCCAAAAGCAATATTTGAAATCGTTTCTGTTGGGGTTTGCACATCAAAAACATAACTGCTGTTTTCAATTCGAATATTATGCGCTTTAAAGCTTGCCTCTTCATTTATTGCAATGGAAACTCCATGTAAATCCATGCCTTTTGGCACAAACAAATTACTTATATCCTGAACTTTATCGGCAAATTCTCTAAATGAATCTTCAATTGCTGCTTTATCTCCATAAATATCCAAATGATCGGCATCCATAGAAGTCACGCAAGCAATATTTGGATGCAAATGCAAAAACGAACGATCAAATTCATCAGCTTCAACAACCGTTACCGTTTTACCGGTTCCGATTAAATTGGAATGATAATTTTCAACTATTCCGCCAAGGAAAGCCGTAACATCGGCTCCGCTTTCATATAATATGTGTCCAAGAATACTTGAAGTGGTTGTTTTTCCGTGAGTTCCTGCAACAGCAAAACAAAAGGTATCTTTAGTAATTAATCCAAGCACTTCGGCACGCTTTTTAATCGTATAGTCGCGTTCTATGAAATAATTCCATTCCGAATGCGTAACCGGAACAGCCGGGGTTACAATAACCAAGGTGTTTTCGGTATAAAAATCGGTTGGAATTAAATTAATAGCATCTTCAAAATGAATATCCATACCGTCTGCAATTAATTCATCTGTAAGCATGGTTGGCGTTTTATCATAACCCGAAACCTTCTTGCCTACATTCTGAAAATAGCGAGCCAGTGCACTCATTCCGATGCCTCCGATTCCTATAAAATAGACGTTATGTATTTGGTTTAAATTCATTTTTTAAGGCTTTAAGTTTCTTTGGATCTAATGATCTGAGTACTTATTCTTTAGCTATTCTATTAATTTAATTATTTCTTTTACGATATCTTTTGTTGCGTTTGGCTTAGCCAACTGCTTAATGTTTTCACTTAATTCGTTTTGCAATTTTTTATTTGAAATCAATTCTGAAAAAGTAGTTTCAAACTTTTCGTCCAGTTCGGATTCTTTAATTAGAATTGCTCCTTTTTTATTTACAATTGCATTGGCATTTTTTGTTTGGTGGTCTTCAGCCACATTTGGTGACGGAATGAAAATTGTTGGTTTTCCTACCAAACACAATTCCGATACCGAAGAAGCTCCAGCTCTTGAAATCACAAAATCGGCGGCAGCATAAATCAAATCCATTCGGTCAATAAAAGCAACCACTTGCACATTTGCTTTTTCATTATAATATTGGTAAGTCTCGTAGTACAACTTACCGCATTGCCAAAACACTTGTATGTCGTTTGCCAAAATAAAATCAAGTTCTTTTTCAATCAACTGATTTACTCTTCTAGCGCCAAGACTTCCACCTAGAACTAAAAGCGTTTTTTTGGATGCATCCAAATTAAAATAAGTAATACCGTCTCGTTTTTTTGAATCTACATCCAACAAATCTTGTCGTACCGGATTTCCTGTAAAAACGATTTTATCTTTAGGAAAAAACCGATCCAAATTATCGTAAGCCACACAAATGGAATTGGCTTTTTTACTCAATATTTTGTTGGTTATTCCAGGATATGAATTTTGCTCCTGAATAACTGTTGGAATACCAAAACTATTTGCCACCTGCAATAACGGACCGCTTGCAAAACCACCGGTTCCTATTACCGCATCGGGCTTGAATTGTTTTATTATCTTTCTTGATTTCCATAAACTACTAAGTAATTTAAACGGAAACATTAAATTTTGAAGTGTCAATTTTCTTTGCAAACCAGCAATCCAAAGACCTTCAATTTTGTAGCCTGCTTGAGGTACTTTTTGCATTTCCATTTTATCTTGTGCTCCCACAAATAAAATTTCAGCATCGGGAAAATGAGATTTCAATTCATTGGCAATTGCAACCGCTGGGTAAATATGCCCACCAGTTCCACCTCCGCTTAATATGAATTTGTATTGCTTCATTTTCTTATATTATTTTTTATTTTGAACCGCCTTCAATGGATTTTCAGTAATTGAAAAATCATCTTCTTCAACTTCACTTCCCTCTTCGTCTTCTTGTAATTGTTTGTCAATTAATTTTTGAAGCGCCTCATCTCGTTTTTGTTTTTCTTCTAATTCTTGAGCAATTTCTTCGTCTTTCTTGGTTACACTAAGAATAATTCCAATGGCAATACAAGTCATCCAGATGGAACTTCCACCCGAACTTATAAGTGGCAATGTTTGCCCTGTTACTGGAAGTAATTCAACGGCAACGGCCATATTAATTAATGCCTGAAAAACAATTGGAAATCCGAGGCCAACAACTAATAATTTACCAAAAAGCGAATTGGCTTTGTGCGCGGCTACTACAAATCGGAACAACAACAAAAGATACAATCCTAAAACAGTTAGTGCTCCTAATAATCCGTATTCTTCCACAATAATGGCAAAAATAAAATCGGAGGACGATTGCGGCAGGAAGTTTTTCTGAACACTTTTTCCAGGACCCAATCCATATAATCCACCCGAAGCGATGGCTATTTTAGCATTTTTAATTTGGTAATCGTCTTCACCTGGCTTGTCGCTAGTGAAATTTTCAATACGGTTTTTCCAAGTATCTACACGGTTTCTAAAAGCATCTGGAAAAGCAATTACCACCAATACAAATAGTACTAAAGCTGCTATTCCCGTTCCAATGATTATTCCGATGTACTTAATTGGATATTGCCCAATGAAAGTGAGCATAATTACCATTGAAAAAATCAATGCTGCGGTAGAAAAGTTGGCAGGTAATATGAGCGCCAAGGTTATAAACACCGGAATCCATAACTCAATAAAAGAAGCTTGAAAAGTAACTTTCTCTTCTCTCTTTTTAGATAAATAACGGGCTACATATACATACAGCACAATTGCTGCAAGAGTTGAAGTTTGAAAGGAAATTCCAATAAATGGAATCTCTACCCAACGGCTCGCATTGGCTCCTTCGATTACCGTTCCCTTGAATAAAGTATACACTAAAAGCACCCAAATAAAAGGCAATGCTATTAATGAAAGTGCTCTAAAATAGTGATACGGAACTTTATGTATTTTATAAATAATTATGAATCCCAAGAAAACCTGAATTGCATGTTTTAACAAATAGGTTAATGCATTTCCAGATCCGTGGCGCATATAGGCCAAATTACTACTGGCACTATAAACAGACATAAATGAAAATAATGCCAAAAGAGCAATGAATGCCCAAATGACTTTATCTCCTTTTAAACTGTTTATTATTTCTTTCATAATTGAGTTTTGAATAGTAGACTTAAATAAGCCTAAATTCTATTTACAAGTTTCTAACTTCTCTTTTAAATTTGTTTCCACGGTCTTCATAGTTTTGGAACAAATCAAAACTTGCGCAAGCCGGAGAAAGTAATACGGTGTCTCCTTTTTCTGCAATGTGTCTTGCAGTATTTACCGCATCGTGCATGTTATCAACTTCAACCATCATGTCTACCATGTTTCCAAAAGCATCAATTATTTTTTTATTTTCAACACCAAGACAAATAATTGCTTTTACTTTTTCAAACACCAAAGGCATTAATTCGGCATAGTCATTTCCTTTATCTACACCCCCAACAATCCAAACGGTTGGTGTGGTCATACTATCTAAAGCGAAGAAAGTAGCATTCACATTAGTCGCTTTACTGTCATTGATGTATTGCACATTTTGAATTTTCAATACTTTCTCTAAACGGTGCTCTACTCCCTGAAAATTGGATAAACTTTCGCGAATGGTTTGTTTTCTAATGCGTAAAATAGTAGCAACTGAGGTCGCTGCCATTGCATTTTTCAAATTATGTTTTCCCTCTAATGCGATATCAGCGGTTTCCATTAAAAACTCTTCTTCGTTGATGTTGATTTCCATAGTATTATTTTTTAAAGTCGCCCCTTTTTCAAGGTTCTGGGTGATTGAAAATGGTATTAATTGTGCTTTTACTTTATTTATTTGTAACCAATTGTGAATTGCTTCATCATCTGCATCATAAATCAGATAATCTTGGTTGCTTTGATTTAATGTTATTCTAAATTTTGATTCTATATAATTCTCATACTTGTATTCATAGCGATCTAAATGGTCTGGACTGATGTTGGTAAGAATTGCAATGTGTGGCTTGTAATTAATGATCCCATCCAATTGAAAACTGCTTAATTCCAAGACATAGTAATCATAGTTTTCAAAGGCCACTTGCCAAGCAAAACTTTTACCAATGTTACCTGCAAGTCCTACATTTAATCCGCCTTCTTTTAACAAATGATAGGTAAGCATCGTAGTGGTTGTCTTTCCGTTGCTTCCTGTTATTCCAATTGTAATTGCATTGGTAAATGGTGCTGCAAATTCAATTTCAGAAATCACCGGAATCCCTTTTTCTAACAATTTTTTTACAATTGGGGCTTTATCCGGAATTCCTGGACTTTTCATTACAACATCGGCATTCAGAATTAACGCTTCTGTATGCTGTTCGTCTTCCCATTTAATCTCATTATTTGTAAGAACTTCTTTGTAATTTTCTTTTATTTTTCCGAAATCGGAAACAAAAACATCGTATCCTTTTTGCTTTCCCAATAAGGCGGTTCCAACACCGCTCTCGCCTCCACCAAGAATAACTAACCTTGGCATTATCTTAGTTTTAATGTTACAATTGCCACGATAGCTAACAAGATGGTAACAATCCAAAAACGAGTTACAATTTTGCTTTCATGATATCCTTTTTTCTGATAATGGTGGTGTAATGGCGACATAAGAAAAACGCGTCGGCCTTCGCCAAATCGTTTTTTGGTGTATTTAAAATAGGCTACTTGAATAATCACCGAAGCGCTTTCTGCAAAGAAAATGGCGCATAAAACCGGAAGTAACATTTCTTTTCTTACCGAAATGGCCAATACCGCTATTATTCCACCAATAGTTAAACTACCCGTATCTCCCATAAATACCGATGCCGGATACGAATTGTACCATAAAAACCCAACCAAAGCTCCTGCAAATGCTGAAACAAAAACAGTCATCTCCCCCGAATTTGGGATATACATAACATTCAAATAGCTTGATAAGATGATGTTCCCCGAAATAAAGGTGAAGATTCCGATTGCAAGCACCGATATTGCCGAAGTACCCGCAGCGAGACCATCTATTCCATCGGTTAAGTTGGCTCCATTTGAAACTGCAGTGATGATGAAAATTACAATTGGAATGAATACCAACCATGCCCATTTTTCATACCCTTCTCCAGTCCATTCAATAATTTTGGCATAATCCAATTCGTTGTTTTTTGTAAATGGAATCGTTGTGGTAGTCGATTTCATTTCACGAGCTGGTGAGCTAATTGTATTTTCTGTTTGATTAAAAGCAACTGGCTTAGCCAATTTCTCACGAACGGTTACCCCTGGATGAAAATACAATACCGACCCTACGATAAGCCCCAATCCAACTTGACCAATTACTTTGAAGATTCCTTTTAATCCTTGTTTGTCTTTTTTGAATATTTTAATGTAATCATCAATAAAACCGATAGTTCCCATCCAATTGGTGGTGATGATTAACAAAACAATATAGATGTTGTTTAATTTTGTAAGCAACAACACTGGAATAAGTGTTGCAATAATGATGATGATACCACCCATTGTTGGAGTACCCGCTTTTTGATTTTGACCTTCTAAGCCTAATTCTCTTACCGTTTCACCAACTTGTTTGTTCTTTAAAATGGTGATGATTTTTTTACCATAAACTGTAGAAATTAAAAGCGATAACATTAACGCCAAAGCTGATCTAAAGGTTATGTATTGAAAAACCCCAGTTCCTGGAACATCTAAAGTTTTGTCTAAATATTCAAATAAGTAGTATAACATAGGTTCTTAGGTATTTAGTTAATTAGCTTAAAAATTCTTTTACAGTTTCCATATCATCAAAATGGTGTCTAACCCCATTTATTTCTTGATAATTCTCATGACCTTTTCCAGCAATTAATATGATATCATTTGCATTTGCCAATTGACAAGCGGTTTTAATTGCTTGTTTTCTATCTTCAATGGAAAGTGTCTTTTTATAATTTTGTGGCTCTACTCCTTTTTCCATTTCAGAAATAATAGTTGCCGGATTTTCTGTACGCGGATTATCGGAAGTAAAAATTACAGTATCACTCATTTGAGAAGCGATATTTGCCATAATTGGACGTTTGGTTTTATCACGATCACCACCACAACCTATAACAGAAATCAATTTTTCATTATTGGTTCGGATGTTATTAATGGTATTTAATACATTTTCTAATGCATCCGGAGTATGAGCATAATCAACTATAGCCGTAATTTTATCGGAAGAAACAATAAATTGAAAACGCCCAGAAACACTTTCTAATTCAGACAATAATCGTAAAGCTTCCAAGCTGTCCATTCCTAACTCAATGGCAGTTCCATAGATAGCCAATAAGTTATAGGCATTAAAAGTCCCAATTAATTTTACCCAAACTTCATTATCGTTAATTTTTAATAACAATCCCGATAATTGATTTTCTAATATTTGAGCTTTATAATCGGCATAGGACTTTAAAGCATAAGTACGTTTTCTTGCGTTGGTGTTTTGCAACATCACAGCACCATTTTTATCATCAACATTAGTTAATGCAAAAGCAGTTTTTGGCAAATGATCAAAAAATGATTTTTTCACATCTCTATATTCTGCGAATGTTGGATGATAATCTAAATGGTCGTGGGATAAATTTGTGAAAACACCGCCTTCAAAGTGAAGCCCTTCGGTGCGCTTTTGATGTACTCCATGAGAACTAACCTCCATGAAACAGTATTCACAACCCATCGAAATCATTTCGTTCAGATACTGATTGATGGTTAAAGAATCCGGTGTAGTGTGAGTTGCCTTGTATTCGGTATCGTCCACCATGATTTTAACGGTAGATAATAAACCCACTTTGTAACCTGCTTTTTTATATAATTGATACAACAAAGAGGCAATAGTAGTTTTCCCGTTGGTACCGGTAACCCCAACCAATCGGATTTTATCTGAAGGAGTATTGAAATAATTGGAAGCAATAAATGCTAGTGCCGAATTGGTATCCTGCACTTGAATGTAAGTCACATTTGCAGCAATAATCTCAGGTAATGTATCGCAGATAATAGCGCAAGCTCCAAGACCAATTGCTTTTTCAATAAAATCATGGCCATCTGAAACGGTTCCTCTAATGGCAACAAAAACATCATTTTCTTGCACTTTTCTTGAATCGAATTCAATTTTGTTCACAGCAATATCTGTTGAACCTTTTACCGCTTCAATGCCAACTTTATATAATATGTCTTTTAATACCATTTTCATTGCCTATGATAATTCTAAAAGAATAACTGTATTTTTTGTAATTGATCCACCCGCAGGAATAGATTGTCTTTTCACTTTCCCAATTCCTTTTACTTTCACTTTAACACCTAAGTTTCCTAATAAAGCAACAGCATCCATACCGGTCATTCCTTTTAAATTTGGTATGGTATTTTTTACCGCTACAGCTTTAGGATCATTATCTCTATAGTTGTTTTCTTGAAGCGCAATTTTTTGGTTTAGATTTTTAATTTCATTGGTTGAAGGCGCATCGGTAAAGATTTTTTGTGCGATTCTTTTAAATACCGGTCCGGCAACATCTGCTCCATAATATCCTTTGTTTTTTGCATCTGGTTTATGTACCACCACAATGCACGAATATTTAGGATTTTCAGCAGGGAAATAACCCACAAATGAGGATATGTAATGTTTATCGTTTCCGCCATTTGTTCCATAATTTGCTTGAGCAGTTCCTGTTTTTCCAGCCATTGAAAAATCTTTTGAATACAATGATTTTCCGGTACCTTTTTGAACTACATTTTTTAATACGGCTTGTACTTTTTTTACTGTTTCATCCGAGCAGATCTTCGGATTAATTACTTCCTTATCATATTTTTTTATGGTTTTGCTCCATTCTTTAATCTCCGACACAAATAGTGGTTTAATCATTTCACCATTATTTGCTATAGCATTATACAAAGTCAATGTTTGCAAAGGGGTTACCGCAACTCCATATCCAAAAGCCATCCATGGCAAAGCAATGGCACTCCATCTTTTGTCTGCAGGATGCGGAATTACAGGTGTTCCTTCTCCTTGAATTGGCAACCCTAATGGCTTGCTTAATCCCATTCTGTCAATACGATCAATGAATTGTTTTGGGTTGTTTCTGTAGTTTTCATATACCGCCTGAACCATTACCGTATTGGAAGAAATTTCCATTCCGCGACCTAAAGAAATTTTTTGATTTCCGCCTCTATGTGAATCCTCAACATCTTTTCCGTAGAACTTAATTAACCCTCCTTTTCGATCATAAATCTTACTAGTATCTACTTTTTTATCATCTAATAAAGCAATTAGATCTACTAGTTTAAATGTAGAACCTGGCTCATGTGCTTCTTTAATTGCATAATTTTCAGTTTCGAAATAGGTGTCACTGGATGCTGATTTTCCTAGATTGGAGATGGCTTTAATTTGGCCTGTTTTGGTTTCCATAACCACTACACAACCATGTTCTGCATTATAATCTTGTAATTGTTTTAACAAGGCATGGTGAGCAATATCTTGAATGTAAACATCAATACTCGAAATCACATCATACCCATCTTGAGGATCTACATCGTTTCGATCTCTAATTGGCTTCCATTGGCCTTTAGCAATTTTTTGCTTTAATACCTTTCCGTCTTTTCCATTTAAATACTTTTCAAAAGCACCTTCAATACCTACTTGTTTTCTAACTCCGTCTTCATTAATTTTATCGTAACCAATAGTTCTTTCTGCTATTTGACCAATTGGATGAACGCGAACTGGTTTTTGTTCAACAATAATTCCGCCTTTGTTAGAACCTTTTTCAAACATTGGAAATTGTTTGATTTTAGAATATTCGGTATAACTCAATTTGTCAGCAATCAGCGTATAGCGATTTTTGGTATTTCTAGCTTTTCTTAGTATTGCTTCATAATAAGAACTTGGCTTTCTAAATAATTTTCCTAAACTTTCAGAAAGTGGTTTTACATTTTTTTCAAAAAGTTCTTCTTTTGGAACTACCGCATCAAAACGGATGGTGTAATTTGGAATTGAAGTAGCAAGCAAACTTCCATCTGAAGAATAAATATTTCCTTTGTTTGCATGAATAACACACATTTTAACGGTAAGATCTTTGGCTAATTTTCGATAATGCGCACCATGTACCCACTGAATATTAGTCAGCTTTATTGTAATTGCCATCGCCATCAAAAAAATAGCGAATGCAACTAAATAAATTCGGTAAGAGATGTTTTTATCTTCTACTCCCATAATCTTTTAAAGAAACTTTTTTCTTCGGTTTTTTTAACTTTTATCTTAATTGGAGGCACCTGAGACGGAACTACTCCTCGTGATTTCATTTTTTCAGAAACAGTAGATTCCATTCTTAATTTCATCAATTCGGATCTTCTGTCAACAAATTCAGATCGCAATTCTTTTACTTCATTTGTTAAATCAGCTATTTTGAATATTTTCTGATCATATTGGTGTGAATTTGCAATCATTATGATGGCTAATACCACTATAAAAAGTATGAATCGCCAATTTTTAATAGCGTCTTCATTAACTAGAAATCGTGCTTTTAATAAGTTGAAAACTCCGCCTTTCATATCTGCTTATCTATAACTTAATTTAAAAACTACTTCTTTTCTGCTATTCGTAACTTTGCACTTCTGGCACGGTTGTTAATCTTAATTTCGGCTTCACTTGGAACAATAAGTTTTCCAATGTTTTTGAATGGAACCGAGAAGTTTCCGAAGAAATCTCGCTCTGGCTCTCCTTCAAATAAGCCATTTTTCATGAATCGTTTTACCAATCGATCTTCTAAAGAGTGGTACGAAATAACACTTAGCCTTCCCTCTGGTTTTAAAATCTCTAAGGATTGCTCTAAAAATTCTTTTAAAACCTCCATTTCCTGATTCACTTCTATTCGAACTGCCTGATAAATTTGAGCAAGAATTTTGTTCTTAAATTGTTCTGGCAAGTACTTATTCAATACAATTTTTAGCTCTTCTGTGGTGTTAATTGTAGCTCTTTGTCTAGCCTCTACAATGGTTCTAGCAAGTGCAGGAGCCACTTTTAACTCTCCATAATCTAAAAAAACACGCTTCAAGTTGGCTTCATCATATTCATTTATGACTTTACTCGCATCAAGCTCATTTCTTTTGCTCATTCGCATATCCAGATCGGCATCAAATCGAGTAGAAAATCCTCGCTCTGGAACGTCAAACTGATGAGAAGAAACTCCAAGATCGGCCAAAATGCCATCCACTTGTTTCACACCATGAAATCTCAAAAAACGTTTTATGTATCTAAAATTCTCCTGAATTAAAGTAAATCTATCATCTGGAAAGGCATTCTCCCAAGCATCTTCGTCTTGATCAAAAGCAAACAATTTTCCGTTTGCACCAAGTCGACTTAAAATCTCTTTTGAATGTCCGCCGCCGCCAAAAGTGACGTCAACATAAATTCCATTAGGTTGAATATTCAAACCGTCTACCGTTTCTTTTAATAAAACTGGGTTATGATATTCCATGCTCGTCGTCTTTTACATCACCCATAACTTCTTCTGCCAAGTCAGCAAAATCGACTATCGAATCATCAATAGCTTTTTCATAAAGGTCCTTATCCCAGATCTCAATAATATTCACCGCCGATGAAAGCACGATATCTTTATTGATTTGAGCAAAGCCTGCTAAATCTTTAGCAACTAATAAACGCCCTAGAGCATCTATTTCAACCACCTTTACACCTGCGGTAAAACGACGAATAAAATCATTATTCTTTTTAACGAAACGGTTTAGTTTATTGATTTTTTGCATCATTAACTCCCACTCTTTCATTGGATAAAGCTCCAAACAAGGTTGAAAAACAGAACGCTTCAAGACAAATCCGTCTTGAAGAGAGGCAGCCAATTGCTTCTTCAAAGGCGCTGGCAACAAAAGCCTTCCTTTAGCATCTACTTTACACTCATATGTCCCTATTAATGAATTCAAAAAACTAATTTTTAAATGATATGAAGCAAAAATATAAAATAAATTACCACCTTTTACCACTTTCTACCACATTGTTAATAAGTTTTTGATTTTACACAATTTTAAAGCTAAAGCTATCGCCTATATTTTTGAAAATAATTATCCAAAAAAGAGTAAATGATATTAAAATGGAAATATTTAATTGATTTTTATATTGATTTATGAGAATAATTTAAAGAGTTTAAAGTGGGAAGATTTTTTTTGTCTTTTAATAACTAACTGAAATAATGCAAATTAAAGAGCACAGTATTTTTTCATGATTTTCTCAATAAATACAATCCTTTACATACAATTAATTTTCAAAAAATAGGATTATTGTATTAATAGTTTATATTTGTATCACTATAGAAAAAGAGCATTTAATATGGATGGTATCATAAAAAAAGAAGGCAGATATAGCTATCTAGAAATTGGAGAAGGCACTCCGATTGTAATATTACATGGACTAATGGGTGGTCTTAGTAATTTTGATGGTGTGGCCAATTATTTTTCTACTAGAGGATATAAAATTGTGATTCCGGAGTTACCTATTTACACTCAAAATCTATTAAAAACCAACGTAAAGGCTTTCGCCAAATATGTAAAAGACTTTATCACATTTAAGAAATTTGAACGCGTAATTTTATTAGGGAATTCACTTGGTGGCCATATTGCTTTGTACCATACCAAAATGTATCCAGAAAAAATGTTGGGCTTAGTAATTACCGGAAGTTCTGGTCTTTATGAAAGCGCCATGGGTGATAGCTACCCAAGAAGAGGGGATTATGAGTACATTCAAAAAAAGGCAGAAGCTGTTTTTTATGACCCAAAAATTGCCACAAAGGAAATAGTTGACGAAGTATATGCAATGGCTAATGATCGAATTAAATTGATTAAAACACTTACCATTGCAAAAAGCGCTATCCGACATAATATGGCAAAAGATTTGCCAAAAATTCACGTTCCTACCTGCATCATTTGGGGGAAAAACGACACCGTAACTCCACCTGAAGTAGCCTTAGAATTTGACCGATTATTACCTAATTCAACCTTATATTGGATAGATAAATGCGGTCATGCAGCAATGATGGAACATCCTGACGAATTCAATCGTTTACTTGAAGTATGGTTACAAGAAAAAAGTGAAACTTTAAAAAACACCACTTCAAACCACTAATATGAAAATCAATACGGCCGAATTCATTATTAGCAATTCTGATGTTTCTAAATGTCCTTTAGAGCGCTTGCCTGAATATGCATTTATTGGTCGTTCAAACGTGGGTAAGTCTTCGTTGATTAACATGTTAACCAACCACAAGAACTTAGCAAAAACATCGGGAAAACCAGGAAAGACACAGTTAATCAATCATTTTAAAATTAATTCCAATTGGTTTTTGGTGGATTTACCAGGCTATGGTTATGCCCGAGTTTCAAAAAAAACAAAGCAAGTTTTTCAAGAATTCATAACTGATTATTTTGAAAAAAGAGAACAACTAGTTTGTGCATTTGTTTTAATCGACATCCGATTGGAAGCACAAAAGATAGATTTAGAATTCATTCAATACCTGGGCGAAGCTGGAATTCCGTTTTGTATCATTTTTACCAAAGCAGATAAAATCAGTAAAACCAAAATAGATTCGAATGTGGCGGCTTATAAAAAGCAACTTCACGCCAACAACTGGGAAGAAATCCCTCCTTATTTTGTTACCTCAGCCACAGAAGTTATTGGCAAAGATGCACTTTTAGATTATATTGAAGGCATCAACGAAATGGTGTACAAGGACATTAATTCCTTTTAATTTTTATTTCAATTCTAATTTTTCGGCAAAATAATCGGTGAAATCACGCATGGTTGCCGACATTTTTTCATCATTGGTAGCACGCTCATAGGTATCGGCCATAGCCACTAACGATTGATGAATAAAGATTTTCATTTCATCAACAGGCATGTCTTTAGTCCATAAATCAATTCGAAGCGATTCTTTCTTTGCACTATCCCAAATAGATAACATAATGGCTTTAGCCGCTTCATCTTGAACTCCACCATCTTGAGCAGTCCATTTTAATGATTCTGGAATTTTATTTTTGTCTAATTCAACGGTGAATTTTATTTCGGAGGTATTGCTATTACTCATTATTTTATGGTTTGTATTTTGATTTTTCAAATATATCTGATGGATCTGTTTTTAATAATTGAACAACCGAAACTTCGTTGTTTTGCATATACGAACGAACAATTTGCCAACCTACCCATTGCCCAACTCGACCTGGAGTTTCATTATCAATCTCTAAATAAAATTTAGAAAAAGGAGCCAAATTTATAAAGCGGTTAGGTAATTTCGATTCCGTACTGTATAATAATTTATTGCTTACGAAATATTCCCACATGTAACTTTCATTTTCTTGGCACCATTTCACTTGTTTCTCAGTATATCCAATACGTTCTGCATCACTTAAATTTGGTAATAAAACATCTTTTAGATACAATTCCTTTCCCGAATTTATCATTAAGGAAAGTAAATCTTTGTTTTTTGGCGAAGGCAAAATTCGAAATGACAAACTCGATACAATATCTGGTAGCATCTGTTTTTCTTCAAAATTCTGTCTTAAATATGTAGGGAATTCCGAATAAAATTTATGATCTTTCCCTAAATACAACTCCAAAGCAATAACTAATTTATCATTCGCATAAATGGCCTTATTTAAATAATCCATTTCTCCAATTGCCGTATATATTTGAGGCACCTTAATTGTTGGAAAATAATATTTAATATGCTTAAATAAGTCCTCTATTTCTGTTTGTTGTGTTCCAAAATCCTTATACTTTTTCTCTACTTCCTGATACAATTGGCGCCATTGCGGATGTTGCATTTTCTCTACCCAAGCAGCATCTGGAATTTCTTTAGGAAAGAAATCGGGATATTCTGCTTTTACCTTCGGTAATTCTTGCGGAGTAGCATTAAAAAAAGCTTGCTCAAAGCGATGTACTTTCATCGTTACCGGTATTTTCTCTACCTCACGTTCAATTTTACTTTGTTTATTACAAGAGAAAAATAAGAATCCGAAAGCAAAAAGATAAATATATTTTCGCATAGTTAATTTTAATATTTTTGCAAATATACATCACCAAATCGTAATTCATTCTTAAACTATGGGTAAAAAAAGTACTATTCAAGTAGAAAAGGTAAACGAACATATTGTAAACTGGTTAAAATCCTACGCGAATACAGCTAAAGTAAACGGATTTGTAGTTGGAATTTCGGGTGGCGTAGACTCGGCAGTGACCTCAACCTTGTGCGCGCAAACTGGACTACCTACACTTTGTGTTGAAATGCCCATACACCAAGCCACCAACCAAGTAACTAGAGCTAAAGAACATATTGACCAACTCAAGTTGCGCTTTTCAAATGTAAGTAGTGTTGAATCTAATCTTACTCCTATTTATGATTCGTTCAAAGCAACGATGCCTGCAAGCGATGAGGAAACTAAATATAATTTGGCTTTGGCCAATACAAGAGCGCGACTTCGAATGACTACTTTATATTATCATGCTGGAATTCACGGCTATCTTGTGGCTGGAACTGGAAATAAAGTGGAAGATTTTGGAGTTGGTTTTTACACTAAATACGGAGATGGTGGCGTAGATGTGAGTCCGATTGCCGATTTAATGAAGAGTGATGTGTATGCACTTGGCAAGTATTTAAATATTCCGGAAGCCATTCAAATTGCTGCTCCCACAGACGGTTTATTTGGTGACAACCGCACCGATGAAGACCAGCTCGGCGCTAGTTATGATGAATTGGAATGGGCAATGCTTGAAAGTGAAAAAGAAAATCCAACATTGAATTATTCTGAAAGAGAAACCGAAGTATTGAAAATTTACCACAAACTTAATAGTTCCAATAAGCATAAAATGGTTCCAATTCCTATTTGTATCATTCCAAAAGAGCTTCAATAATAAAAAAATAGCTTTTTATTTCGGATAACTTTTCGTAACTTGAAGATAATAGTATTAATTATTAAAAATAAAGTTATGATAAGTGTATGTCTGGCCGATAATTTACCGGTGGTTCATTTCGGCGTAAAATCTTATTTCAGGGAACACCCCGAAATAAATGTAGTGGCCAATGTTGCCGAATTCCCATTAATCTTGGAAGCCTTAAAAAACAAAAAGATTGATGTTCTGATTCTCGATCTCGAACTAAAAGGGTTAAAAAACATCTTTGATTTAAAATTTTTGTTGAACAATTACCCTAACCTTGAAATTATTATTTACACAGGTTTGAATGAGCAAGTGTATGCTTCCAATATTATAAAAGCGGGCGCCTCCTTTTTCTTGAACAAATCGTGCAAACTAGAAACGTTAGGAAATACAATCGTTAAGGTTGCTAATAGCATGCAGACAAAAAGTGCTTCGAAAGGAATAATCAATTACAGAGAAGGTAAAGATTTACATCGAAAGCTATCTAATCGGGAAGTTGAAGTATTGCGCTTCTTGAGCAATGGTAAAAAAAACAGCGAAATATCTAAGATATTAGGATTAAATGAAAAGACGATAAGCACCTACAAACTTCGTCTATTAAAAAAACTGAATGTTTCTAATTTAGTTGATTTGGTTAACAAAGCCAACAACCTAGTACTCGTTTAAGAGAAAAGGGATAACCCCAAAGTCCCTTTAAATTAGAAAAAGATTAATTGTGTCGGGAAATTACTCTTCCCAATTTTTTAGAAAAAATATTAGTTAACCCTAAATAATCCATCACTAAGGATAAGGTTTCTGCATTGTCAGTTTCTGCTTCTTTATCTATGGAAGATTTTAGCTCGTTTATTATTTTGTTAACCAAGAACCAACGAAGTGTCACTATCGTTTCGGTAACATATTGGCTAATTGTTTTGTCTTTGGCTTTTACAAAAATGTTTTTGGCTTCCCAATTATGTAAAAGCTCTCGCTCGTCATTCATTAAAATTGTAGTGACTTCTTGAGACAATTCACTTGGCAAATGGGATAAGTATTGATCTAACTCAAAGGATTCATTTTGATTAAAATAGGCAATCAAATCATTGTAAATACCTTTAAATAAAGGATTTGCTAATTCAATTTCATCTTCTTGTAAACTTAAAAAAATACGTTGATGTACTTTATACCGATTCATCTCGCGCACTTCTTGAAGTTCCCCTTTTTCGTTGGTTTTCAAAATTACATCTTCAAATTCATCTTCTACATTTCCATAAATAAGAAGAATTTCAATGATCTTATGCTCTAATTCAAATTGAATATCAATGGAAGGGGCAGCAATTTGAGTTTCATTTTTTACAACTTCAAATGCCTTTTGCTCTTCTTTTTGTTTTTTGCCTAACTCTGCTATGTCCTTTTTAACCAGCTGAGCCAATGTATTAAAAAGTACTTCTTCTGAAATATCCATAATTCGGGACACTTCTTGAATGTATACTTCGCGTTTAATTCGGTCTGGAATTTTTGAAATACTAGCCACCATATCCCGAATCAAATCGGCCTTTTTTATTGGATCGTTTTTGGCATCCTTCATTAAAAGGGATGCTTTAAACTGAATAAAATCCATGGCATTATCTTCAAGATATTGAGTTAACTCTTGAAGAGGTGTTTTTTTGGCAAAACTATCAGGATCTTCTCCATCTGGGAAAGCACAAACTTTCACATTCATACCTTCTTCCAAGATCAAATCGATTCCTCTAATGGAAGCACGCAATCCGGCAGCATCACCATCAAAAAGTACGGTAATATTTTTGGTAAGACGATTTATCAACCTAATTTGATCTGGAGTCAACGCAGTTCCCGAAGACGCAACCACATTTTCAATTCCGGCTTGATGCATCTGAATTACATCGGTATACCCTTCTACCAAATAGCATCGATCTTGTTTGGCAATGGCTTGTTTGGCATGGTAAATTCCGTACAAAACTTTACTTTTATGGTAAAGGTCACTTTCGGGAGAGTTTAAATACTTGGCTGCTTTTTTATCATTCGTCAAGATCCTTCCTCCAAATCCTAAAACACGCCCAGACATGGATTGTATTGGGAACATTACACGGCCTTTAAAACGGTCAAATTGTTTGTCTTCACCCACAATAGTCAACCCAGTTTTTTCAAGAAATTCCAACTTGTATCCTTTACCAAGCGCTTCTTTGGTGAGTGCATCCCAAGTATTGGGCGAATAACCCAATTGAAACTTCTTGATGGTATCATTTGTGAATCCGCGTTCTTTAAAATAAGTATAAGCTATGGCTTTTCCTTCTTCGGTATTCATCAAAACATCTTGAAAATACTTGCTTGCAAATTCGGAAACCAAATACAAACTTTCCTTTTCATTGGCTACCTCTTTTTCTTCATTAGAAAGTTCGGTTTCTTCAATTTCGATGTTGTATTTTTTTGCCAAATAGCGAATGGCTTCCGGATAAGTAAAATGCTCGTGCTCCATGATAAAAGCTATTGCATTTCCGCCTTTGCCCGAACTAAAATCTTTCCAAATTTGTTTCACAGGAGAAACCATGAACGAAGGAGAACGCTCATCAGAAAACGGACTCAAGCCCTTGAAGTTACTACCGGCACGCTTTAACTGAACGAAATCGCCAATAACCTCCTCAACTCGAGCAGCTTCATATACTTTATCTATGGTTTCTTTTGTAATCAATTTTAGGTTCTAAGATTATAGGTTCTAAGGTTTCAAAGTTACATGTTTTTAAATAAAAAAACCTAGAAGGAAATAAAAACCTTCTAGGATGAATTGCAAGTCAAACCAGCAAATTATATTAATTCCAATCGAATCGGATTCCTAATGAAATGTTGTTTTGTTTTATCAAATTATTTTCAAATAATGGATTCAAATCATACTTAACATATAAACTAACAGCTCTATATCCTACATACGAACTAATTCCATATATAAAATCATTAGCATTAAAATCTCCATTTTCAATTACTTCAACATCATGTCCATTCCCATCATTAAACATTTGGAATTGCTTTGATTTTAATCGCATACCTGCATAACCTCCAATACCCAATCGAACACTTTTGTGATTTTGAAATTTAGTTAATCCATCTTTCGTTTTATTTTTTGAAAAATCAAATTCCAAATGGATCGGCGCAACTAAATAAACATTTTTAAATCGAGAATCGCACAGCTGATTGGTACTAATTTGGAGATTAGTTTGATCACCATTTTTTACAAAGCTTCTATTATCGGTTGGACGAAGATTATTATACATTACTGAAAATCCATATTTCAAATGCAATAAATTATCGTTTTTCATCAACCTAGTTCTATAAGTAATCCCCCATTCATAAAAATGAGATCCAAAATACCTAAAATCTGAGCCAGCAACTTTACCGTCAGTAGCTAAATTATTCAATCCGAATGCAAAAACGAACTGTGAAGTAGTTCTTTTTTGATAAAATTCTTTTTTATTGTCTGTGACTTTTAAAGACGGAATATTTAGTGTATATCTTCCTTTTTGGATGGTGTCATTTTCAGTTAATTTTCCATCAACTTTTGATTGAACCAAATCTTTTAATTCTATTTGCACAGCATTTATTTTGCTTTCAATTATTGCAGCTCTTGTTTGGGCTAATTGCTTCTTTTTTTGATCTGCTTGTACTTTTGTTATTGTTCCTTTTTCAATTTGCAAATTTACTTCTTCAACCTCAGTTTTTAATTTAGACTTTTCTTCAGTGGTTATTTTCTCTATTTTTTCGGCTATAGCTTTGGCCTTACTTTCAAAAGTTTCCTGAGCAACTAATTTACTTGCAAAAAGAAACAGTGTTATTACTATGTAAATGGTAATTCTTCTCATTTTTTTTGATTTAAAATATTATGTATTAATTATTAAAATTTGTTTTTATTCTTGATTTCGAGTTTGAAATGCAACTTTAATTTCTTTGTAGTTTTTAGTTATTTTTTTTAATGCTTTTTCTTTAAAGGTTTGATCTAATTCTGCGTCAACTTGAGATAAAAGACTCTTGGTGTCTACAATAACCCTAGGGCTTGTAATTAATTTTGATGGTTTATCTACAGCTGCTAGTAAATCAATAGCATTTACTTTTATAGAATTGGATACTTTAATTTCTTGTGATGACATTATCACTTTTGGAAATTGATTTTGCGCAATAACTTCATTACTTTGAAATTCAATATCTACATCCTGAATAATTATTGGATTAATTGTTGGTTGTGCTTTTTGGATTATTGAATTTGGTTTTGAAATCAAAGTAACTGCATTATGCCTTGTAGTTTCTGCTATTTGAATTTTTTGCAAATCTTGTTTATTTGTAATTACTTCCTTATTATTACTATCATTTTTTTGGCCTATAACAACACTATTTTCTTGAATACTAGCTCCATCTTTTGGAGAAAAGTAAAAAAATCCAAGTGAAACAATAATCATTATACTTGCTGCAATTCCTATATTTCTATTATTTAAAAAATGAAAACGATTATTTTTTTTCTCTTCAACAACTGTCAACATTGCGTCCAATCGATCCCATGCTAAAGAACTGGGTTGTATTTCTCGAGCATTTAGTTGTTTTTTAATTTGGGTTTCTAATTTATTCGGTTCCATTGGTGTAATTTTTTAATTTACTAATATTATTCTGCAACATTTTCCTAGCATGCGATAATTGTGATTTGGAAGTTCCTTCTTTAATTCCAAGTAGTTCTGCTATTTCATGATGTTTGTAACCTTCAATCGCATAAAGATTAAACACCATTTTATATCCATCTGGCAAATTATCTATTAAAATTTGAATGTCGTCAAAAGAAAACTGACTTTCAAGAGTATTAGAACTTTCCTCTGTATAAATTTCTTCTTCAAGAAACTTAACTTTTTTTTGAACTCTAAGAAAAGAAATACATTCGTTTACCATAATCCTCCGAATCCAACCTTCAAAACTTCCTTCGTGTTTAAAGTTTTTCAAACTAGTAAAGACTTTCATGAAAGCGGTAATCATTACGTCTTCTGCCAAATGCATATCATTAATGTATTGCCTACAAACCCCTAACATTTTCGGAGAAAATTTAGAATAAATTTGATGTTGAGCATGCCTATTACTCTCGACGGCTTGCTCGATTAATTCTTTTTCTGCAATATGTAAGTTAATAACTTTCATAATTCTTTATCAGCACACCTTTTGTTTTCGTTTGCCAACTAATACCCTAGTTCTATTAGCATAGACGAGAATCAATGTAAAATGGTTGCATCAATAAATAGAAATATCATAATTTGAATATAAATTAGAATATAAATCTAATAAAAAAACCCACCTAATGGTGGGCTTTTATATAAAATTGATGCTTAAATAAATTACAATATCAACATTGCATCACCGTATGAATAGAATCTATATCCTTCTTTCACAGCTTCTT
>JACCDK011905691.1_pt1 | contig 25989 bp, 25 predicted proteins | sample 7445871 | NCBI WGS metagenome assembly JACCDK01 (sample SAMN15323436, study PRJNA562643) | freshwater metagenome | isolation source: river surface water | place: USA:Blue River Watershed | collected 2017-08-15 | reverse complement strand
TGTACGGGGTTTCATAGCTGCCATGGTGGGGACTCCTTGTTGTCGAAACTGCCGGGGACCGTGAGGCCTTGAGGTGCAGGGAGAAGTATCTCGCAGAATCGGGCGCGCGTGAAATCGAGCCTAGTAGCGCGAAGGGTCTCAACTTCTAGATTCCGAGATGGCCCTTTAAGCGGGTTTTCCCTGAGGCTATGACGGCGATAACAGCACGTTCTGGGACTTGTAGCAAGAGCGCTATATCTTCACTTGATTTCCCACGTAATAGGTGCAATGTCAAGATAATGCGTTCTTCTTCAGGCATAGATGCAAGCAACTGCGCGATGGTCTCGTGGTTGCTCACAGAATAAAGGTTACTCGTTCAGCAATTAAAATAGCCTGGCAAACCGAGCAAGTGAAATGCGCACCCCCGCATAAAAGAATGGCGCAATTAAGAAAAAGAGCGCTCGCGGAGCAAGGATTGTCTCTGACCAGTCAAAGCGCGTCTTTCCTGACTCAATTGGAGTCAGGTGAAAGCTGCCGGTGCCCTTCAGAACTTTTCCCACATGCTCGACATTGCACCGATGAGGTGGTTGCCATTCTGTGACAGTCATGAGATCCAAGAGACCAAGAAACTTAAAACGTGGGTAGAGAAAGTAAAGCGGACCAGTAAATGCCGCAATAGAAGTTCCTACTCCCTCATATTTGCTGCTGGTTACCCAGACTTTTGTCTGAAGCATCCACTCGCCTTGCGAAGGCCAATCAGCAATCTTCTCCCAAACTTTTTCGCACGGAGCATTTACTGTAAGGCAGATGTGCAGAGTATTACTTGCCACGATTTATCGACCAAGAGCCTTTGCCACAGCATCATCAGTGGATGTGGCCCAGTAAATCAAATCTCGCATTCCAGGTTTAACAAAATTATGCTCTTCTAGGTGCGCAACGAGTGAGTGAAGTGGCTCATATATTCCATAGGGATCAAGAATAATTACCGGCTTTTGGTGGAAACCAAGATATCGGCCAACCCAAATCTCAAAGAGCTCTTCTAAAGTACCAAGCCCACCTGGCAAGGTAATAAATGCATCGGCTAGATCCTCAATCTTAGCTTTGCGCGTGCGCATCGAGTCTACGATGATGAGTTCATCGCTATCGTGGTCAGCAAATTCAATATCCACCAATTTCTGAGGAATGATGCCGATTGTCTTGCCGCCTTTACTGCGCGCACCCCGAGAAATTGCACCCATTGCAGAGATATGGCCGCCTCCGGAAACAAGTTCTAAACCATGACCAGCAATCGCAGCGCCCAGTTCAAATGCAAGGTCGATAAATTTTTGATCAATGGTGGGTGATGAGGAACAGAAGACAGCAATACGCATGAGAGACAGGATAGGGGTTAGGCTTAGCGCATGTCGTCTTTAGCTCATGGTCACGGAATTGCAACGGTTGCTGGCGATACCGTTCTTGATGTTTGGTATCCCGCTCCTGCACTTGGCCCTCTTCAGGGTTCTGTTGATACAACACTCAGCGCTCTCGTAGGCCAAGATGAGATTCGCGGAGTAAGCCGAGAAGTAGTTTCGCTAGAAATTGATCTCACCAGCGCACCTAAAGATGCCAAAGATGTTTATCTCAGGTTGCATCTTCTCTCCCATCGCCTAGTAAAGCCACATGGTCTTTCTTTAGAGGGAGTATTTGGATTACTTGCAAATGTTGTCTGGACATCATCAGGTCCTTGCGCGGTGGATGGATTTGAAAAAGTTCGTATGGCTTTGCGCGCTCGCGATGGCCATCTGACCGTCTTTGCAATAGATAAATTCCCGCGGATGGTTGATTACGTAGTGCCGTCAGGAGTCCGAATCGCTGATGCTGATCGTGTACGACTTGGCGCTCACCTAGCTGCTGGTACAACAGTGATGCATGAAGGATTTGTGAATTTCAATGCTGGAACGCTAGGAACTTCAATGGTGGAGGGTCGAATTTCCGCCGGCGTAGTGGTTGGGGATGGCTCTGACATTGGTGGTGGTGCATCCATTATGGGCACACTCAGTGGAGGAGGCAAAGAAATTATCTCTATCGGAGAAAAATGTTTGTTGGGCGCTAATTCAGGGCTTGGAATTTCATTAGGTGATAATTGCGTTGTTGAAGCAGGCACATACATCACTGCAGCTGCAAAAGTGACTCTTCCAGATGGTGAAGTCGTAAAAGCAGGATCACTCTCTGGAGCCAATAATCTGCTCTTCCGCCGAAATTCATTAACAGGCGGTTTAGAAGTTGTTATGCGCACTGGTACTTGGGGTGGATTGAACTCAGTTCTTCACGCTAATTAATTTAAATTGTTGAAGACATTTAATTTATAAAATTTACTTCACGCCAATGAGAAATATGGTGAAGGTATTTTCACACGGCTTCTAAAGGTATCGCCACGTAAGATTTTGTAAGACCCATCGCCTGCTATCCCTTTGATGCTTGTAACTGCTCCTGCTGCATTTCGCGTCAAAATTTCTAAGGTTGCAATATCGGGAAGTAAAAACGCAGCCGCGACAGTAGCTTGTGATGCACTCGCATTCCAACTCACAAAACGCGGATTATGTTTCACATCGAGGCTACCTGGATCTGGTACAGATTGGGTGTAACTGGTGGTCTGGCCCCAAGCATCACGCGTTGTCTGAGTTGCACCTCCAGAGGATGAAAAGTAATAAGCCTGGACTGGTTTGCCATTAGAAAGGATGGCCAAGCTAGTTACAGAGTCAATATGTGTGTTCATTACTGCAGCGCGCCAATTTTTACCAAAACGTGGCTCAATTTCTTTTGAATATCCAACAAAATTCTGGTCAGAGATGTGGTCGTAGACATGACAATCACATGATGCTCTGATTGGACCTAATTTGGAGAGAGCATAGGATCGAGAAGCAATCACCTGCGCTTCAAGAGCTGCTGCCGGCCAACTGGAAGGAACCTCACTAATTCCCAATAAATATTCATCGTGCATGCTCAAGGAGTTGGTTACTTCCATCGCCCCTTTAACTATTTTGATTTGAATCTGTCCGTACTTATAACGAGCAGTTTCACCAGGATGTCCCACAGTGATTACGGCGTCGGGGCCTTTCCATCGAATTGTGAGAGCGGTATTGGAAATTGAACCGAAGGTAGCAAGCCCGCCTTGAACTCGAAAGGTCGCTTTCTGGCGAGAGGCTAAGGTTGCGATTGGCAATGTATCCTGACTATCTCCAATATCTCCTGCGAATATTTCAATAACAGCGTTTGGCGTTGCAGTAACAAATGATGCTGAGCGAACCGCATGGCCAAGATTTACCCGCACTGTTTGAGTATCGACTATGGGAGCAATGACAACATCCTTGTAATAATAATTGAGGATTGCGGTTGCACTTTCACCCGCTAGCGCTCTCACCTTTGCACCAATCTGACTCATACCAACTCCGTGGCCATAGCCAGAGCCAGTGAAAGAGAATGAGGTAGGAACTTCGGCGCGAGCAGATGTTAAAGATGACGCAAAAAGCATTACAACAAGGGTAAGAGTTTTAAACGTCCTCATCGGAGGATGCGCTCTTTCTGGCATTAACAAAAGTTCGGTATTCCGCAATTACCTCAACCGGCTTTCCACGCGCCATCAAAACGCCTTTATTAAGCCAAATAACCTCATTACAAATATCTTCAATTGTTGCAAGTGCATGGCTTACCAGAATAAGAGCACGATCAGCAGAACGGAGTTCTTTAATCCGATTCAAACTCTTCTCTTTAAACTTGGCATCACCAGTACTCAGCGCCTCATCGATTATCAGAATATCTGGCTCTACTACGGCGGCAACAGAAAATGCTAAACGGGCATACATTCCGGAAGAGTAAGTGCGCATCGGTGCATCAATTGCTTCACCAAGTTCTGAGAAATCAGCAATCGCATCAAAATTTTGATCAATCTCTTCCCGCGACATGCCTGCTGCTAAACCGCCGAGATAAACGTTGTCACGTCCTGTCATTGCAGGATTGAATCCAACTCCCAGAGCCAGCAGGGTGCTAACGCTGCCATAGACTTCAACTCGTCCTTGTGTAGGGGGAACAATTCCTGAGATAACGCGCATCAGTGATGATTTACCGGCGCCATTTGAACCGATAACTCCCAAGACTGCGCCATATTGAACATCAATATTGATATCAGTAAGCGCCCTGACGACGCGGGTATGTTTTTTACCGCGCCCCAATGTTCGTAGTCGAGCTTTTAGAGTTGGCTTCTTCTCAATTGATGTTGTGTAAGTCAAGCCTAAGTCTCGGACAGAGACAGCTAGACCGTGAGGTGCATGCGGGTGGTTATAGGCGGACAGCGAAATCACGCTCCCTCGTCAAGAAGAAGTATGTTCCTATGAAGAAAATTGCTATCGCCCACACTGAAGCGTGAATCAACCCAAACATAGTAGGTGATTGTGCGTGCACTACAACGCGAGACCATGAATCGAGTAGATAGAAAATCGGATTTAAAATCTGCACTGATTTTATTTGATCTGAAACGCTAGAAGCTTCGTAAAGAATTGGAGAAAGATAAAGAAGGCTTCGTGTGAGATAGGGGAGCATGCTAGAAACATCACGGAAATAGACATTGATGCATGAGATTAAGATCGACATTCCAAGTCCCATAACTACGGCTATCAGGAATATTGGGATGGCCCACAGCATTTGCCAAGAAATTGGCAAACCGATGAGGAGATGGATGGCTGTAAAAACAATCATGGTAGGCACAAATTTAAAGAGTGCAATAACAGTTGCCGAGATGGGAAGCATCACGCGTGGGAATGAGGTATTGAGAATAAGTCGTTGCCCTGAGGTAATTGCTTTCACCCCTCCGGTAAGGCTATTGGCGATCAAATAGAAGAGAAAAAGAGTTGCCGTGAGGTGGCCAAATCGGGTCGCATCACTACTTCCACCGATGACATAAATCAGAAGAAAATAGACCCCCGAGAGTAATAACGGATTGAGAACTAACCACAACTGCCCAAAGACAGTTCCATAGTTCTTCTCTCGCAGTTCAGAGCGTGAGAATTCTGAAATAAATGTCCGTCGCCCCCACAAGGTGCGTAGATACTCTCGCATGGGTGGTAAGCCCGCGCGAAACGGCTCATAAACGACTACTGGCTTATCCACGTGTGAAAGGTTACCGCAGGAAAACTCACCTTAATGAGATGTGGGCACAAGAGTCTTTGGTGACGAGATAAAACCGGCTCCCCACGCGAAATGCATCGTAGGAATGACAATCAAAAGAAGGAAATATTCTCGAATTGAGGTAGCTATCTTAAACGATGCGAAAAGCAGAAAAAGTAGGTAGACAACAGCTGGAATAAAGAAAACTGGCTTTATTAGCGAACCAAGAATGAGAGAGAAGATAAATCCAAGAAGTGTGAATGGTGGAGCAAGATAGCGAATATTTATTGTTCCCGAATGCTTGCGAGAAACCACGCGACGCCACCGGCCATATTCAAAATATTGTTTAGCAAGCGCACGTACCGTGGAACGAGGTCGATACGTTACGTGAAGACGTGGATCGAAATAGATGATTCCACCATTTTCACGCAATCTAAAATTTAATTCCCAATCTTGCGCTCGCGTAAATCGTTCATCAAAACCTCCAATGGCGACAAGCGCTTCACGACGAAATGCTCCTAGATAAACAGTATCGACTTCTCCTGCCTCGCCACCTGTATGAAAACGGGAAGCCCCCACGCCGAATGGACTTCGCATCGCACCTGCAACGGCTCGCTCAAAGGCGTTGGTTCCAACGGCAGCCATTACTCCACCAACATTTACTGCGCCCGTCTCATTGAGAATTTCAATAATGAGAGAAAGATAATTGTGAGGAATCTGCGCATGTCCATCTACGCGAACCACTACCGGGCTAGATGATGCAGCGAGCGCCACATTAAGTCCTGCCGCGGTCTTGCCCGACGGACTTTCTATGAGTTTCACTCGAGAATCGCGCCCAGATAATTTTGCAGCTATTTCATTGGTGCGATCGCGTGAAGGACCAAGTGCCAAGATGATTTCAATTGGACCACGATAATCTTGCGATAGCACTGAATGAACTGCACTCTCTAAATGTGACTCTTCATTGAGAACAGGAAGAATGACGCTAATGGCAGGTAGCGGTGAGCCAAGTAACTCATTGGTTGGTGTCGCCATAACCCCTCCACGCTATCGTGCAAGTACTCTACGGATGTGAAATCTTCTCGTGCAATTCGGATTATTACATCACTCTCTGTGGGTGTTGTCTTCATTGCATCGCTTGCGTGGCTTGGTTTGGGCCAAGTTAGCGGTCAGATTTCTCGAATCGATGTCTTTGCCAATTTGAAGGACCGGCCTGAAAAAACATCCCAAGCGCTTAACTACCTTGTTGTTGGATCAGATAATCGTGAGGGTCTCACAAAGGAACAGATAAAAGCGCTACGCGTGGGCAGTACCAAGGTTGCAGCAGGCGGCAGATCTGACACGATGCTTCTAGTTCATATCAGTAAATCGCGTGATGCTGCCTATATTGTCTCGATTCCTCGAGATACATTGGCGACGATCCCAGCGCACAGAAGTCAAGATGGAACCCGTGATATTCCTGCTCTGCCTGGGAAGATTAACGCAGCTTACGCATTTGGAGGGGCTCCTCTTCTGATTCAAGCAATTGAAGGTATGACAAAGTTAAAAATTGACCACTACGTCGAAATTAGTTTCGCAGGATTTACTGGAATAGTCGATGCACTCGGTGGCATTGAAGTCTGCTCCAAGGTGGCGATAAATGACCCGAAGAGCCATCTTGTCATGGCTGCCGGTACCCACACTCTTAATGGAATTGAAGCGCTGAAATATGTTCGCACTCGCGACTTTGATGGACGAGGTGACATTGGGCGCATGGAACGTCAGCAACAGTTTGTAGGCGCGGTACTTCGCAAAGCTACAAGTACAGGTGTACTTCTAAATCCAATTAAACTGACAAATTTTTACAATGCAGCAATTTCAAGTGTAAAGATGGATGCTTCTATTAATAAAAATGATTTACTTACCCTAGCCAAGCAACTTCGCAATCTATCTTCTGGCAATGTGAGAACTCTTACAGTTCCACTCTCCGATCCAAACGGTCGCCACCCTACAGCCGGTTCAGTTGTTATTTGGGATGAAGTGCTTGCCGCTGATCTTTGGACCAAAATACGTAACGACGAAGCCTTGCTTGAGACTGTCAAGCCAACGGCCAGCGCATCAGCAAAACCTACGACCATAGACAAGTTCAAGACCAAGACAGCCGCTGACAACCCCTGCGCAAGAGACACAGTGGAATAGACTCTCGCACATGACTCTAAAGCTCTCAGTTATTGGCTGCGGTTATCTTGGCGCAACTCATGCGGCTTGTATGTCATCGCTTGGTTTTGAGGTAATCGGTATCGATACTGATCAGAACAAGGTCGATCTGCTCTCCCGCGGCGAACTTCCATTTTATGAACCAGGGCTAGATACCTTGCTTGCTGCCGAAATGAAGACCGGCAGACTCTCGTTTAGTACAGATTTTTCAGCAGTGGCGGATGCAGATGTTCACTTTATCTGCGTAGGAACTCCGCAAAGTAAAGACGGGCTGGCCGCTGATCTCACCTACGTGAAGTCATCTGTTGCAGCGATTGCGCCATTTCTCAAAGGCGGCGCTCTCGTAGTTGGCAAATCAACTGTCCCAGTTGGCACAGCTCAACTTTTACGCGATCAATTGTCAGCATCAGCCCCTCAGGCGGATTTAGCTTGGAATCCTGAATTTTTGCGCGAGGGTTTTGCGGTGGAAGATACTCTGACACCAAACCGATTAGTTGTAGGTGTTGCTAATGATCGTGCCGAAGAAATTTTGAAAGAGGTCTACAAGCCTGTCATTGATTTGGGTACTCCTTGGATTCGCGCAGACCTTCCAACCGCAGAGTTGGTAAAAGTTGCAGCCAACTCGTTTCTTGCAACAAAGATATCTTTTATTAACGCGATGGCAGAGATTTGTGAAGCTGCCGGCGGTGATGTCACGATATTGGCAAAAGCAATTGGCTACGACCCGCGCATCGGCAATCGATTCCTTCAAGCTGGTATCGGCTTTGGTGGCGGATGCCTTCCTAAAGATATTCGTGCATTTATGGCTCGTGCTCAAGAGTTAGGTGCGGATCAGGCGCTGGAGTTTTTACGCGAAATTGATGCAATTAATCTACGCGCGCGTCAACGAGTCATCGATGTTGTCCGTGCCGATCTTTCAGAAGATTTAACGCAGTACAAAATTGCTGTATTGGGAGCAACCTTTAAACCTGATAGCGATGATGTGCGCGACTCCCCCGCGCTCGATATTGCCGCTCAACTACAGGCAGCAGGTGCACAAGTTGTTGTGCATGATCCTAAGGGAATCGAACCTGCTCGCAAGCGATTCCCAAATCTTGATTATCAAGAGAAAGTCACTGACGCAGTGAAAGGCGCTGATGCAATCTTGCATCTTACGGAATGGAAGGAATACCGCGAACTTGATCCATCGGTAATCGGACAGCTTGTGAAGTCCAAGTTTGTCATAGATGGTCGCAACGCTTTAGACCGAAATCTCTGGCGTTCAGCTGGTTGGCGCGTTCATGCTTTAGGAAGAACTGATTAGAAACCAGTTTTAGTATTGCGACGGGCGCTCAATTGGGCGCCCTTTGCTTTTGCTTCAACTGACAGTTGTTTAAGTTGCTCTTCAAGTTTGCGTGCAATCGAAGGGTCAGCACTTCCAAGAATGCGTGCAGCCAAAATTCCAGCGTTCTTTGCGTTATCAATACCTACTGTTGCAACGGGAACGCCGCCTGGCATTTGAACGATTGAAAGAAGTGAATCCATGCCATCTAGGTTCTTCAGAGAAACTGGAACTCCGATAACCGGCAAAGTTGTCAGAGCTGCAACCATTCCCGGTAGATGGGCTGCTCCCCCTGCGCCTGCAATCACGACTTTGTAACCTTTGCTTGCTGCGGACTTGGCAAATTCAACCATCTCTTCTGGCATGCGATGCGCTGAAACAACTTCTGCTGTGTAAGAAATTCCAAAAGTTTCGAGAATCTTGGCGGCTTCTTCCATAACTGGCCAATCAGAGTCAGAGCCCATGATGATTGCTACATCGCTTCCTTTACTCATCGATTTCTCCACTCATGTATTGGCGTGCATGTTGCACATCATTGGTTAATTGTAGAAGGTCAGAACCGACTGCAGTGACGTGGCCGATCTTGCGACCTGGACGAACTTCCTTCTTATATTGGTGGAATTTGAGCTCTGGATTTCTCGCCATCAGGTGTAGATAGGGACGATACATATCAGATTTCTCACCTCCCAAGATATTGCCCATCACAGCGAATTCAGATGTCATCGTTGGATCTCCTAAGGGCAAATCTAAAATAGCTCGTAAGTGTTGCTCAAACTGGCTAGTTCGCGACCCATCAATCGTCCAATGACCCGAATTATGTGGGCGCATTGCTAATTCGTTAATAAAAATCTTCTCTCCCTTGATAAACATTTCGACTGCCATAACTCCTACAACTCCAACTTCGGCTGCAATATCTAGGGCAAGCTTTTGCGCTTTCTCAGAAATTCCGGATGTGATGGATTGAGAGGGAGAAATTGTGAGAGTACAAATTCCATCTTCTTGAACAGTTTCTGTCGGTGTCCAGGTTGTCGCCTGACCATGAGGCGAGCGAGCCACCATCACCGCAATCTCGAAATCGAACGAAATTAGCTCTTCAATAAGTAACTTCGGTGATGACTTAAGTAGTTGGGCTAATTCATCTTGCGAATTAATTTTCCACACTCCGCGGCCGTCATATCCACCAGAGATTGCTTTGGCAATCAGCGGGTAGCGCTCAATTTCCCCCGTCGAAGTAACGACTTTCCATTGTGGCGATGGATAACCACTTAACTTCTCCCGCATCTGTGCTTTATCTTGTGAATAAACAAAGGCGCTTGAGGGTGGATAGACACGTACTCCTGCAGCTTCGAGCCCCTTTATCACCGACAAAGGTACGAGCTCGTGCTCGAAAGTGATCACGTCACATTTCTTTGAAAATTCTAAAAGAGCCTGCAGATCTGTGTAGTCACCTACAACATGATGAGTAATTTGTGCGCCTGAATCCGAAGGTGATTGCGCAAAGAGAAGGAGATCAACCCCAAGAGCAGTGGCTGGAGCGACCATCATGCGAGCCAATTGCCCAGCACCTATAACACCGACTCGTGGGAAGCGCTCTGTCACTGCTCTATCGTAGATGAACTACATCCCCCACGCTTACTCGATTACCATCATCGAGGATTAGTTCTCCCCGCGCAGATATATCGAGAGCCTGACCTTCTAGAGAATTACCCGAGGGAAGTTCAACTCTAATGAAGCGACCGATTGTTGTGCACTTTTCTCGATAGAGATGGCGCAAGTCTTCACCATTTTGCCATCGCAAAAAGAGTTCCTCGAAGTAGTTTAAGAAAGCAGGAAGTAAATAATTTCGGTTCAGTTGCCCAAAACTACTTAAATAGAGAGAGGTCGCATGCGAAACAGGTAATTCATCATCGTCCATGGCGACATTGATGCCAACACCGACGATGACACCTTTTCCAGAAGCCTGGCTAATGATTCCTCCCACTTTTAAATTTGAGATCAGCAGATCATTTGGCCACTTTAAATTTATGATAACTCTTGGGTCAATTTCTTGTAATGCAAAAACTGCAGCTAACCCACTCAGCAATGAAATGAATCCCCACTCATCACTATCTCTCTTTGGTTCTACATATAGTGAAAAAGTAAGCGCAGATGATGGTGCAGCTTCAAATTTTCTATCAAGTCTGCCGCGTCCTGCACTCTGGAAATCAGCGACCAATACATCACCTTGCATTGCGACGCCGATAGATATTTTTTCTGCAATGTCATCTTGTGTTGAACCGGTGACTTCAACCACGCTTACTCGCCAGTACTGCGAGATTCTCTTGGAGATCTCTGATACATCAAGTGGTGGTCTTGGCGCTAACGGGCTCATGGCTAGTACCTTATGTTCATGAGCCCAGATCTGCACACTACTGCCGGCAAAATTGAAGACTTGCGTGAGCGAATTGATGAAGCTGTGCATGCAGGTTCAGCACGTGCGGTTGAAAAACAGCATGCAAAGGGCAAGGGCACGGCACGTGAGCGAATTGAGATGCTAGTTGATCCAAATTCATTTACCGAAATAGATGAGTTTGCTCGTCATCGCGCGCAAAATTTTGGAATGGAGAAGAATCGCCCATACGGCGATGGAGTAGTTATTGGCACAGCCACAGTAGATGGGCGTCCTATTGCCCTCTACTCCCAAGATTTCACCGTCTTTGGTGGATCTCTCGGTGAAGTTCATGCTGAAAAAATCGTCAAGATTGCCGAGTTTGCTTTGAAATCAGGTATTCCTCTGATCGGAATTAATGACTCAGGTGGTGCACGCATCCAAGAGGGTGTTGCTTCACTGAATGGCTATGGAAAGATTTTTAGACTTAATACTCGCTCATCTGGAGTTATCCCACAAATTTCTCTGATTCTTGGGCCCTGTGCTGGTGGCTCTGCATATTCTCCAGCCCTTACTGATTTCACTGTCATGGTGAAGGAAACCTCCAATATGTTTATTACGGGTCCAGATGTCATCAAGACTGTTACAGGTGAAGATGTTGGTATGGAAGAACTTGGTGGAGCACTTACGCATAACACCAAATCAGGTAATGCTCACTACATGGCCGATTCTGAGGCAGATGCCATTGATTATGTGAAGGCGCTGTTGTCTTATTTGCCATCTAACAACATGGATGGCTCTCCCGTATTGCCACCGACTGAAACTCTCGATAAGTCGGCAGTTGATTTATCACTCAACACGCTAATCCCTGATAGGCCAAATCAGCCGTACGATATGAAAACTCTGATTCAGGCTCTTGTTGATGAAGGAGAGTTCTTAGAAGTTCATGCGCTCTACGCACCAAATATTGTTGTTGGGTTTGCGCGCATTGAAGGACAATCCATTGGAATTATCGCGAATCAGCCTTCCCAATTAGCTGGCACACTTGATATCAACTCGTCTGAAAAAGCGGCTCGCTTCTTGCGATTCTGCGATGCATTTAATATCCCAATTCTCACACTGGTGGATGTTCCTGGATTTATGCCTGGAACAGAACAAGAGTGGAACGGCATCATTCGCCGCGGTGCAAAGCTTCTCTACGCCTATGCCGAGGCTTCAGTTCCGCTAGTGACCCTCATTACTCGTAAAGCTTATGGTGGAGCATTTATTGTTATGGGCTCCAAGTATTTAGGTAGCGATATCAACTTTGCCTGGCCGAGCGCAGAAATTGCTGTCATGGGCGCGCAGGGTGCGGTCAATATTTTGTATCGCAAAGAAATCTCAGAAGCTAAGGATCAGGATAAAAAGCGCACCGATTTGATGAGTGAATACACCGAGAAATTTTCTAATCCTTATCTTGCCGCCGAACGTGGAACGATTGACAGCGTGATTGAGCCGGAAGATTCCCGCCAATACATCACTAAAGCTTTCCGCACGCTCAAGACAAAGCGCGATACCTTGCCTGCGCGCAAACACGGAAACATACCTCTTTAGAAATGAAATTCACAGTAACCGCTGGGCACCCAACTCCCGAGGAACTCATTGCACTGCAGGCCGTACTTACTCACCACAAAGCAGTAGAACTCAAACCTGTTATTAAGCGCAGCGTCTTTGGATTGCCACAACTTCGTCAGCCGCTACCTCACCAAATTACTTTTGGCGCACGGAAGTTTGATTAGATGCCACGAATCGTTCTCGCTTCCCAATCTGGCTCTCGCCGTAGACTCCTTGAGGATGCTGGTCTGAGACCAACGATCGTAGTGAGCCATGTCGATGAGGACACCGATTTCTTCAACGCGATGAGCCCAAAAGATATGGTTATTGCGCTTGCAATCGCCAAAGCACATACCGTGCGAGAATTAATTGATTACCCGGCAATCATCATTGGTTGCGACTCAACATTCGATGTTGATGGAGTCGCCTTTGGAAAACCTGGAACTGCTGAAATTGCACGTGAACGCGCTCAGAAAATGAGTGGTCGCTCCGGAGTCTTGCACACCGGACATTGCATTATCGACACCGATAAAGGTGTCGAAATTGCTGATCGAGTCAGCACTAAAGTCACATTCTCGAAGATGAGCGATGCTGAAATTGAAGATTACATTGCATCGGAAGAGCCGCTCCATGTCGCAGGTGGATTTACACTCGATGGTTTCGGTTCACCATTCATACCAATCATCGAGGGCGATTACACAAATGTGGTGGGAATATCAATGCCATTTCTTCGTAGCGCTATGGCCCAACTGGGATATTCATGGCCACAGGTGAAAGAGCTAGGATGAAGCGTGTATTAATTGCCAACCGTGGCGAGATTGCGCTTCGCGTTATACGGGCATGTAAAGATCATGGCTTAGAGTCTGTAGCAATCTACTCTGAAGAAGATCGCGATGCGCTCCATGCCAAGAGCGCGGATTACGCATATTCACTCAATGGCGTTGTCGCAAAAGATACTTACCTCAACGCTGCCAAGATTGTTGCACTGGCAAAAGAGGCAGGTGCTGATGCAGTACATCCTGGTTACGGTTTTCTCTCAGAGAATGCTGACTTTGCCCAAGCAGTTATTGATGCAGGTCTTATCTGGATAGGTCCGCCACCTTCGGCAATAAGTGCGCTGGGAGACAAGGTTTCGGCTCGCCGCATTGCAGCAGCAGCTGGCGCTCCTCTCGTTGCAGGTACCAAGGATCCAGTAAAGGGGCATGAAGAAGTTTTAGCGTTTGCCAAAGAACATGGTCTACCTGTTGCAATTAAGGCAGCATTCGGTGGTGGTGGTCGTGGCCTCAAAGTTGCTAGAACAATGGAGGAAATTCCAGAGCTCTATGCATCAGCCGTGCGAGAGGCGATTGCTGGTTTTGGCAGAGGTGAATGTTTTGTAGAGAGATATTTGGATAAACCACGACATGTGGAAACACAAGTTCTAGTCGATCAACATGGCAACGCTGTTGTGGTCTCAACTCGTGATTGCTCCTTGCAACGTCGCCATCAAAAACTAGTTGAAGAAGCTCCTGCGCCTTTCTTGACAGAGACGCAGAATCAAGAACTCTATCGCTCTAGTAAGGCAATTATGAAAGAGGCCGGTTACATAGGAGCTGGTACATGTGAATTCTTAGTTGGCGCTGATGGAACAATCTCATTCTTAGAGGTAAATACTCGTCTGCAGGTAGAGCATCCTGTCTCTGAGGAAGTAGCCGGAATTGATTTAGTTCGCGAACAATTTAGAATCGCCATGGGTGAAAGTCTGGGCTTTACTGATCCAGCAATTCGCGGCCACTCCATCGAATTTAGAATTAACGGCGAAGATCCCGGCCGCTCTTTCCTTCCAGCACCAGGTCGAATCACATCTTGGAATTTGCCGACTGGTCCCGGAGTGCGCGTTGATGCAGGCTTTAGAAATGGCGATGTGATTGGTGGAAATTTTGATTCGCTATTGGCAAAACTCATAGTTACGGGTGCGACTCGAGCAGAAGCCATCGCGCGAGCACGCCGCGCTCTTGCCGAATTTGAAGTTGGTGGTTTAGCGACTGCCATCCCATTCCACAGGGCAATTTTGGAAGATCCCGCCTTCACTGAAGATTTCAAGGTGTACACCAGCTATATCGAAAATGAGTTTAAGAATGAAATTCCTGCTTTTCAGGGTGCGACTCGAGAGGTCGAGACTAAGGTCGCTGCAGAGAAGTTAGTTGCTGAAGTAAATGGAAAGAGATTTGAAATTCTTGTCCACGCACCTGAGCCAGTAGTGAAACGCCATCGCGCGAAGCAGGCATCAGTAGGTTCAGCATCGGGAACTGGTTTGGCAAGCCCCATGCAAGGCACGGTAGTAAAGATTGCAGTGAGTGAAGGTCAGACTGTCTCTGCGGGGGATTTAATAATTGTCTTGGAAGCGATGAAGATGGAACAGCCTCTAAGCGCCCATAAAGATGGTGTGATTACGAATTTAAAGGCGGTTATTGGAGAGACCGTTGCAAGTGGCACAGTTCTCTGTGACATTATTGATGTATGACATCTACTGATCTCCTCTACTCCGATCCACTCGCTGCTGCAACCAAAGCTGCTGCAGAAATTGCAGAACGCACTGGGGTTGCATCACATGATGTCGCGCTCGTCATGGGATCTGGCTGGGTCTCTGCAGCGAATGCACTTGGCGCACCTACTTATGAATGTGATGCTCATGAACTCACTGGATTTTTCGCTCCTGCTGTAGAAGGACATTCAGGAAAAATACGTTCGTATGAAATCAGCACAGGTGAAAAAACAATTCGTGCGCTCGTATTTCTAGGCCGTACACATTTATACGAAGGTAAAGGAATGGAGCCCGTTGTTCATGGAGTACGCACCGCAGTAAAGGCAGGATGCAAGGTGGTTATTCTGACCAATGCCTGCGGCGGCATCAACACATCTTTTACTGTTGGTCAGCCTGTTCTAATTCGAGACCACATTTCTCTTACCGCTGCCTCCCCGCTATCAGGTGCAACATTTGTAGACCTCACTGATTTATATAGCAAGCGAATTAGAGCCATCGTAAAATCTGAGGATTCTTCTCTCGCTGAAGGTGTCTATGTTCATTGGCGTGGTCCTACTTATGAAACTCCGGCAGAGATTGCCATGATGCGAACAATGGGGGCGGATTTAGTGGGTATGTCTACAGTTCCAGAAGCTATTGCCGCGCATGCACTAGGCGCTGAAGTTCTCGGTATTTCACTCGTGACAAATGCAGCAGCTGGAATTACTGGTGAAAAACTCAACCATGAAGAAGTGATTGCAGCAGGAAAGGCAGCAGCTGATCGCATGGGTGCGCTACTTAAATCCACTATTCCTAAACTCATCTCATAACCGTTAATCTGCTCCTATGGATGCAGCACTGAGATTAGAAGTTAAAAATTGGATTGCTGACGATCCTGATCCCAAGACAGCAGGCGAACTGTCCGTACTCCTAGAGCGTGAAGATGAAGAGCGCCTTCGCAAGTACTTCAATGGGTTTCTACAGTTTGGTACAGCTGGGTTACGTGGACCAATCGGGCCTGGACCCTCGTGTATGAATCGCGCGGTAGTAGGGCGCGCCGCAGCTGGTATCGCTGCATATATGAAAAAGCGCAACATGAAATCAGTAGTTATCGGTCGCGATGCCCGCCATGGCTCTGAGGATTACACATTTGAGACCGCTGAAATTATGAGTGGTGCTGGAATGAAAGTTTTGATCCTTCCTCGCCCACTTCCTACGCCAGTATTAGCTTTTGCAACATCTTATTTGAAATGTGATATCGGAATTATGGTGACAGCAAGCCATAATCCTCCCCAAGATAATGGCTACAAGGTCTATATCGGCCCCACTGCAGATGGCATTGACTATGCAGCATCACAGATAATTAATCCAACAGATGGATTTATAGCCGATGAAATCTCCGCTATCTCGTCCTTACGCTCTCAGAATCGCGGTACGGAATGGACTGTGCTCAATGATGACATTGTGGATGAATACATCAGGCGTACATCTGCGTTAGCGCCGCGAGCTAGCGATCTCAAAATTGTTTATACCGCTATGCATGGTGTTGGCACTGAAACGGTAAAGAAGGTTTTTGCGAAAGCAGGTTTTAACAATCTCATCACGGTGGATGAACAGTGTTCACCAGATCCAGATTTTCCCACTGTCGCCTTTCCTAACCCAGAAGAACCGGGTGCCATCGACCTAGCACTTGCCAAAGCGCGTGCGGTTAGCGCTGATTTAGTAATCGCTAATGATCCAGATGCAGATAGATGTGCCGCGGCGATTAATGACCCAGCGCTTGGTTGGCGCATGTTACGCGGCGATGAACTTGGAGTGATTTTTGGAGAATGGATTGCGCGCTCCAATCCGAGTGGAATATTTGGAAATTCAATTGTGTCATCATCTGCGTTGCGCAAAATATGTGCCTACTATGGAGTTGAATTTCGAGAGGTCCTGACTGGATTTAAGTGGCTTGCCAAAATTGAAGATTTAGCTTTTGGCTATGAAGAAGCGATTGGTTACGCTGTAGATTCAGAGACCGTTAATGATAAAGACGGTATCTCTGCTGCAATTTTCTTGGCACAGATCGCCACAGATCTAACTCGTGATGGACGCTCGTTAACTGATCTACTTAATGAAGTTTGGGCACGACATGGATTTCACGGGACTGAGCAAATCTCAATTCGCGTCTCAGATATGAGTTCAATCGCCCGGCTGCTTTCAACGCTACGTCAGAATCCACCGCAAGAAATTGCAGGACGTGCGGTGAAATCAATCGACGATCTGGCGGCGCCCAAAGATGGTTTACCGCCAACTGATGGACTTCGCATCTGGCTCGATGGCGATATTCGGATCATTGTGCGTCCTTCAGGAACTGAGGCAAAGATGAAGTGTTACATCGAGGTAATCACTGTGACGTCAGCAGAATCACATCAATTACTCGACCAGATTAGAGGACCTCTGAAAGAATTCCTATCGTGAGTTTCTATGGTCTCGTTGATGGTAGTGAGAAATCGCTACTCAATTTTCTTAACCAACTATCTGGTGTAGATCAAGTTGGTGCTGAATCACGTGCAGCTATGCTGGCAACTCGCTCAATAAAGACTTCTAGCAAGCGTTGGGCTATCGATACTGCAATATCAATGGTTGATCTGACCACGTTAGAGGGCGCTGATACCCCAGGAAAAGTTAAAGCGCTCTGCTCTAAGGCGGTACGGCCTGATCCAAGTGATTCATCAGTCCCAAGTGTGGGTGCCGTCTGTGTTTACAATGACATGGTCGCTGTTGCAAGAAATCATCTTGATTCAATTGGTGGGGCTAAGGTTCCAGTTGCAGCAGTGTCCACCGCATTTCCTTCGGGTCGCGCATCAATGGAAGTCAAGATTAGAGATACTCAAGATGCGATAGATGCAGGTGCTGCAGAAATCGATATGGTGATTGATCGTGGAGCATTTCTATCAGGGAAGTTTGGCTTGGTCTTTGACGAGATTGTAAAAATCCGCGAAGTATGTGGCGCTAAGGCTCACCTCAAAGTTATTTTTGAAACAGGAGAACTCGTCACCTACGATAATGTGCGAAAAGCCTCTTACCTAGCGATGTTAGCAGGTGCGGATTTCATCAAGACCTCTACCGGCAAGGTGGCTCCCGCTGCTACTCCTCCTGTTGTGCTGGTCATGCTTGAGGCAGTCAGAGATTTCTATGCACTCTCACAACGTCGAATCGGAGTTAAGCCTGCAGGCGGCATCCGCACAACAAAAGACGCAGTGAAACAACTCGTTCTGGTTAATGAGACAGCCGGCCCAGAATGGTTGACCCCAGAGCTTTTTCGAATTGGTGCAAGCGCACTGCTCAATGATCTCTTGATGCAACGCAAGAAAATGGACGATGGCTACTACGCTAGCCCTAACTACGTAACTATCGACTAATCGAGGCTGCTCAATATGACATTCGAATACGCTCCAGCGCTGGAATCTCGTGCGATTGTCTCCATAAAACCCAAATACGGTCACTTCATCAATGGCGCATTTGTTGCGGGTAAAAAACATTTTCCAACAATTAACCCTGCCACCGAAGAGGTGCTCAGCCATATTTCTTTAGGCTCGGCAGCAGATATAGATAAAGCTGTCATTGCGGCCCAGAAGGCGTATACCAAGACTTGGTCCAAGCTCTCAGGTAAAGAGCGTGGAAAATATCTCTACCGAATTGCGCGGATACTTCAGGAAAGAGCGCGCGAGTTTGCAGTTCTTGAAACTCTTGATAACGGTAAGCCGATTCGTGAAACCCGAGATGTCGATATCCCTCTCGTGGCAGCACATTTCTTCTATCACGCAGGATGGGCAGATAAATTGGATTACGCTGGGTTGGGTCTCTCACCAAAACCATATGGTGTCGCAGGTCAAATTATTCCTTGGAACTTCCCATTACTTATGCTTGCGTGGAAAGTTGCCCCTGCTCTTGCAACTGGAAACACAGTTGTTCTAAAGCCAGCAGAGACAACATCACTTACCGCACTTCTCTTTGCTGAAGTCTGTCAACAGGCGCAGTTGCCTGATGGTGTGGTCAACATTGTTACAGGTGACGGCAGCACCGGTGCAACCTTAGTAAACCATCCTGGTGTTCATAAGATTGCCTTCACTGGCTCAACCGAAGTAGGTAAGAAAATCGCTCGTGCAATCTCTGCGACGAATAAGAAAGCTACTTTGGAACTTGGCGGAAAGGGTGCCAATATTGTTTTTGATGATGCCCCAGTTGATGAGACCGTCGAGGGAATTGTTAACGGAATCTTCTTCAATCAAGGTCATGTGTGCTGTGCTGGATCTCGTTTAATTCTGCAAGAGAGTATTGCTGATGAGATTATTGATAAGTTAAAGAATCGAATGTCTAAAATCCGCGTCGGAAATCCTCTTGATAAGAACACAGATCTCGGCGCTATTAACTCTCGAGAACAACTTTCAAAGATTCATGAACTATCCGCTATAGGCGATTCTGAGGGAGCAGAGCGTTGGAGTCCTCAATGCAACCTTTCTGATAAGGGGTATTGGTTTGCTCCAACTATCTTTACTGGGGTTACTCAGGCACATCGAATCGCACAAGAAGAGATTTTTGGTCCCGTTCTCTCTGTTCTTACCTTCCGTACCCCTCAAGAAGCAATTGATAAGGCTAACAACACTCCATTTGGACTCTCCGCTGGAGTGTGGAGTGAAAAAGGATCTCGGATTCTTTGGGCGACTCAACAATTAAGGGCTGGGGTTATCTGGGCCAACACCTTTAATAAATTTGATCCAACATCTCCATTTGGTGGTTATAAAGAGTCAGGTTGGGGGCGCGAAGGTGGCAAACATGGTCTTGCCGCATACCTGAAAACTGGCAAAGAATCAGGAGGCAATTAAATGGCTGCACCCGATCGTATTGAAGTGAAGAAGACTTACAAACTCTTTATCAATGGAGCATTCCCGCGAAGTGAATCTGGAAGAGTCTTTGAAGTACTCTCCAAAAAAGGTGAGTTTGTTGCTAATCCATGTCTAGCCTCACGAAAAGATCTTAGAGATAGCGTAACTGCAGCACGAGCCGCACATTCTGGCTGGGCTAAAGCAACTGCCTATAACCGTGGACAGATTCTGTATCGAATCGCGGAGATGCTGGAAGGCCGAGCAGAGCAATGTGCTGATGAAATATTGGCGACTTCTGCTGTTACTCCAGTGAAAGCTAAAGCCATAGTTGGCGAAGCAATTGATCGCTGGGTTTGGTACGCAGGATGGAGCGATAAATTATCCGCAATCAGCGGGGCAACTAATCCAGTGGCAGGGCCTTATTACAACTTCACAATCCCAGAACCATTGGGTGTTGTTGTAGTCACTGCTTCAGATTCATTTATAGATTTTATCGATGCTGTTGCTGCAGCAATAGTGTCGGGAAACTGTGTGGTCGCGCTCGTTTCTGGCGGTTTAAGTGTTCCAGCGATGACCTTTGCAGAAATTTTGGCGACTAGCGATTTACCAGCAGGTGTAATCAACGTTCTAACCGGCTCATTAGATGAGTTGGCTCCTTGGGCTGCTTCACATATGGATATCGATGGCTTTGATCTCTCGGCTATTACTGAGAAGAAACGGGCAGACCTGAAGATGGCTGGAGCTGAAAACCTCAAGCGCTTCTACATAAGTGATGGGAAATTAACTCCATCTCGCATACTTGCATTTATGGAGCAGAAGACTGTCTGGCACACAATCGGTCTTTAAACAATCACTCCGCTGAAATTGCGGCGAAGGTAGGCTTCACAATTTCTTCAATAATAGCTAGGCGTTCCTCAAAGGGAATAAATGCGCTCTTGAGAGCATTTATTGTGACTCGCTGTAGATCTTGAAAGGTCCAATCACATTGTTTGACCATTTCATTCATTTCACGTGACATAGATGTAGCCGACATCAGACGATTGTCGGTATTGATTGTGACCCTAAAGCGAAGTTTTGCCAGTCTAGCGAGAGGATGATCTGCAAACGATGTGGCAACTCCAGTTTGAATATTTGATGACGGACAGAGCTCAAGGGGAACTCTTCGATCACGAACATAAGCTGACAGGCGACCTAAGCTAGCTGGAGACTTGGTGAAATCGATATCGTCTACGATGCGAACACCGTGACCCAAACGCTCTGCGCCACAAAGCTGAATTGCCTCCCAAATTGATGGCAAACCATAAGCTTCGCCGGCGTGGATTGTGAAATGTGCATTCTCGCGACGCAAGTATTCAAATGTTGCCAATTGATCACTTGGCGGAAATCCATCTTCTGGACCTGCGATATCGAAACCAACAACTCCCTGGTCGCGATATTTGACTGCTAACTCTGCAACTTCTTGGGAGCGATTGTTCTGACGCATGCCACAGAGCAGAGATGTCATACGAATTGTGCGGCCTTCTGATTTTGCTTCAATTTCACCAGCACGAAATCCCTCTAAAATCGCTTCGATCACTTGTGAGAGTGTGAGCCCTTTCTCAGTTAAAAGTTCTGGGGCCATTCGCACTTCTGCATAAACAACACCATCTCGAGCTAAATCAACGGCACACTCGCGGGATACTCGCACGATATCTGCCTGGCGTTGCATAACGGCTACGGTATGAGCAAAAGTTTCTAAATAAAGAACTAGTGATCCTGAATCACAGGAAGAGCGAAACCACTCGGCAAGTTCGGCCGCATCATAAGTAGGGAGGGTGTGTCCGATTTCTTGGGCAATATCAATGATTGTCTGAGGGCGTAAGCCACCATCTAAATGATCGTGCAACAGTGCCTTCGGTAGACGCTTGACTTGATCTTCAGTTGGCTTCTTCAGCAAATTACTCATTCCAGAATTCTCTCAACTACTAAGGGAAGACGATTTACCTTTCCTCCTTCGACGATGGTGACTGCCCCGGAGAGTGCTTGAGTGGCTCGCTCAAATCGAGCTGGTTCATCGGTGTGCAGCGTCATCAGTGGTGCGCCGGCTTTGATGTAGTCGCCAGGTTTGGCATGTAGTTCGATGCCTGCACCAGCTTGCACTTTCTCACCTTGCGCTGAGCGCCCCGCTCCAAGACGCCACACACTGACTCCAACTTTCATGGCATCCATAGCGGTAATGATTCCACTATTTTCTGCAGAAATTACCTGCTGTTCTTGTGCAACAGGAAGTGGTGCATCTGGATTTCCACCCTGCGCACTTATCATGCGACGCCAATGATCCATTGCGCTGCCATCTTTAAGAGCAATTTCAGGATCTTTGCCGGAAATTCCTGCAGCATCCAGCATCTCGCGCGCTAACAAAATTGTTAATTCAACAACATCGGATGGTCCGCCACCGGCAAGAACTTCAACGGACTCGCGAACCTCAAGTGCATTTCCTGCAGTCAATCCCAGCGGAACATCCATTGCGGTAACGAGCGCTCGAGTTTTGACGCCTGCATCCTTTCCAAGTTGCACCATGGTGCGGGCTAGTTTGGCGGCCTTCGCGGGATCTGCCATAAATGCGCCGCTTCCAGTTTTCACATCAAGAACAAGCGCTGATGTTCCTTCTGCGATTTTCTTACTCATAATAGATGAGGCGATAAGTGGGATTGCTTCGACAGTTGCAGTCACATCTCGAAGTGCATAAAGCTTTTTATCCGCAGGAGCTAAGCCGGCGCCCGCAGCACAAATCACTGCGCCTGTTTCCCTTAAAACATTAAGCATCTCATCGTTGGTAAGTGATGCGCGCCAACCTGGAATGGATTCAAGTTTGTCGAGAGTGCCGCCAGTATGGCCTAGCCCTCTGCCCGAAAGTTGCGGAACTGCGCCACCACAAGCGGCTACAAGAGGTGCAAGAGGAAGAGTGATTTTGTCTCCAACTCCACCGGTTGAATGTTTATCAACAGTCTTGCGATCTAACATCGACCAATTCATTCGTTCGCCACTATTAATCATGGCGTTTGTCCAACGTGAAATTTCACGTGAGTTCATTCCATTGAGCAAAATAGCCATGAGTAACGCCGACATCTGTTCGTCTGCAACAACTCCTCTGGTGTAAGCATCGACTACCCAATCGATGTGGGAATCGCTCAGCTCAAAGTGATCGCGCTTGGCGGCGATTATTTCAACGGCTGCAAAAGGTTCAACACTTGCACTCAAGATGGCAACCTATTTGTTATCTCATCCGGGCCAAATGCCCAAGGTAAGAGCTCTGAAAGAGTTTTAACCCCTTGATCAGTCATTAATTGCAATTGAGAACCACCGTGTTCTTGCAATAACTGACGACAACGACCACACGGCATCAATGGTTTGCCATTGATATCAACACAGGCAAAGGCAACCAGACGCCCTCCTCCTGTTGCAATTAGCGATGAAACAAGACCACACTCAGCGCAGAGCGTGAGGCCATAACTAGCATTTTCTACATTGCATCCAGTGACGATTCGACCATCATCGACTAGCGCTGCTACACCGACTGGAAAGTGAGAGTAGGGAACGTATGCACGTTTCATGGCGGTTAGCGCTTCGGCCTGCAGCAGATCCCAATTGATCTCCATCATCGCCCTCCACGTTTATAAGGAATTCCATCGGCCGCGGGGGCTCGCACCTTTCCGACAAAGCCCGAAACAGCGATAATCGTTGCGATGTAAGGCGCCATCAACATAAATTCGGATGGGATTGGCGTTCCAGTAATAGTCAACAGACCTTGCAAGTTGTCGGCAAATCCAAAAATCAGTGCAGCAGCAACTGCTCCCAGTGGTGACCAACGGCCAAAGATGAGCGCTGCTAAAGCAATAAATCCTTTACCAGCTGTCATCTCCTTGCTAAAGGCACCCACAGCACCGAGCGTAAAGAATGCTCCTCCCAAACCAGCCACAGCTCCAGCAATCACAACATTTCTAAAGCGCACCTTATTTACATCGATACCGACAGACTCTGCGGCTGTTGGGTGTTCGCCCACTGAGCGCGTGCGTAGACCCCAGCGAGATTTAAAGAGCGCAATATGAATCACGATGACGACTACATACATCAGATAAACAATGATGCTCTGGCTAAAGAGAATCGGGCCGATGACTGGAATTTTTGATAGTAGCGGGATCTCAATTGGCGCAAAGGTGCCACCTGAGTTCCAGGTTGATTGATAGGGAATGAGCAACTTCTTATAGAGAAAACCAGTAAGGCCAATAACAAGAACATTGAGAACAAATCCCAGAACCACTTGATCAATGCCATATTTGATAGCAAAGACAGCCAATAGCCAGGATATAGCAGCGCCAGCAAATGGAGCGATCAGCAGACCAAACCACGTGTTCTGTGTCAGAGATGCAATAACCCCTGACATAAATGCGCCCGCAAGCAGCTGGCCTTCAATCGCAATATTGATGACGCCAGATCTTTCAGAGAGTACCCCCGCCATAGCGCCAAAGATCAGTGGCACCGATAAGAGAAGCGCTCCTTGGAGAAGCCCAGTAAAGGGAATGAATTTTCCAGCTGCTGCCCAACATAAGAAGGACATAAGAAATGTTGCCGCAAAGAGCGCACTAGCAAAGCGACTAGTTTTTCTCGCCTTAAATTGAATGGTGGCCAGCAGAACTGCAAGAATTGAAGCTATTGAAAACCCTAGCGAACCTGATTTTGAGTTAACAATCCACTCTTTAACGAGAATCCACTCATTGCCAAGCACAAAACTGTAGGTGACTGGTTGACCCTCTTTCGGTAGTAATCCAAATACTGCAAATCCAAAGAGGGAGAGCACCGCCATAGTGATAATGCCGCGCTTGCGGCGACGTTCTGGTGCAGAAAGGGTGCGTACTTCAAGAGCGCTCATTAGCCATTCCAACCCTTCGAAGCCATCGCCTCTCCAGTTTCCACATTCTTCAACCTAAAGAGCGCCTTAATTAGCGCAGGAGCTGCGATAAAGAGAACTACTAGCGCCTGAATTACAAGAACCAAATCAAGTGGCGTTTCAGTACTCGCCTGCATAGTTAATCCACCTGCACGCAGTGCACCAAAGAGCAGGGCTGCAAAGACTGTTCCAATAGGGTTAGCGCGCGCAAGAAGCGCAACGGTAATTGCATCAAAACCAAATGAACCACCAATACCTGCAGTCATGGCAGGTTCGGAGCCAAGAATTTGCATTGCTCCACCCATGCCCGCCAGCGCTCCTGCAAGAAACATGACGCTGGTAGTTACTCGAGCCACTGAGATACCTGCTGTCTTTGATGCCGCAGAATTTGCACCGACTGCGCGGAATCTAAATCCCCAGGTACTTCGATTGAGAAGCCACCAGATTGCGCCGGCAACAATAAGTGCAATCACAAATCCTAAATTGGCGCGAAGTTCTTCCCCAAAGAGATGAGGCAATTGCGCGCTCTCACGTACTTCTGGCGCTAAAGGATCTTGCCTGCCAGGGCGCAAGAAGGCTGTAGTACTCAGCAGCCAGAGTAAAAAATATGCCGCGACATAGTTGAGCATAATTGTGACAATCACTTCGTGAGCTCCAGTGCGCGCCTTAAGTAGCCCAACAAATCCGCCATAAATACCAGAGAAGAGAATTGCCGCAGTAATTGCTGCCAGAGTATGAACGACGACGGGAAGCTCGAAGGTAAATCCAACCCAACTTGCTCCGATAGCACCTGCAATAAATTGTCCTTGCGCACCGATATTAAAGAGCCCTGCCTTAAATGCTAAAGCGACTGATAAACCGGTCAGGATGAGTGGCGTTGCAGCGACTAACGTTTCAGAGAACGGATAAAAACCCTCAATAAAGCGAGTTTCGGCTAATCGTGGATCAAATATCGAGCCGCGAAAGAGCGCCCAATATGCATCACCCGCCGTCGAAAACGCCTTTTGTAACATTTCAAGTGGTTGCCCTTTGAGCGCAAGTACCTTCGAGTCAGAAAATGCCACCAAAAGACCACTGACAAAAAGGGCCATT
>JACCDK011968935.1_pt1 | contig 26001 bp, 26 predicted proteins | sample 7445871 | NCBI WGS metagenome assembly JACCDK01 (sample SAMN15323436, study PRJNA562643) | freshwater metagenome | isolation source: river surface water | place: USA:Blue River Watershed | collected 2017-08-15 | reverse complement strand
GTTTTAGACATAGCAAATGCAGATGCAACACCAAAAGCTACAGCAGAATTTACAAAGATCTTACTATTTAACATTTGTTTTATCATAACTTTCTCTCTATTGATAAAATATAAAAGTTTATTTGTAAGCATTATAACACAAAACACATCAAATGTCAAGATAACAGACCTTTTTCGAAACTCATTTATAGCTAAATCTTTTTCGTCTGTTCCTATATTTATCATATATGATTTTGAATCGTTTAATCTTTTTATATAGAACTCAATGCAAAATCTCGATGCATACAAATAAACTCAGAATGGCTATAGACATCATACTTAACATTTTCTTAACCCTATAATAAGCAAAAGCGAGATATGCAATATCAAGCTTATTTAGATTGCCCCTTGCCTGCAACTATACCTGCAATTTTCTTGTTTAATGTTAAACCAGCCGGTAATTGCAATGAAGAGAGGAGGCCAAGACTTTGAGGGTCAACTGCACTTACCATACCTTGAAACGATGCTATTAAATTTTCTATACCCTTTAGAACAGGTACAAGTTGCACTTTCTTTGGCATACTCTCCATAGATGGAAAAGTAAAGCTACCTAAAAAACTCACATCACCACCACCTGCCCCTGAGCTTGCGCCTCCTCCACCTTTTAAAAGGTTTTGCGTCATTACCATGTGTGCATTTGCGTCAAAATCAGCCATACCAAATCAATTTACAGAAAGAAAACGTTATTAATAAATATAAGATATCATCAATAGAGAATTTATTCAATCACCTATATCACGCCTTACTCATAAAAACTCTTTTGCAGAGATTTACATTCACTTTACAGCATCAGAAAAAGAAATAGTCTCCAATCCTTGAACATCAGAACCTTTTGCAACAATTTTTTCCACTTCAAGCTTAGCTTTAGACAACATCTCTTCGCAATGAGTCCGCAGCATTGTACCACGTCTATAAAGAACTATTGAAGACTGTAGTTCAACGCTGCCAGATTCCAAAGATTTTACAATAGAATCGAGCTCGCTCATCGCTTGTTCAAAAGAGAGATTGGAAATATCAATGTCTTGATTGCTTGGCTGCATAAGTAAATTTCATAAGGGATTATGGCTCCCCGGGCCGGATTCGAACCAGCGACCGAACGGTTAACAGCCGTTTGCTCTACCACTGAGCTACCGGGGATCAATGTTACAGTTTATAACACGTTAATAATATGAAATCCAGTCTTTTTTTAAGTCACAGCAAAAATTTATTCCAAACAACAATGTGTTGCGTTACCTATAGCCATGCTATCATATACGCATAGCATTGAAAATAAGTCTATTGCATATCTCAAATAATTTGGTTAGTTTTATTTATGATCATTAAAATACGAGCTGAGTTGATGGGAAAAATATTGTACATTGTGTTAATGCTATTGTTTTGCAATGCTAGTTCTGCATTTGATGATAAATTACTTGTGATGGCAACTGGGAGTCCATCAGGTGTTTATTATCAAGTTGGTAATGCACTTTGCAGAGCGATTAATAAAGAGAACATTGGTGTTAGATGCGCTGTAGAGCCAACCCCCGGCTCAGTATACAATCTTCATGGCTTAAAGGATTTAAAGTATGATTTAGCAATAGTACAGTCAGATTGGGAGGAGCATGCCTATAATGGCACTGGTGCTTTTTTAAACTCTGGTAGAGTTGAAAAATTGCGTCGCATTTTACCACTTCATAATGAAGCATTCACAATAATTACAAGAAATAAAAGCATAATTCATGGCATATCGGATTTAAAAAATAAAAAAATTAACTTAGGCCCAATTGGCGCTGGCAGCAGAGCAACTATGCATGATATCATGAGAGCAAAAGGCTGGACAGAAGATGATTTTAAAGCATTTTTTGCAATACCAGAAGATAGACAGGCAACATCCCTTTGCAATGGCTCAATAGACGCTATTATACTGTCAACAGGACATCCAAATACTCTCATATCATCCATCAGCAAAGCGTGTGATATTAAGATAGTGGAAATTAAAGATGATGTTGTGGATAAATTTATAGCAGGAAATCCTGAATTTCAATACACAACAATTTATAAAGGCATGTATTTAGGTGTTGATTCTGATATCAAAACATTCGGCACAAATGCTGTATTAGTCGCCACAAGCAATTTAAATCCTGATTTAACATTTAAAATCATCACAATCTTTGAGAAAAATTGGGATAATATAAAAAAATTGCATCCAGCTCTAAAAACTCTGAACTTTAATGATCTATACAAAATGCAAGATATATCGCCATACCACGATGGTGCTATGAGATATTTAAAAGACAAGGTTGTGGCAGAATAGACTCCTGAGCTTGCCATTGATTGGCATAAGTTCTTGATATAATTGGAATATAAGACTTTATTGTTTTTTAGGAGTCAATATTTTTTATTGACCTAGCTTTATAGCTAAAGCAAGAGATTCAATCTAATGCAAGAGTTTTAATATACACGAAAATCAAGAAAGTTTTGCCACTCCATCTAATAACCCCTTGACAGCATTAACAGAATTTTTCAGCATCTCAGACTCATCAGAAGAAAGTGGTAACTGAATAATCCTCTCAACACCATCTGCACCAATAACCACTGGGACACCTAGATATAAATCTTTCAAACCATACTCTCCATCAAGATATGCGGCGCAAGGCAACACTCTCTTTCTGTCTAACAAATATGATTCTGCCATCTCAAGTGCAGCAGTAGCAGGCGCATAAAATGCAGAACCTTTTTGCAGCAACTCTACAATCTCAGCACCACCATTTCTCGTTCTGGCCACTATTTTATTAACAGCATCCCAAGTAGTCCATCCCATTTTGATAATTTCATGCAAATTAATGCCGCATACTGAAACAGAACTCAGCATAGGAACCATAGTATCCCCATGCCCGCCTAAAACAAATGCGCTAATATCTTCAATGGCTACCCTTAATTCTTGAGCAAGAAACAACTTAAATCTCGCACTATCTAACACCCCCCCCATACCTACAACTTTATTTCTTGGCAAACCACTGAATTTTTGCAAAGCATAAACCATTGCATCCATTGGATTGGTCACAACTATTACAAACGCATCAGGACAGTTGTTTCTAACCCCATCACCTACTGCTTTCATCACATCTAAATTCACTGCAAGCAAATCATCCCTACTCATACCAGGTTGACGTGGCACACCAGCAGTGACTATAACAACATCAGAATCCACAATATCATGATAATCAGATGTACCACTAAAGTTAATATCATACCCTTCTAATGCTGAGCTTTGGGATAAATCTAGTGCTTTCCCTGCTGCAACAGTGCCCCCCCTATCCAACATTACAACATCACCTAAGTGCTTTATTCCGCATAAATGCGCCAAAGTACCACCTATATTACCACCGCCAACCAGTGCAATTTTCTTGCGTTTTTTCATAACTATACCTTAAAAAAATAATTTAATATAACTCCCTTGATACCCAATATTAAAACATAAACATATTAACAAATCCTTTACGAACACACAAGAAATATAATCTATACGCCCTGATGAAATTTGTTATAATGCTCAAGCATCTGAGCTGTGGTTGTCTTTGTGTATCTTTGCGTTGTTGTAATGGATTTATGCCTTAATAACTCTTGGATCACCCTGATATCTCCACCATTTTGCAACAAATGAGTTGCAAAACTATGCCTCAATGAATGTGGCGTCGCACTGAGCCCCATAGCACTAAGCATTCTTTTCATCTGCCTTCTAAATACATCCGGATTAAGTATATCGCCCTTTACACTTTTAAACAACGTGCCCAACTCCACATCAAATGGACATGAATCCAAATATGCGTTAATATACACAAATATTTGCGGCATCACATATACCTCAGCCTCTTTACACCCCTTACCTACAATCATCACCACTTCATCACCAAGCTGCGACTTCTTTAAAGAAAGTGCTTCTGATAGCCTTAAACCAGCCCCATATAGCAAACTCATAATCGCCATATCTCTCTTTGTCACCCAATTTTGCTCAGTACTTTTAAAATATTCAAATATATTTAATGCATCTCCAATATTCAAAGCTTTTGGCGATATAACAGCTTTTTTTGGAGTTTTAATGCTAAAAATTGCATCATTACAAACATTATAATGACTTTTGACAAATCTAAAAAAACTCTTTAGTCCCGCAATAGACCTTGCTGTTGAATTGTGGGTCATTTGCAAGGACTTTCTATACACCAACCATGCCCGAAAATCCCTTATTTCCAAGCTATCAATATCCGATATCAACACATCATCAACACTTAAATGCTTCTTCAAAAACACAATAAATCCATCAATATCACCTTGATAAGCTCGAACAGTATGGCTTGAAAACCCACTTAAAGATTTCAGTGATAATATCCATTGACTAATAATTAAATCTAACTTTACCATAATTTTATACAACATAAATATTTTTTTGGTGCATTTGGCGGGATTTGAACCTGCGACCTTCGCCTCCGGAGGGCGACGCTCTATCCAGCTGAGCTACAAATGCATTATTACTTAAAATCTTCACAGATTGATTTTGCACCATAAAATGCAAATCAACCAGCTTTTTATTTTTTCTGCAAAGTCATAAAATAATTGACAGACAGATCCACACTCTCTTGGCAATAATACTGACCATCAAAACACACTTTCACACCTAAAGTGCTTTTAACCTCCATTGATGACATCTTCTGAAGCTCATCTGGCTTAATAAATTTGCCCCATTGATGAGTGCCAAAAGGAACTATCCCAAAAACATACTCAGCAGCTATTTTAGCAAAAATCATAGATTTGACAGTCCTATTGATTGTACTGACAATCATAACGCCATCATCCTTCAACATACTTTTTGCCAAATCAAAAAAATTCTGCCTATCATCAATATGCTCTAATAATTCAAGCATTAATATTACATCATACTTCTTGCCAGCAAAATCCTTCAAAGATTGGCATAAATAATTCAACTTACAACCTTTGGCAAAATTAATTGCATGACTACTGGCAACTTCTATACACTCTTTACTTTCATCAATCCCTGTAACATCAGCACCTAACCTTGCAAGAGCTTCCGAAACCAACCCACCACCACAACCTATATCTAATATCTTTAAATTAGACACTTGGCCTACTTGCGACAAAATATATTTCACCCTAATTGGATTTAGCATATGCAATGTCTTAAGTGGACCATTAATTTCCCACCACTTAGATGACATGGAAGAAAATTTTTCCACTTCATTAGAATTCCTAGAAAACTCTCCTGTAATAGGCAACTTACACATGGATTCTGCCCCCATTTGTGCCATGCACAAATCCTCATCTGTAGCGAGTTTTCGAAGAAGTCTAATCTCTTCAAAAAGTCTATTAATAGATTCTTTCAACATTTTTCAACAATATAACCTCATTATAACTATATTTTCCAATAGACGTCTTACACAACCTCATTCTGAGTGGCAATTTTGTCGTCAAAACTTGCTTGCGCTCCTGGCATCTAATACGCTGCGGTGCTCATCTGCATTTTTCCTAAAAATTCCTCACTGGTTATGCAAGAGGTCTAATATACTTCTTCTGGAACTATACTACTGCTGGCAACCTGCAGCGTCGTTCCGTGCTACTCCCTTGCATGTTACTACCACAAGCGAGTTTCGAAAGGATACCTCTTTAGATGCTATAAAAAGTTACAACACATCAAAAGACTCTATTGCTGAGCAACTCACATCATAAAAACTTTCAGAACCTATGCAAGCAATAATTTTTCTCTTGCATATTGCTTGATTTTATTTATAGCCCTCTCTTCAATCTGCCTCACCCTCTCGATAGAAATACCATATTCTTTGCTTAAATCAATTAAAGTTTTAGGATTTTCTGATAATCTGCGAGACGAAAGAATCATCTTCTCTCTTTCATTTAAAAAAGCCATAGCTTCATATAAAACTTTCGCCTTATAACCGTATTCATTTTTCTGCAATAATAAATCCTCCTGATTTGCACTGCTATCTGCAAGCATGTCACCAAGCTCGGAAGATTCAATATCCTCTGCAAAAACAGAGTCATTTAATGATGCAGTACTACCAAGATGAAACTTCATATCCGCTACATCTTCAGCACTAACTCCCAGCTCTTGAGCAACCATTTTGTTTTCATCATCAGGCAAAGAACCTTGATATCTGTTTAACAATCTGTTTTGGGCCTTTTTTATATTAAAAAACAGCTTCTTCTTCAATGAAGAAGATGTAATTTTAACCAAAGACCATGAATGTATAATAAAATTCTGTATACTAGATTTAATCCAAAAAACAGCATAAGTAGCGAGTCTGCATCCAAGCTGAGGATTAAATTTTTTCACAGCTGTCATAAGCCCAAGATTACCTTCCGATATTATATCCTGCATAGGCAGACCATATCCTTTAAATTGCAATGCCATCTTCACAACCAATCTCAAATGAGATTTGACCAATTGCTGGGCAGATGCAACATCAGCAGATTCCCACCATTTCAAAGCAAGTGAGTGCTCCTCATTTTCAGTGAGCAATGGTATTTTTTGCACTTCATCGATATATCTTCTCAATTCATCATTATGCATCAAGGAAGACATCACATTCATCAACGCTGCCATTATATCCTCTCATTTTTCATTAAGCACATATCATATCAGAGCTGTATGATATGCATCATCATACACTATAAATTAACAAAAGTCAAGCATTTTAATGATTTTTTTTTAGCGATGCAATGCCAAATAAAAAAATTAGAATCAACAAATTATAGCCATAATAAATGTTATCCATAGGAGCAAATGGTATGAATTTTATAACAATAGTGCAAAAAGCAGCGATACTTACATCCATTTTATCTTTTAAATTACTCACAAAAGACACTCCCTTTTTAATTGCAAGAAAAAAGAAAAACAGCACAAACACCCCATTTTCCAGAAGTAGCTGCAAATAAAAATTATGCGGATGCATAAGACATAAAGCATCACTATATTGCTCTATGAAACTTATACACTTCGAATAAAACATATTCACACCTATACCAAACCAATGCTCATCAAATATCATCAACAAAGCTGTTCTATAGACCCTATAATATGGGTCAAAGCTTATCTCATTCAATTGCAAAGCCGTCAGAGTAAACACTCTATAAAATGCTCCGCTACACATAAAAATGATAGATGACATAGCAAGAATAGCACTAAAAAATATCATCTTATTCTTAGTGCACATTGAATTATTTAATATTAAAAACAATCCGATACTCATAAAAGATAAAAAAACAGCAATACGCTCACCAGAAAGCAAAATGATACTAATCCCTAATATCACAGATGATAAAATCACAACACTCTCTTTACATATACCACTACGCATATTGGCACAATAATATCCTATAATCACCGTAATTAATGTGCTAATACTCAAACCAAGCCTCATTTTTCCAGATGATGTCACCAATCTCTTAAAATGTCCATAATCTTGGATGTGATTAAAAAACATATCATAACCTAAAACAATTTGCATAATTGCATTAAATGACATAAATAAAACAGCCAGGCAGCAACTCATCACAAATAAAAAAAGCTTATTTTTATCATCCAATATATTGCGCATCAAAAACACACACAAAGGAACGCGTACCAAACCAATACAATTACACAATGTATTTGTATCAAAAGAAATCAATGCACACTGGACAATAGTATATGCAAAAAACAAGATAATATACTTATTTTCCTTCATAAACTCGAGTTTAAAAATTCTATCCCTAAAAACATAAAGAGATATTATACTTAATATACTGGAATAAAAATGGCATATAAAATTTCCCGCTTGCAGTGACCATGGCAACAATAAAATTATTAACACTAGCAGATTATACATTCCTTTTTTTATAAAAATAAAAAATTGGTATAAAAATTATATAACATAACAAAAAACACGGCAAAATAATCCATGGCTCAAGTATAACGCACACAATCACAAATGCACAAGATATTAAAATCACATAAATATAATCATTCTTTACATGAAAAGACTTTAAAGAAAAAGTCGGTATCTTACTTGCCATTAAAGTTGCAATCATTATAGTGTAAACAAAGATAAACCAATATGAAATCTCACAATCTAATAATTCAAATGTCATCATCATGGGCATAAGCAATAATAACCCTCCAGCAGGCATAGGCACACCAGAAAATGTATCAGCCTTCAAAGCCACCACATCATCTTTATCATCTGCATTAAACCTAGCAAGCCTTATTGCAGAACAAGCAATAAAAAACAACACAGCAGCCCATCCCACACCTTTAAATGGTATCCCTGATAAAGACCACCAATATGTGATTAGTGCAGGGGCTACACCAAAATTCACTATATCAGATAAAGAATCTAGCTCCGCTCCAAATTTACTAGTTGCATCCAGTAACCTCGCAATCCTCCCATCCAAACCATCAAGTACAGCTGCAAAAATCACAAGTGATGATGCTATTAACCACTTCTCATCCAGCGCATATCTAATGGATGTAAAACCAATGCAAAGAGCAAGAAGTGTCATCATACTTGGTATCAACTTGTAAATCGGCGTAGAATATATTATACGAGACTTTTTTACATCAGACTTCTTTGGGAACTCTACTTCTGCTGCAACCTTCACCGTCGTTCCTGTGCTCGAATCTTCACGTGCATTAAGTACTCTGCGGTTCTGTGCTACTCCTTGCATGTTACTACCAGAAGCGAGTTTCCCAAGAAGTCTATTCATACCAACACACCAATTAATTCATTATTTGACCCGCAACCATATCGCGCTGCTCTCCTGAAAGCATCGCTATAACAGTTTCACCACCAACCATTCTTTGCCCCTTGTAAACCTTAGGCACAATACCTTTTGGCAAATATACATCCATGCGACTACCAAATCTTATAATTCCATACCTTTGACCTGCATCCACATTTTGATTTTGGTCTAAGTTACAAACAATTCTACGAGCTATCAAGCCAGCTATTTGCACAAATGGCACATTGCGCCCAGATTTTGTTTTAACCAAAACACTCTGCCTCTCATTTAAAACACTAGCTTTATCAAGTGTAGCGCTGATAAATTGACCAGGATGATAATGCAATTTCGTCACCACACCAGCAACAGGCACACGGTTAACGTGCACATCAAAAACGCTCAGAAAAATACTAACCCTAGTAAATTCTTCATCTCCAAGCTCCAACTCTGCTGGTGCACTTGCTGCAACAATTGCATCCACTACACCATCTGCTGGACTTAAAACCACATCCTCAATGACAGGAGCATAACGATCAGGATCTCGAAAAAAACATGCACACCATACTGTTAAGATAATACATATTGCACCAACAATCTTAGAAAAACTAAACATTAATATCGCAAATATCGCAAATATCGCAATGAATATATAACCTTCTTTATGTATATTTGGCAAATAAGCAATCAAATCCTTCATAAAAACACACTCCTATAAAATTTTATATCCCACACACTATAGTACATATCCAAAAAGAAAAAAGTCTTATTTCACAACTGCAATGTTTTTAGACAGTATTTTGTGCAAATATACAGCAATTAACCTACAACCAATTAAAGCAAACACTATAAAAAAAGTACCATACAAAAACAATATATAATACTCAAACTTGTTATTTCTAAGAAAATGATATAAAAATACCATAATTGATAAAATCGACCCATATTCAAATATCTTTAAATAAAGCGGTATTTTTTGATATAATAGCGAAAAAATCTTTTTTTCATGAACAAACACATGAATCGTAGCACCAAAATGCACGCCTATATATACATGCATCCAGCTGGCTTTTTGTATAGGGTGACATATATGATAAAATAATATCATCAAAGCAAAATATATCAATCCAAGAACAGCATTTTTATTATGAAAAAATTTATTCCACAACATAATACTTGATGTTGTAATCATGCCAAAGCCTACAGCTGCAAAGATATCAGCCCATATGTGATAGTTATAGTGCACCATAGCAAACCAATTTGCAACATTTAAGAAAATTGCAACCACATACAACCATTTATTTTTGAATTGCAAACACAATACCGCCCATAACACAAAGTTAAAATGTGCATGCCCACTTGGAAAAGAAAATCCTACATTTGCACCCAAACTTGGATGTAGTGGAATTTGCCAAATAGACTTCAGGTATACATTAAACATTGATCCAAAAAACACAACAATGAAAGTTTTGGCAAAAATACTTCTATCAATATATAGCGCTCCAAACACTAAAAATGGGCCCCAAAAATAGTAGTTACAAAAAAATAATATAATATCAAAGAAATGATCGACCATCACGCCCTCTCATCTAACCAATTCTGCTGTATTGCCTCTAGAATTTTTTCATTACACCCATTCTCCGCACCACTAAAGCCTGGCAAACTTATCACCATCTGCCTAAGCTTTGTAAAAGAAATGTTGGCAATATCAACATATGGATATTGCTGTTCCAACTCAATAGCAATATCAAAAATATCTGTCCACTCCATGAAAAACCAAAAAACAATCAATTTGTAATTTGCATATTATTTGATAATCGTCTCAGGATCAATTGTTTTTTTTCCTTTCCGCATAGAAAAATGCAACATACCTTCTGAAGTTGCTAGTATCTTCCCAATATTTTGGCCTCTTTTGACCACATCATTACGCTTCACTAATATTTGGTCCAATTGCGCATATGCACTCATAATATCATTTTCATGCTTAATTATAATTAAATTACCATATCCCTCAACATTTTGAGCCAAATACACAACTTTACCATCACCTATTGCATTTACAATGTCATTAGATACATATTTTATATCAATGCCTTCATTAAATTTATTGCCATTTTTACCATATCTAGATGATATCATACCTTTAATAGGCCACTGAAAATGCTTTGCTCCAAGAGGATTTTTTATTTTAAAATCACTCTCAACATTCCTACTTTCCACCTCAGACTCTAAAGCCAAAACCCTAGCGTCAACAGTATGAATTTCTTCTTTAACATCTTCTTTTTTCACATCACTATTATTATGCAATACAACCTCGTCATTCTCCAATTGAGGAATTGGCTTTAATTCGCTTTCCACAATCTGTCCACTTTTTGCAACATGCTGCCCGTTTAAAACCCTATGATTTTCAATTGGCTCACTTTGCATATATACAGAGTTTGAATTTTGCACATACTTGATCTCACCCTTTTCCTCGTATGGTGCTGGCGAGTTGCTACTGCACGCACATAAAACACAGGAAAAAAAGATGTGAAATACACGAGATCTCTTCCAAAACTCGCGTGTGGTAGCAACATGCAAGGAGTTGCACAGAACCGCAGCGTACTTAATGTACGTTAGGATTCCAGGACGCTGCAGGTTGCAGCAGAAGTAGAGTTCCCGAAGAAGTCTATTTTTAAATTTAAAAACTCTCATCATACCAATAAATTATATATTTTATTTAATTCATAGCCACATTCTTACCATTAGATACGCTAAGTTCAGCCACCATTTGATCTACCCTTTTGATATTCTCATTAAATTTTGCCAAGTCTTTTTTGGACAATGTCTGAAATCTCATTGGGTTTGTCTTAATAGGATTAACCTTACGACCATTATGTATCACTTCATAATGCAAATGAGGCCCCGTTGCAAGCCCAGTTGCACCAACATATCCAATTAATTGCCCCTGCGCCACCTTTAAACCAGGACGCACATCTTTGGCAAACTTACTTAAATGCGCGTATAAAGTTGAATATGATTTATTATGCTGCACCTCTATATGCTTGCCATATCCACTGTGGCTTTTAGCATAAGCTATGACACCATCACCTGCTGCAAATACAGGAGTGCCATGTGGTGCAGTATAATCAACACCCTCATGCATTTTATTGCAGTGAAGCACTGGATGCTTCCTATACCCAAAACCAGATGTCAATTTTCCCCCATTTATAGGCATTTTAAGCATTTGCCTTTTGACACTATTTCCTTTTTTATCATAATATTCAATACTATCACCACCATAGGCATAGCGATAAACCTCTTTATTTTTGCCCAACTTACCAACACTTGCATACACAACTTTAACGTCATTTGCAACTTTCCCCATATGATCAGTCTTAACCTCATACATCACTTTAAATGGCTCACCTTTCTTAATGGATTTTTTTATCTCACTATCAGAAAGCAATACATTTGACACCTCCCGAATAGCTCTAGGGCCAGCACCATGGGCCTTTAAAGATGCGTGAAGAGATTTTCCAATAACACCAGCAATAACTTGCGGCTTCCACATTGCTGGCATATCTAACACTTTATATTCATACTTATTATTTTTATAAACAATTTCTAATTTTTTCGACCCTATCACAGAAATTTTAATAGGACGCAGCATTTCTGAACTAGAAACCAAATCCTTACTATGCACTAAAACTTGAAATCCAGGTGATAACTTGAAATATCCTTTTGCATGTTTTTTTACAATATTTACTATTTGCAACAACTGAGCATCATCAATATGAGCAGTTTTAAGAATTGAATGCAAATCACATTGTTTTTTGACATCTATTGATAATGATTTATCAGACAGCCTCCTCCACTCATGGCGATCAAAATACACCTTACTCACAGGCTCCAGCACTACCACTGGCATTTGTTTTGGAGCTATATCCTCGACTTTATCAGCAGCGCTACTCATATCATAAGATTTTACAGATAATGTATCATCCTTTTTTTTGGATACAAATGAATAATAAGAAAATGTGCAAGATACAGCAGCCGTTGCAATCAGAACACACAACCTTAAACGCATAACCACCCCCGTAAGACAAATTAAGTATAAATCACAGTATACAAGCACAACAAACACTGTCTTTGCACACAGCCCACAACCATCATAACACAAAAATAAGCATATGTTAATAGCAAAATGAAAAAAATTTTGCTCATATTTATAGTATGAAATTTTTCTAGACTTAACATACATACTCAAGTTATAATATATATCAGTCTGCCATTTAAAATATTATAAAATATGACTCATGCGATCATACACAGACCGTGTAAAAATGCAATGCAATCAGGTGCAAACAAAGGTAAACATTGGGTGTTAGAATATACATGCAATAATCGCTCCATTGACAGCATAATGGGCTGGACATCATCAGCAGATACAATGCAGCAATTAAAAATAAACTTCCATTTACTTGAAGATGCTATCGCATATGCCAAAAAAAATGGGGTTAAATATCAAATCATAGAATACAAGGCAAAAGAGAAAAAAGCTTTAAAAGCTTATGTAAAAAATTATCAATAGACCTATTAAATTTATTTGTAGTCACTCACTATAAATATCTCATCTGTAGTGAGTGACCAAAGAAGTCTTTTGTCGCTCATGTATAGTATAATACATCTGCTTTAAAAAAATCTTAATTTCCTCTCTTCATTCCCATCAATTTCTTTTTTATTGTTAGTTTGTTTGTGGTTTGATGGTTTTTTCATGTTCTTTTTAAATTTCTTCTTAGGAGCATCTACTGTGGTGTTATGCACAACATCATCTAATTCAACAACATCAGTAACATTCAATATCTCCGCACTATCTACAGATGTATTAGAATTAGGTAATAAAGCTTTAATACTCAGCTTGATTTTTCTTGTTTTAGGATCGATACCCACAACCTTCACATCCACATCTTGACCTTCAGTTAAAATATCCCTGACATTCTTCACAGTATCGTTTGAAATTTCACTAATATGCACCAAACCTTCAGTTCCCCTTGTAATTGAAACAAATGCACCGAAATCAACTAATTTAACAACCTTACCTTTGTAGATATTGCCAACCTCCACTACAGCCAAAGTTTCATTAATCATTTCTAAAGCTAATTGCATTGAATCACCAGAGATAGAAGAAATATTAACTGTACCATCATCACTGATATCAATTTTAACACCTGTTTTTTCAGTAATACCTTTGATAACCTTGCCACCTGGCCCTATAAGCTCACCAATCTTCTCCTTAGGTATATTAATTGTCTTGATTTGAGGAGCATTAGAAGCAATATTACTTCTTGAAACAGTAATTGCTGATGACATGTTATTTAAAATATGCATTCTACCTTTGCGCGCTTTAGAAAGAGCAACTTTCATTATTTCTTCGGTAATACCATCAGTTTTAATATCCATTTGCAATGCTGTAATACCATCAGCTGTACCTGCAACTTTAAAATCCATATCGCCTAAATAATCCTCATCACCCATAATATCTGATAATACTACATACCTTGAGTCCTCCTTAATTAACCCCATTGCAATACCAGCAACATTTTTAACAGGTACACCAGCTGCCATTAACGCTAAAGATGCGCCACAAACACTTGCCATAGATGAAGATCCGTTTGATTCTGTAATTTCAGACACAACTCTTACAGTATATGGAAAATCTTTATGCGCTGGCATCAATGGCCTTATAGCCCTATATGCCAACTTACCATGCCCAATTTCTCTGCGACCAGGTGAGCCAACCCGACCTATCTCACCCACAGAATATGAGGGGAAATTATAATGTAGCGTGAACTTTTCTTTCCTAACCCCATCAATATCATCCACCATTTGCTCATCATCTGCTGTTCCTAAAGTTGTCACAACCAATGCTTGAGTCTCACCCCTTGTAAATAATGCCGAGCCATGTGCACAAGGCAATAAGTCTAATTCCACATCAATTGCCCTAATATCATCAGATGACCTGCCATCTATACGTTTTTCATCCAAGGCCAAATGACGAACTATTGATGCTTGCAAAGTTTTAAACGCTTTCATCACTTTGTTTTCAGTGTACATATCAGTTGCTATTAGGGATGTCCTTAAAACACTTTTTAACTGCTCTAATACAGCATTACGTTTTTGCTTGTTAATTGTGCTATATGCATCTTTCAACCCAGCTCCAACAATTTTTTCAACTTCAGCAATTAATTCCTTATTGTCTTTAGCTTTTTCACTAAAATCCATCCAATTTTCAGAATCAGGGTTTGCAGTTCTATAAAGAGAAGCAAACTCAGAAATACCATCAACTAATGGTGCAAATGCTTGTTGCCCAAAAACAACAGCCTCAAGCATCAGCTCTTCAGACAATTCCGATGCCTCTGATTCAACCATAAAGACAGCATCTTTTGTACCAGCTACAACTAAATCTAATTTGCTGTTATTTGCAACATTTTCTGCAGATGGATTAAGGTAAAAACCTCCTTCTTCATTATAACAAACCCTAGATGCAGCTATAGGGCCATAAAAAGGGGCAGGTGATATGCTTAAAGCTGCAGAAGAAGCAGCAATTGCAACTATATCTGGTTGAAAATTTGGATCATAGGAAATCAAAGTACAAGTAAGCTGCACCTCATTATAAAAATGGCTTGGAAATAGTGGACGTATAGGCCTATCTATCAAGCGTGATATCAATGTTTCACGTTCAGATGGCCTACCTTCTCTTTTAAAAAATCCACCAGGAAATCTACCTGCAGCATAGTATTTTTCAATATAATTCACAGTTAGAGGAAAGAAATCCACACCTTCTTTTGGCTCCTTTGCAACAACAACGCTCGCCATCACAATTGTGCCCCCCATTTGGGCAATAACAGTATGTGCTTGCCTGGCTATTTTGCCAGTTTCCAATGTTAAAATATTATCACCAATTTGAATTTCTTTTTTTACAATATTAAACACTCTTTCCTCTAAAATTTATATATTTTTACTTATTTATTATTTTCTTATACCCAGTTTTGCTATCAAAGCTTTATATTCTTGGGAATTTTTATTCTCAAGATATCTAAGCAACTTCCTTCTTTGGCTCACCAGCATAATCATACCTCTTTTGGCCTGTGTATCTTTTTTATTGACAGCAAGATGTGCAGTAAGATTTTTTATTCTCTCAGTCAATATAGCACATTGCACGTCAACAGAGCCAGTATTTGCCTGACTTCCACCATAAGATTTAATTAATTCACCTTTTTTTTCCTTAGTAATCGACATCAAAAACACTCCTTTTTTAATAAATTAAACACTCTTTTAGGTCTTATGAAATCACCATCTTGCACACACACAGCAACAGGGATGCATTTGTAGCACACTATATTGGACTTTAAACATCCAAATATTGGCACTCCATGAGATAGCTTGGTGGCTTCCTCCAAAGAGACCTGCTGCACTAAGATGTCGTCCAGCGCAGCAGCAATAGGCAAAACAGCACTATGCGTAACTGCATTATATACTAACTCTATATCTTTTGCTACACAAATTGCATGCATTATGCAAAATTTACCAACAGCTGTTCTTCTAATCATGCTAGTGTATGCCGATGCATTCAGTTTTCTTGCAATATCAGTGGTTAAAGACCTGACATAAAAGCCTTTTCCGCATGTAATCTTTATCACTGTTGTATCAAAAGAATGATCCAATATTGCGGCATCAAGTAAGCTAACATTTTTAGCGTTTATATCAAAATTTTCACCTTTTCTAGCTAAATTATACGCTCTTTTTCCATTTATTTTGATAGCACTGTATTTTGGCGGAATTTGCAAATAGCTTGGCATAAATGAACAAAGCGCATCCCGAATCTCACTTAACTGAGGTATATAATCTTTCTCCTCAATGACATTACCCTCCATATCACCAGTATCAGTGGTTTTGCCCCATGTGATTTCAAAAACATACTCTTTGGTTGCGCCCATTACATAATCTACAAGTTTTGTAGCTTCTCCTATGGCAAGCACCAAAACACCACTTGCCAGCGGGTCAAGAGTGCCGCAATGTCCTATGTCACGCCTTTTTAAAGCCTTTCTCACTAACCTTACAACGTCAAATGAAGACATACCAATTGGCTTATTTATCACCAGCCATCCGTCCATACCTTATATATGCAAAGCACCCCCAAATGCAGATAAAGCAGCCTCATGTATCGCCTCAGACATAGTAGGGTGCGGTAGTATTGTGTTGATAATCTCCTCTTCAGTTGCTTCAGCTTCTTTTGCAATAGCAAGAGATGCTATCATCTCAGTTGCACCATGTCCAACAAGATGTGCGCCCAGCAATTCACCATTTCTGCTATCAAATATTAACTTCACCAAACCATCGGTTTTAGAAATAGCAATTGCCTTGCCGTTTGCATAAAAAGGAAATTTTCCAATCTTAATATTGCCATCTGTTTGCAAATTCGCATCTTCTTCGCTCAAACCGATGCTGGCAATTTCAGGGTATGTATAAATGCAAGATGGTATGCTGTTTTTCTTAATTGCATGCGCAGCCTTTCCTGCTATATGAGTTGCGCACAATATCCCTTCATGCGAAGCCTTATGAGCAAGCCATGGTCCGTCCACTACATCACCTATAGCATAAATATTGCACTTGTTAGTTTGCATAAAATCATTCACCAATATCCTACCTTTTTCTAATTTAATGCCAACATTTTCAAGCCCAATATTTTGGGTGTTTGGCACAATCCCAACTGCTGAGATTACTTTGTCATACTTTGCTATATGCTCTGTTTGATTTTGATATTTTACTGCAACTCCATCATTATTTGAGATCGCCTCTTTCACATTTGTTCCGGTCAGTATTTTGATGCCGCTTGCTACAAATGCCTTTTGCGCAATAGCAGAAATTTCTTTATCCTCACTTGTTAAAATTCTGTCAGCTACCTCTACCACAGTCACATTTGACCCAATAGCATTGTAAAAATTAGCAAATTCCATTCCTATGGCTCCGCTACCTATAATTAGCAGCTCTTTTGGTAATGAATCAGGCGTCATTGCACCTTTGTAATTCCATATGTTTTTACCATCTACTGAAACACCAGGTATCTCCCTAGGCGTTGCTCCAGTTGCAATGATAATGTTGGAAGTTTTTAAAACTGATTTTTTACCATCAATTCCAGTTATTTCAACGTTTTTGGCATCTAAAATAAAACCATTGCCATAAAAAACTGAAACAGCATTTTTCTTCATCAATCCTACTATCCCTCCAGACAGTTTATTTGCAACATCCCTTGAATATTGCACCATCTTCTGCAAATCAAGTGAAGTGGATTGATTTTTAACACCAAAAATCTCAGATTTTTTCGATAAATCATAAATATACGCAGCTTGTAACAATGCCTTTGTTGGTATGCATCCCCAATTCAGGCACACGCCACCTAAATTTTCCTTTTCAATGAGCGCCACTTTTTTACCATACTGCGCCGCCCTAATTGCAGCAACATAGCCACCAGGTCCTGCACCTATTACAACGATATCAAACTCCATATACAACACTCCTTTTGTTAAATAAACATGTTTACAGGGGATTCTACAAATGCTTTCAGATCGCGCAGAAATGCTCCGGCTATAGCACCATCAATTATCCTATGATCACATGATAATGTCATTTTCATCACATCCCCTATTACAATATTGCCAGAAGATATTACCGGCTTTTTCTTAATACATCCTACAGCGAGTATAGCACCTTGCGGAGGGTTAATGATTGCATAAAATTCATCAACACCATACATACCAAGATTAGATATGGTAAAGCTTCCGCCTATAAATTCTTCTGGTTTTAGCAAATTATTTTTTGCCTTTTGTGATAGGGTTTTTATCTCTTTGGATATCTCAATAAATGATTTGGCATCAGCATTTTTTACTATAGGTGTAATTAAGCCGTCTTGAATTGCGACTGCTATTGAAATATCAATATCATGGTATTGTACCACAGAATCATTTGCAAAGCCAATATTAATTTGCATATTTTTCCTAAGAGCCATAGCAGCAGCTTTCACAATGCAATCATTGAAAGAAACCTTATATTGCTGCATTTCATTTGATAAATTGCCTTTGCTATTAATATCCTCCCTCATCTGCAGCAATTGTGAAACATTACATTCAACAGATAAATAAAAATGTGGCGCATTAGCTTTTGACTCTTGCAATCTTTTTGCTATTGTCTTTCTCATCTGCGTCATAGGTATTATTGTTTGACCACCTAAAGTAGATTTATCACGCTTGGTTTGGTCAACATTCACCACATCATCTTTAATTATCCTGCCTCTGGGGCCAGATCCAGTAATAGATGAAAGATCAATACCTTTTTGCATTGCAATTCTTTTTGCAAGAGGCGTTGCAAAAATCCTGTCTCCTGCAATTTTTTGCTCTGATTTCACCTCAAATGCAGGCTTTATATCTGCAATATCACTGTTTTGCAAATTATCTGCGCTATTATTATTACTAATGTTTATATCAGCGATACTTGAAATATCTTCACCATCTTCTAAAATCACCGCTATCACTGAGTTAACCTTGACACCCTGAGATCCGGCTTCAACCAAAATTTTACCCACCACACCAGAATCAGCAGATTCCACTTCCATTACAGCTTTATCAGTTTCTATTTCAGCGATAATATCACCTGGATTTACAGAATCACCTGGATTTTTTAGCCATTTTATAAGATTACCTTCAGTCATTGTTGGTGATAGGGCCGGCATCAACACTTTTATAGCCATAGTCAAATCGTCTTATATTTCAGTATATAAGGTAGATACTATAAACATCTTATATATTTAATTCAACTCTTTTTTCATGATTTGATTTGTTGATGAATACTGCAATTGCCAATCTTCTGATTATAGCATTTGATTAGCTAAATTTTACCTTTACCAAAACACAGTGTTGTGTTAAACATGTATTACTGAAGGTCTGTGTTGTTATTAGACAAAGCAAATGTGTTTATATTGATACCACAGCTACATATAAGATCATATTTATTGCGGTATACATGAATACATTATGTGACGTTCCATTAAAAAAACCTTTTAAAATATGCAGTATGGAACATTGTTTATGTCAAAAGCGTCTTATGCAGATTGGCTGCGTGCTAGAATGTGAATACGAGGTGTTATTCCGCATCTCTGGCGTCACCATTATTACAGATGGATCGATCAAAGTTGCAATCGATAACGATACTGCCAAGCAGGTTCTTGTGATTTAAGCATCATGAACAAAAAACGCTTTATTATTGTTGGCAATCCCAATTCTGGAAAGACATCTTTATTTAATATACTAACTAAATCTATGGAGCAAACTGGTAATTGGGCCGGTGTAACTATCTTGCGGCAAAGCAAAGAAATTCATCAAGATTTTCTTTCTCAAATGCAAGCAAAAGCAGAGATAATTGACACACCTGGGATTTATAGTTTAGTACCAGATGGATTGATGAATGTAGAGCAATGCGAAGTCATTGAAGCATTAAATGCATATGAAAGTTTTGATGGCTTTATCAATATTCTTGATAGCATGAACATAGAAAGAGGTCTTTACCTGACATTGCAATTGATGCAGTTAGATAAACCTATATTATTATGCATAAATTTTGCAGATTACAGCTTTGAAGATGGCTGGATTAATGCAATATATCAAGTTTTTGGCATAAAAGCTGTAAAACTTTCTACACACAACAAATGTGGTTTAGATGAAGTTATTTCATGGATTATCAACCCATCTAAGGATTATGAACTAATACTGCACCATAAAGTGCAAGAAGCAGTAGAAGTTGCCAAACGGAATTCTACGCACAAAACTAACTTAGATATTATGCTGGATATTGAGCAGAATACTGATGATCAAGAAGGTTCTGCTGAAAATGCGATATTGATGATGAGTCAAAGACTTGAGCTCATCAAAAAGGCTAGAATGTACGTAGATAGCACAAAAAAAATCAGTAAATGGCAAGCAAGAATTGATAATGCAGTATTTCACCCTATTTGCGGCCCTATTATTTTTTGCTTTATAATGATTTGTATGTTTACTTTTAGCATTGTAATAGGTGGAAAACTACAGGATCCTTTGGAGATATTAGCACATGGGTTTTTAGTAGAAGGCTCTCACCAATTACTAGCAAATCTTGGTTTTCCACAGTGGTTTAACTTCATATTTTCAAATGGATTATGCGGCGGTATTACCACAGTGATTGCATTTATACCGCTTGTATTGTTGTTGTTTATATCCCTTTCTTATCTTCAAGAATCTGGGTATATAGCAAGAGCTGCAGTAATGGCAGATGGTGTGTTAAAGAGGCTTGGATTGCCAGGCGCTGCTTTCATACCGCTAATCATAGGTTTTGGTTGCAATGTACCTGCCATAGCTTCTGTTAGAAGTCTTGATTCATTTCAATCTAAGGTTAAAACAGCATTAATGCTACCGTTTATGTCTTGCAGTGCAAGACTGACTGTGTATGCCGTTTTTTGCAGTGCCTTTTTTAAAGAATATGCAGCACTTATTATATTTGCATTGTATATTTTTGGCATCATTGCTGCGTTTTTGACTGGATGGATATTAGAAAAAATTGCACCAAGTAAAATAAAAAATAGTTTAATATTAGAATTGCCACCATATAGATTCCCTAAATTTAAAATTGTTTTTCAAAGTTCTTTTTACAAACTAAAAAGTTTTTTAGAAGGTGCAGGCAAAACAATAATTATGATCTTTTTTGCAATACAAATCGCGAGCAACATTTTGCAAAGTACCAACTTATATCAAGGCGAAATAGAGGCAATAAAGCATTTTAGTGTTGCACCATTCAAACCAATGGGTTTGCGCGATGAAGATTGGCCATTAGTTGCAGGTCTTATGGCTGGTGTTATTGCAAAAGAGGTAACTGTTGGAACAATTAGTGCTCTTTATCAGCCAGACAGTGTGCAGCATGAATTTTCTCCATCACAAGTTTTAATGGACGCATGGAATGAGTTCATAGGTGTTGAGAGTAGCGGCAATAGGGATGTATATTTATCAAAAATTCTTGAAAATGCAATTTCTGATAAAGCAGCGATTTTTGCTTATTTACTATTTGTTTTACTGTACTTTCCATGCGTTTCTGTATATGCAGTCACAAAGCAAGAGGTGGGTTTAAAATGGGCTGTATTATCTGCTTTGTGGTCTACAACTTTTGCATATATATGTGCAATTCTTTTTTATCAAATATATAATTTGTTCTGAAATAGCCTTTTTAGCGTGATGCAATAGGTCTATTAGGATCACATACAGCCAAAGCGTTATAAAATGATACAATTTTGCTTGAGATTGATGTATTTATATGATATAATTCTTTACAATACTTTAAAAAAGAGAGAATCATCATGAAAAATATACATATTATAAATAATAAAATTTTTTCAAACATCGCTACAGCTACTACTGTTTTGTGTGCAATTGCTTTAGCGAAAAATGTGATAGATAACTTTATATATAATAATACAAAATTCTTCGATACAAACACAAAAGATGTATCATATAGAGACCTTATCAAGAGTTTTCCTAAATTGTTAAAACAAAAGCCACAAATTCTGTGTCTTATTATACCTTTTATATCTCTTGTTGGCATCACTACAACAAATTTCTTTTGTAAAACAAACGGTATAAAAGCTTCTACTTTTTTGGCAAGCTTAGATTCTCACAGTCGTACTGCTTTATGCGTATACGCTACTTTGATGTTGGGCAGTTACAAACCTATTGATAGTGATGATATTAAATTAGATATGATAATCTTATCATCTTGCATAGGATTTTTAACATCAAATGTGATAGCCAAACCTTTAATAGCAACAGCTTTATATGGCCCACTTTCGTTGATTCTAGGAATGATTATCTATGCTGAAAAAGATGATATTGTCAGTGATGTAAAAAACGCACCTTTTGCTACATCAGCGTGCTTTTTAGCAGGATTTGCAATAGCAGATATTTATAGGTAAATTTTCCTCAAAAGGTTACCCTTTATAGCAAAAGCGTTATAAAATGATACAATTTTGCCTGATATTGATGTATTTATATGATATAATTCTTTAACAATACTTTAAAAAAGAGAGAATCATCATAAAAAATAAACATATTGTAAATAATAAAATTTTTTCAAACATCGCGACAGCTACTACTGTTTTGTGTGCAATTGCTGTAGCGAAAAATTTGATACATGGAGTGATAAAGGATCAAATACAATACTTCTCTGCGCTTAAAAAAGAGGAGATATCATATCCAGGATTTATTTACAAGCATTTTCCTCAATTGTTAAAAACAGTGCCACTTGGAATTAGTATATCTTTTATAGCTCTTGTTGGCATCACTACAACAAATTTCTTTTGCAAAACAAACGGTATAAAAGCATCTACTTTTTTGGCAAGCTTAGATTCTCACAGTCGTACTACTTTATGCGTATACATTCCTGTGATGGCTTGCTTGTATAAGTATGCCAATGATGATGACAAAACAGTAGTTTCTATATTCGCATCATGTCTCATAGGATTTTTAACATCAAATGTGATAGCTAAACCTCGTATAGATGATAAAATAGCAACAGCTTTATATTGCGTAACTTCCTTTATGATAGGAAGTATCGGTCCCAGCAAGATTGTCAGTGATGTAAAAAACGCACCTTTTGCCGCATCAGCGTGCTTTTTAGCAGGATTTGCAATAGCAGATATTTATAGGTAAATCTCTTCCTCAAAAGGTTACCATTATCATCTATATATAGCTAAATCGTGAGCGTTCAGGGATTTTTTATAGTAATGCCTGAACGCTCACACTTGGTCTACGAGACATGGCATACGCATGAAAAAAGTAGCTTGCAGGATAGTTGGTAATGACGTCATTAGATGTTTAGTCTTTTTATCAGCGCTTTAGCTATATTCCTTAGACTGCTGCAAGTCTAGTGATCAGATGCCGGAGTTTTTACGAATCGTACGCAAAGCATCCCCAATATTTTTGGCTTGAAGCTTAGAAACACCAATCTCGGTTGCAAAATCATCCCATTTTTTAAGGGCCACAACAACCTGATGGATAATCTCTAATGCATTGTCTTGCTTAATACCTACCGCATCAGCCAATCTTAACAAATGTGCTTTAGTCGCACTTTTCCCTTCACCCATAATCATCGTAGAATGCTCACCACCAGGACCTGAGGAAAAAGTTAAATCGTAAGCTGGTGATACAGTCCAATTACCTTGTTCATCCATTAAAAATGAAAAGTTTTTTGAATGATCGTCCCGATTATGATTTAAGACATTAAAAACGGCATTCCTAAATTGTAGTTCGCACTGCCTTATATCTTTTGTTAAATACAAAGTCGCTTTCATGATGCTTTCATAATCAAGGGAAGGCTCCCTGTGATCGGCGTGTAGGAGGCCGGAGGTAGTATGCATATGAATGCGGCTATCGCCCTTTCTATCAAAGCGTTTCACACCAAAAAATCCCATGCCTTTTCGGGATGGAAAAAGCTTGGCTTCAGGCACAACAAGTCCGGCATCGAGTGCCATAAGGTGATAGGCGTACTCAATAGCACTTATATCTTTGGGATCAAGGTGAGATCTAAACTTAATTAGCCAATCCACACCATCAATATTAACCAATACCTTAGGACGCGCTCCCGCTGAAGATCCTCCCAACACAAGCAAATCCTCCACATAAATATCATTTTCATCTAAGGTTGCTTGTATCTCGCTATCAATTTCATCTAAGTCATTGGTGATATGAGATGTAGCACCACTATTTTCAGGCTCATAAGATAAAGCTCCCATACCGCTTCTTACTACAAAACAAAGACGATCCATGGGTGAAAGAGTTCCAGGATTAAGCCCTGCATTCATCAATTTTCGGTCGAGAAGTAATCGACCCCAACCATCGGGCAAACTGTCATTAAACACTCCAAACAACCCTTCAAAAGTACGATCATTCGATTCTATAACACCTGCTTTAAGGGGCAGCTTGAAAGGCGATAACTCAAGGCCTGTTTTAATAAAAGCTGCATCATATTCAAAAAAAATTTGCCTCTTTTTAAGCAATAACCTTCCCATGAGCTGCTTTTCCAGATAGCCATGATAATACACATAAACAAGATTTTGATCCCGAAAGCTCATTTTCTACCACGCTTTCTTTTTCCATCATCAATCAGCTCATCAAGTGATAAAGCTTTCTGGGCGCTCTTATGCACAAACAGTAGGTTAAAATCATCCATACACCCAAGTATCACAGCCAGTTTAAGCAGCGATTCCAAAGATATTTTCCCTGTTTGCTCAAACTTTTTTAAAGAACCATAACTGACCCCAGACTTTTCTGATAAAGTCTGCTGGCTAAAATTGAGTTCAAGCCTAAGATCGCGCACCATACTTGCTACCCTCTTTTGCATATCACTTGGCGTCATCATATTAACTGATACCATAATACCCCTTATGCACTCAATACTTGTATAATAGATATTATACTATCCTTTATATAATAAGTCAAGCAATTCTTATTCTAACCGGACACACTAATTTGTACCCTCTCAATGATACTAGAGCTCAAATCCATATCTTCAAGTTGATTGGGTATATCATTACTCTTCTGATACATATTGCAAAAATAATGAACTAACTAGGTTATTCTGATCGCACATCTCTGTAGATTGCGATTCAGTATAATTGCTCAGTTTATTTAGCAAATCCTCCTTATTTGCATTGTGCTCAAGACCAAGCTTCAATTCATCTACATCATTATTCCTCATACCCTTTTCGAATATTGCTTTTGAGATAATATCTCTGGCGTCTTCAGCTTTACACAAAGTTAAAGCTTTTTTCAATGACTCGTGAGTTTGTTTATTGATAATGAGATTTATAATATCAGTCTGATTATCGTGTGCTGCAAGTTCAAGAGGTGTTTCGCCATATTTATTGGTCTTATTTACATCTATTTTAGGATGTTGCAACAAAAGCTTAACTATATTAGTCATACCATCTTGTGCTGCACGATGCAAAGGTGCATAACCATATTTATCAGTCTTGTTTACATCTATTTTAGGATGTTGCAACAAAAGCTTAACTATATTAGTGCTTCCCTCTTGTGCTGCGCGATGCAAAGGTGCATAACCATATTTATCAGTCTTGTTTACATCTATT
>JACCDK011169499.1_pt1 | contig 26009 bp, 28 predicted proteins | sample 7445871 | NCBI WGS metagenome assembly JACCDK01 (sample SAMN15323436, study PRJNA562643) | freshwater metagenome | isolation source: river surface water | place: USA:Blue River Watershed | collected 2017-08-15 | reverse complement strand
GCAAAGAGAATGACGTAAAAAACGCAGGATTTGCCAGCGCGTAGTAGCCCAAAAAGCCAGACGCCAGCAGCGGTAAAAGCCCCATCCAAACAAGGTAAAGCGATTCGTAAACGAGTTTTTTGTTCATAAAAGGGCCCCGCAAAGGGGGCAATTATCCCCCAAAGTTAATACCTTTGTACGCTTATGGAAATTGCGATCATAAAATACAATGCGGGGAATGTGGCGTCGGTGATGTACGCGTTGGATCGTATTGGGCAAAAATACACGTGGACGGATGATCCGGAGCAGATAATAAAGGCCGACAAAGTGATTTTTCCGGGGGTGGGTGAGGCGAGTACGGCGATGGCTTATTTAAAAGAAAAGGGCCTGGACCTGGTGATTAAGGGCTTAAAGCAGCCGGTTTTGGCGACCTGCATCGGAATGCAATTGTTGTGCAAGCACTCGGAAGAGGGGAATGTGGATTGTATTGGGGTGTTTGACGTGGAGGTGAAAAGGTTTATTAGCCAAGACTTGAAAATTCCGCACGTAGGGTGGAATTCGATCGTACAGAAAGGCGATAATCCGTTGATGAAAGGGCTGCAAGATGAAGAGTTTGTGTATTTCGTGCACTCTTTTTGTGCGCCTGTAAATACGTATACGACCGCGGTTTGTGAGTATGGGCAGCCGTTTTCGGCCATGTTACAAAAGGATAATTTTTATGCCGCGCAGTTTCACGCGGAGATCAGCGGAAAGGCTGGCGAACAGATTTTGAAAAATTTCTTAGCACTTTAATATGTTTCAACTAATTCCGGCGATCGATCTGATAAATGGGCAATGCGTGCGATTGACTCAGGGGGATTATGGCCAAAAAAAGGTCTATTCCGAAGACCCTTTGGAGATTGCCAAAGCCTTTGAAGGGGCTGGAATTCAGCGTTTACACTTGGTGGATTTGGACGGGGCGAAGGCGAAGAAGATTGTGAACGCGGCGGTTTTGGAACGCATTGCGTCGAACACGTCGCTGCACATTGATTTTGGTGGCGGGGTGCAGTCTGATGAGATGATCGATACAGCTTTTTCTGCGGGTGCCGCGCAGATTACCGCCGGCAGTATTGCCGTGCGTAATCCTGCGCTGGTCTGCGAATGGTTGCAGAAGTATGGGTCGGAGAAGATTATTTTGGGGGCGGATGCGCAGGAGGGGATGATTGCGGTGTCGGGCTGGCAGGAGAATTCGAACATATCGATTTTTGACTTTCTAAAGGATTATACTTCGAAAGGCGCGAAATATGTGATTTCGACGGATGTGGCCAAAGACGGTTTGTTGCAAGGCCCCAGCTTCGATTTATATGAAAAGATTCAGGCTTCGAGCCCGTCGTTGAGCATCATTGCGAGCGGTGGGGTGGCTTGTATGGAGGATTTAGTGCGCTTAAGGGAGATGAATTTGTTTGGGGTGATTGTGGGGAAAGCGTTTTATGAGGGTCGGATTAGTTTAGCGGATTTGGCCAAATTTTCAGCCCAAATCGTATAGGAAATATGTTAACAAAGCGCATCATAACTTGTTTGGACATTAAAGAAGGGCGGACCGTGAAAGGGACGAACTTTGTGGACCTGCGCGATGCCGGCGATCCGGTCGAGCTGGGTGCACTGTATGCGCAGCAGGGGGCGGATGAGCTGGTTTTTTTAGATATAACGGCGACGGTCGATGACCGCAAAACCTTAGTTAATTTAGTGCGCGAAGTCGCGCGGCACGTGAATATTCCTTTTACCGTGGGCGGCGGAATTTCGTCCATTGCTGACGTATCGGCGTTGTTGAACGCCGGCGCGGACAAAGTGTCCATTAACTCGTCTGCGGTGCGCCGGCCAGAGCTGGTGGATGAACTGGCTTTGGCTTTTGGCTCCCAATGCATCATTGTCGCGATCGATACACGCTTTGAACCCGCCGTGGGCGTGGACTTCGTCCACACCCACGGCGGCCGTCGCATCACCGACAAGAAAACCCTCGAATGGGCCCGCGAAGTCGAAAACCGCGGTGCCGGCGAAATCTTATTAACCTCCATGGACGCTGACGGAACGAAAGCAGGCTTCGCCTGTGATTTGACCGCAAAAGTATCCTCAGCAGCCTCCATTCCCATTATTGCCTCTGGTGGAGCGGGAACAATGGAACATTTTACGGAAGTATTCACGACCGGCAAAGCAGACGCTGGCCTCGCCGCGAGTATATTTCACTTTAAAGAAATTGAAATTTTGGCATTGAAGAATTACCTTGCAACCCAAGGCATCCCGATGCGCATTTAATAGAAATATGTCCAAGCAACCCGATTTTTCCAAAGGCCTCGTGCCCGCCATCATCCAAGATGCCAGCACCCGTACCGTTTTGATGTTAGGCTACATGAATGAGGAAGCCTACGCAAAGACCCTAGCTGACCAGCGCGTGACCTTTTTCAGCCGTTCGAAGAACCGTCTTTGGACCAAAGGCGAAGAATCAGGCAATTTCCTAGACGTAGTCAGCCTGTCGATTGATTGTGACGCTGACACCATTTTAATTCAGGCTAAACCAGCTGGTCCCACTTGCCACACCGGAGCAGACACCTGTTTCAACGAGTCAAACGCAGATAATGCAGCCTGGCTAGATCAATTAAAACACGTCATCCGTAGCCGCAAAACGGCCCCTTTGGCTTCGTCTTATACGGCCACATTATTTCAATTAGGCACTCATAAGATTGCCCAAAAAGTAGGCGAAGAAGCCGTCGAGCTCGTTATCGAGGCCTTGATGCAAAACGATGATTTGTTCAAAGGCGAGGCCGCTGACCTGATCTTCCATCTATTAGTCTTATTAGAAGACCGCGGAATCGATTTAAGTGAAATCATCGCCGTTCTTCAATCTCGTCACGCTGCTAAATAACCATTCCTATGATCGGTTTCATCATTCGTTACATCATCATTGCCTGCGTCGTTTTGGTCATTCCACGCTATTTAAAAGGCATCACAGTAGACGGTTTCACGACCGCACTTTTAGTCGCTCTAGCCATGGGTTTTGTGAATTCGTTCATTAAACCGGTCTTGAAGATCATCAGCTTCCCCATCACATTTATGACCTTAGGCTTGTTTTCGCTTGTGATCTCGGTAGGACTCGTTTATTTAGTCGCAGCCTATGTGCCCGGTTTTGTGGTGACGGGCTTTATTGCTCCCTTGATTTTTAGTTTTATCGTGTCGCTTTCTACCTCTTTTGTGGGGCTGTTTACTCGTTAGGCTGTTTTTGCTGTTATGAGGCGAGAAGTATTTAGGCGACTTTTCAGGTATTGACAGTTTTTGTCAATATTAAAGTTTGATGGAAACTTCTAATTGTCCTCCAAAACCTAATTCAACAATCTTTTGAAGTGTAGAGATTCTAGCCTCTTTTAGGTTATTTTCAATTTTAGAAATATAAGACTTAGTTGTTCCCGCTTTTTCTGCAAGTTCTGCCTGAGTCATGCCTAATTCTAGGCGCTTAATTTGGATCAATACGCCTGCCTTGAAGATTTGATATCCAGCTTCATATTCATCTCTTTTTTTTGTACCCACTTTGCCGTAGTGTCTGTCTTTATGTTCCGCGAAGGTCGTTAAGTTTTTGTTTTTCATATTCCGATTTTAGTTTTAAAGCTAATCTTATCTCTTTTTTAGGTGTTTTTTGAGTCTTTTTCTGAAATCCATTGATTAAAATAACCAATTTCCCCATTTCGAAAAAGCAAAATATTCGAATGATATCGCTCCCCACTTGAACTCTAATTTCATAAAGCCCATCTGTGTTAGCGATATGTTTTAAATACATTTCAGGAACACATCAAAGGTAGTTAAGTTTCACTATAGTGCAACATTTAATTATCTATTCCTTAACTCATTCAAGAACTTTTTCGAGTCAAAAATCAACTGGCTTCTCGTTGCTGGGGCCACGATGACCGATTCGGTGTAGACTTCTAGGTCTTTTTCAATGATGGTGATGGTCACTTTTGTGAATTTGTATGGGCCCATGTGGCCGTTGTAGAAGAGCAGGGGCTCTTTTGGGGTGAAGAAGTTGAACATGTTTTTAGGGTTTAGTGGTTATAGACGCCGTGGCGGCGGAATTGAAAATGTCGGAGGGTTACGACTTGGTTTGGATCGTAGGTGATGGCGTTTTTTGAGATTAGTTTGAAGCTGAATTTCCGTTCTAACTTGACTTTGTGGTACTTTAGGAAGTAGTTGACGTCTTTTTCTGCAAGGGGAAGCGCTTCTTCCACTAAATTTTCGTAGCCTGCAAAGGATCGTTTGATGCGTTCTCGCATCCAATACACGCAAAGTTCGCGCGCGTTTACTTGGTGATAATGGGCAAAAATGATGACGAGGTCGAGGTCTGGGATGCGGTTGCCGTTTTCGTATTTGCTCAAAAGCCCGGCGTCGATCCCGAGATCCTGCGCCATCACGTGCAGCGGCACGGCACGGATGAGTTTTAGGTATCTAGCGAAGTGGTTAAACATATGGATTAGTGGTTTGGTGTTCCAAATGTATTTCCACCCATCCTGTCTTCCTAACAGCATATTGATAATGTGAATTTAGGGGCCTGAATTGGTATTTATGTGCTTTTGGTGCGCCTCAGAGGACTATTGAAGAAATATGGGCGCGGCGATGAGAGCCATTTCTAGGTATTGACAGATTGTGTCAAAACCTGGAAAAGCCGTTTTTCTAATTGAGAGCTATATGTATAAAAATTGCCTATAGACTCCTCAGGGCCAATATTACCCGTTTTAAAGCTAGAATTATCCTGTGTTACAGACACCATTGTGATATTTTGTGTATTTTTAGAAACAAAAACAGATTAGCATAGTATGGAAGAGTTTGATAATAATAAGGTGCCGGTAAAGAAGTTGTGGCAGGTGATTGTGGCGTCGAGTGTGGGGACGGTGATAGAGTGGTATGACTTCTATATTTTTGGGAGTTTGAGTGCGATTATTTCGGTTAGTTTCTTTCCGAAGGAGGATCCGACGGCGGCGTTCATTTCGACGTTGGCGGCTTTTGGGGCGGGGTTTGTGGCGAGGCCTTTTGGTGGGGTGCTTTTTGGGAGGTTGGGGGATTTAATAGGTAGGAAGTATACGTTTTTGTTGACGCTACTTTTGATGGGGGGATCGACGTTTACGATTGCGTTTATACCTAGTTATGAGAGGATTGGGTTGGTGGCTCCGGCTGTGCTTTTGGCATTAAGAATCATCCAAGGATTAGCACTAGGGGGCGAATATGGAGGCGCCGCGACTTACGTAGCGGAATATGCACCGGACGCCGAACGCGGGAAGTACACGTCCTACATCCAAACAACCGCCACGCTCGGTTTCTTCGTCTCTATCCTGGTCATCTTAGCGACGCAACAGCTTTTAGGCGATGCGGCCTTTAAGGACTGGGGCTGGCGGGTGCCTTTTGCACTTTCTGGTATTTTGGTCGTTGTATCCTATTTCATCCGCCGAAATATGGAGGAGTCTCCGCTCTTCTCTAAACTCAAGGTGGAAGGCAGACTCTCCGAAAATCCGTTAAAGGAAGCTTTCGCGAGTAAGGCGAATCGCCGCTTAATGCTGATTGCGATGTTTGGGGCGATTGTGGGGCAGGGGGTTGTTTGGCATACCGGACAATTTTATGCCCAGATCTTCATTAATAAAATCCTCCAGGTCGATTTCATCACAACAAACCTCATTATCGCAGCGAGTCTGGTGGTGGGCACGCCTCTCTTCGTGTATTTCGGGAGCCTGTCTGACCGGGTGGGTCGAAAGAAAATTATGCTGGGCGGTATGGCCCTCGCTGCGCTCGGGTACTACCCCCTTTTCTCGTGGATGTCAGCGATCGTAGCGGAGGAGGGCACCCTAACTAACGGCGCGATCTTCCTCACCTGGACTGGAAAGCTCAAACTGGCTTTCATTTGCAGCTTATTGGTGAGCTTCGCGGCAATGGCCTACGGCCCGATCGCCGCGTTCCTCGTCGAACTTTTCCCTACCAAAATCCGCTATACCTCCCTCTCCATCCCTTATCACTTTGCTAATGGGGTGTTCGGCGGATGTGCCCCTTTTGTGGCCACTTGGCTGGGAGCAATCACTCATTCGAATTTTGCCGGATTGTTCTATCCCATCGCCCTAGCGGCCTTAACGGTCATCATAGGCATGATTTATTTACCTGAAACCCAAGGCAAAGCCCTGAGCGACTAAAATAGGACTATTCGAATAATTAGCTTGAATTAAACGGAATTATCCCCATTAAATAAATTATACTTGACGCTAAACCAAAATGGGGGTATCTTTGTTTGTAAAATCTTTTTTTCTGAGGTCTATTTATTTGGGACTCAGGATGGCGAAGCCGTGGAGAGATATAAATAGAAAAGATAAGTGTGGTCCATCAGACCCATTCCTATGTGCAAATAATCGTTACTAATTAAATCGTCGATTTGTAGCAATAAATAGATTTGTATTTTTTTCTAGAGCAAATAAATTATAGTGAAAATATAGGTATTAGTGCGCAGTTTGGTGTGCAGTCATAATAAGAAATTTTAAAATTTAGTATATTGAAAAAGGCAATAATTACGGGTATAACAGGACAAGATGGTGCATATTTAGCTGAATTCCTGTTAAAAAAGGGTTACGAAGTTCATGGAATCAAAAGGAGGTCTTCTTTAATTAATACGCAGAGGATAGATCATTTATATCAAGACCCCCACACACCAAACCGAAATTTACATTTGCATTATGGGGACTTAACTGATAGTACTAATTTAATTCGTATTATTCAAGAAGTACAACCAGACGAAATTTACAACCTGGCTGCCATGAGCCACGTGCATGTAAGTTTTGAAGAACCAGAATACACAGCTAATGCAGATGGTATTGGTACACTTAGAATTTTAGAAGCAGTTCGTTTACTAGGCTTAATTAAGAAAACAAAAATTTACCAAGCATCTACATCAGAATTATACGGATTAGTTCAAGCAGTACCTCAATCTGAAACTACTCCATTTTATCCTCGTTCTCCTTATGCTGTTGCAAAATTATATGCATATTGGATTACAGTTAACTATAGAGAAGCGTATAATATGTATGCTTGTAATGGTATCTTGTTTAATCACGAGTCTCCACAAAGAGGGGAAACTTTTGTAACAAGAAAAATTACAAGAGCAACAGCAAAGATTGCTTTAGGGATAGACAATTGTTTGTACTTAGGAAACTTAGATGCCAAAAGAGACTGGGGGCATGCAAAAGATTATATTGAAGGAATGTATTTGATTTTACAACAAGAAAAACCGGAGGACTTCGTTTTGGCAACAGGTATAACTACAACGATTCGCGATTTTGTAAAAATGAGTTTTTCAGAGTTGGGAATTGAATTGGGATTTAGAGGTAGGGATGAAGCTGAGGAAGGTTATGTCGTAAAAAATAGGGGTGTATACAAATTGGAAGAAGGAACTGTTGTTGTAAAAGTTGATCCTAAATATTTTAGACCAACAGAAGTTGATTTATTAATTGGAGATCCAACTAAAGCAATGACTAAATTAGGTTGGAAACCTAAATACGATTTATCCGCGTTAGTTAAAGAAATGGTAGCGAGTGATGTTACTTTATTCAAAAAAGAATTACACATTAATCACAGTGGATTATAGTACTGGAGCAAACTATTAAAATATATAACTGGACACTATCGAATGGTAGGTTCTGGATTAGAACGTAAATTAAGAAAAGAAGGATATAAGAATATTGTTATAAGAACTTCAAGTGAATTGGATTTAAGAAGCCAGCAGGCCTTAAATATTTTTTTGAAAAAGAAAAGCCAAAATATGTAATACTAGCTGCGTCAAAAGTTGGAGCATACATGGAAACATTATTTATATAGCATAGTTTATTTACGATAACTTAATGATTGAGGCATATATTATTCAAAGTGCTTATTTGAATAAAGTTACTAAATTATTGTTTTTAGGTTCTTAATGTATAAATCCTAAAATGGCACCGCATTCATTAACAGAAGTGTATTTACTGAGTGGTTTCTTATAGCCAACCAATCAGCTCTATTTATTGCAAAAATTGTGTGTATCGAAATGTATGATAGTTATAGAGCCCAATATGGTTGTGATTTTATTTTAGCTATCCCACGAACTTGTAAGGCACAAACGATAATTACCATCCTGAAAATTCTCACGTAGTACCTGCCTCTGTGATAAGAATTGTTTTAGCAATAAACAACTCAAGCCCACTGTAAAAATTTGGTGTACAAGAACACCAAAAAGAGAATTTTACATGTAGACGATTTGGATGAAGCCTGCTACTTCTTATTACAAAACCAAAGTGAAAAGGTTTGAGTGAATATTGGCAGAGGAACAGATATTTCTATTAAAGAACTTGCTGAGTTGATAGTTGCAGAAGGTGGGAATGATGGCCAACTTGAGTTTGATACTACCAAGACAGACGGCACACCTCGTAAATTGTTAGATAAAATAAAATTAAAAAAATAGGATGGAAGTCTAATTTTTTTTTGAGTGAAGTTATTATGAAAACTTTCTCTGAGTTTTATCTAATAGATAACTTATATTTTTTTTAGAATTACGACTTTAAATATTGATTTAGATGTACATAATCTTGAGAACATGTGGGGGATTGGGGAATCAAATATTTCAGTCATTTTATGCACACCTAATTGGAGAAAAATATAGCACATCGAATATTTATCACCACCACTCTACTAATTATAAACGATTTGCTCCTTGGGAAAACGCATTTAATTTTCAAAAATGCAACATCGTTTTTAGATTATTGTTGAAATTTAGATTACCCAAAATATTGTTCAGATTAGGATTGTTAAAGACTGAGTATCTGAAAATTGGACCTTTATTAATTGTTGACGGTTATTTTATGAATACTGATCAATATAATTGTTTTTCAAAAGAACAAATTAATTTTGTTTTATGTAAAATAAGAAATAATGTATGTTCTGATTTTAAACCTGTTAACAAAACATTAGTTCACCTTCGTTTGGGAGATTTTTTTGATAATATTGAAGATGAGACAACCTACTTGAATGGAATATTTTTAAAAGTTAAAGAAAGTATTGATGTAATTTCAAGTGACGATCAAAAAGTTCTTGCGTATCTTAAAAAAAATCCATCCTTGAAAATCCAATTAGTGAAAACCACTAATTGGACTGGATTAGATATATTAAAGTTCGCAAGTAACTATAATAAGATTATTTATAATGGTAGCACTTTGGTATTCTGGTCAAGTATTTTGTCAGGCTCTTCTTTATCTTTTGATTACGAATTATTACAAAATAATTATATGAAACGCAATTGTATTAACTTAGTAAGTTTGGAGTTAATTTTTCGGCATAATAGATAAATAAGAGCAATTGAATTTTTCTAAGATTAATTACATTTTTGTTTTTGTATATTTTGTAATACCAATATTGGTTTTATGCCTTGGCCCAGTTGATTCTATTGGTCAAATTGAGCTAACAGCAGAACTTAAATTTGGAATATTAACATGCCTTTCAGTTACAGCTTTTACTTATCTGCTGACAATATTTTTCTTGCAAAAAGTATTTGTGCCCAAAATTGAGTATGCATTACTTCGAATAAGAGAATTAGATTCATCATCTCTTAAATTTTTTAATTTAATCATAATTTTATTTTTCACATTTTATGGCATTTGGTTACTTAATAAAATAGATTTTTCTATGTCTAGAGATGAGCGGTTCGAATTAATCGATAACCACCCAATTGGCCCACTATTTATGTTAATGATTAAGTTAGGAGCTTTAACATCTATTATTTCAATTTTAAAAGGGAAAAAACTCTACCCCATAATCTTTATATCTGTAATAGCCAGTATTACTTTCCTCACTTTATCCCGATCATTATTAGTTTTGGTAATTTTGCCTATAATTCCTTTCACTAACTTTTCATCTACAAAAACGTTGATATTAATGATAGTAATTTTCTTTTCTAGATATATATTAACTGATAATTTAGATTTATCATGGGATTGGTGGATTGTTTTTGGATTTGGCGAAATGCTTGGTGTTTTATTTGGCCCACTAGTAATTATGAAAATCAATCCTAGTGTAACAATTTTCGAATCTTTCAATTTCATATTAAATGCAATTCCAGGCGTTTCAATTTTTACATTATTTTTTGCTAATGGAACACGAGTACCGGAATTAGCTATTTATGTAAATAATTTAACAAAAAAAAACTTTGATATTTACGGAGTAGCCTCAACACCTTACAGTGATCTACTTTTGTCTCCCTCTACATTTTTGGTAAGTTGTTTTATGTTAATAGTTTCTTTTTTGTATATAGCTTTCCCCAAAAAGTTTAATCAATTTGCGATTTATCTTATTGTTAGTTTCTATATTGCATTTGGATTTTCAATAACTTCATTCTACCGGTGGAGCTTCAGTGGAGCTGTTTATACTTTGCTTAGAGATACAGTACTTTTTCTAATTTTCATAATTGGTATCAAACAAACCAGTAACTACTGTCGAAAATATTTATCTAAAAATAATGCTTAAAAAAATAGCAATTTCAAGTTTTTTTAATGTTTTGACTCAGGTTATAGTTGCTGTTCTAGGTATATTTTTATCCCCATATATTGTTGAAGGTTTAGGATATAAAAACTACGGGATTTTTAATATATTAACTCTTATTCTTGGAGTCTCTGTTTTATTTGATTTTGGTTTTAGTAAAGCATTGGTTAAATACTCGGCTGAGTATACTGTAAACGGTAATCAAAAGGTATTTAGAGAAATTTTTTGGTTTACATTTTGGGTTCAATCAATAATAGGTTTTAGTCTAAGTATAGCAATATTTACTTGCGCTCAAAACATTTCAATTGCAATTTTTAAAACATTAAATCATGAAACTTTAAATTCTATCAAATGGCTTGCTATTGGCTTTCCTATAACGATGCTTATTTCCTCAATAAGAGGAGTGTTAGAAGGATTGATGTTATTTAAACAAGTGAATTTAATTAAACTTTTTTTAAATAGTTCAATTTTTATAATACCAGCTTTATGTCTTTTTTTTGGCAAGAAAAATCTATTAGATGTTATAATTTTAATTACCATAATTAGATTATTTGTGTTTTTATGTTCTTTTTATCTTCTACTAAGAAATAATCCCTTTCTATTTACTCATTTTAACTTTAAACTTAGAATGAGTTCTAATAATATTGTATCATTCAGTAGTTGGGTTGCTGTGACAAATTTAATAGTTCCATTAGTAGGCCAAATAGATAAAATTCTTATTTCATCTATTTTAGGATCTAGTTTTGTTACGTTTTACACTTTACCACTTGATTTGATAAGTGGGTTGTATTTGATACCAAATAGCATAATAATTGTTCTATTCCCTTTGTTTTCAAAAATATCACATGACTATATTCTTTTAAAAGAATATGCAAAATCTGCAACCAAAGTATTGCTGTTTTTAATGTTACCACTATCACTTATTTTTTCCACTTTTTCTTATGAATTTTTGAAATTTTGGCAAGGTGAAATTATTGCTAATAATAGTAAATTAGTTTTAGCAATATTAGTATTGACAATACCATTGACCTCTGTCTCATGGATTTATTCAAATATTTTATTAGCACTTGGAAAGTCAAGGATATTAGCATTTAATTTACTGTTTCAAGGAATTATATTTACTCCATTACTATTTTTTTCGGTTAAATTTTGGGGAATTTTGGGTGCTGTTTTTGTTGTTTTTTTTCGACATATTGTGGAATCTTCAATTTATATTTTGGTAACAGTAAGAAAAATCGGTATTTCTTTTATTGATAGGGATTTTATAACATTTATTTCTTCCATTACATTTCTTTTATTAAGTGCCCTATTAAACTATTTTTATTTAACTAATTTCTCTTTTAATAAATTATTATTCGTTAGTGTAGAAATTGTGCTCTATGTTTATCTATGTTATACTTTTGTAATAAGTAAAATTGAAAAGCTACTAATAAAATCAGCTATTAAAAAATTATGAAAATATTAATATGCACCCACACTTACCTACCTGATGTTAATGGTGTTGCTCAAGCAGTTAATTTTCAATATAAATTGTTACTAGAATTAGGCCATCATGTAGATATTGTGGCAAGTAATAATGATAGGGACTTCCCTGAAATAGTTCGCTCGTTTAAGATATCAGGAACTGGAAGATTATTTGATAAATTTTCTGGACAAATTGATGAATATTTGAATTTTTTAGAAAATTCGGAGTATGATTTAATTTTTTTCCATTGCTGGGAAACTTGGGTCACTGAGCTTCCACTTATATTAAAGAAGTCCAATTTCAAGAAAGTTATTTTTAGTCATGGCACTTCACATACGATTAAAATTAATAGTGCAAAAAACTTTTTAAGGCGTTTAATTTTTCTGCCTTTTAGTAGATCTTTTGCTAAACGAATGAGGTTTTTTGATCATTATGTGTTCTTAACTAATTATGGGAATTCGGATCGATTTATGGATAAGTTGTTCTTTGACAATAATAAACTAAATAATTATTCAGTTATACCCAATATTGCGATTTGTCATTCTGAAATAATTAAAGGCAAGTTTTTAAAAAATTTTTCATTGCCTTGTAAAAAAATTGTTTTGTGTGTTTCTAATTTTTCTAAATCCAAAGGTCAAGATATTGTTTTGAAAGCTTTTAAAGAAATCAACCCTGATAAATATATTTTGGTTTTCATTGGTTCTGTCGAAAATTCTTATTCAATTAAATTGAAACAAGATGCAAAAAGATTGTTAAATAAATCTGTTTTTTTTCTTTCGGGACTTGATAGAGATGATATCTATCAGGCATATGTAGATTCGGATTTTTTTGTTTTTTGTTCTCAAACTGAAGTGCAACCACTTGTAATTTTAGATTCTATTGCATCTAAATTGCCATTTATCTCAAGTGATGTGGGGTGTATTTCTGAGATTAAAGGAGGGTTGGTTTATAAAAGCTATGAAGATTTAAAAAATAAAATGATTTTATTTTTTGATGACGAATTGATGAAAGCCCGGCTATCTAAAGAAGGATTTGATGATTTTATTGAAAATTATTCTTTTGAAACAGTAAAGAATAAATATTCTATTCTATTAAACAGATTAATAAAATAATTATGAAAGTATACCTGTCAAATCCATATGGAACAATACCGGGAGAAGACTGGAGGGAGTACCGTTTTTTTCTTTTGGCAAAAGCTTTAGCAAGTGAAGGACATGAGGTAGTTTGGTTTACATCAACATTTTCGCATCACTTTAAGAAAGAAAGATCAATTGTATCAAAAATTATTTTATCTGAAAACAATATTAAAATTCATTTAATTAAATCAAGGCCTTATAGAAATAATTTTTCTTTCGGAAGAATTTTTAGAGATTTAACTTACGGTATTAATTTAATTAAAACATTAAATAAAGAGTATACTTTTCCTGATTTATTTTTTGTTGGTGATTCTCCATTATTATTTTATTATCCAAGTTACTGGTATTGTAAAAAAAATAATATCCCTTATATAATTGATCAAATGGATTTGTGGCCTGAGCTAATTGTTGATTCTTTTCCTCAAAAAATAAGACCGATAATTAATATGTTTTGTTACCCGATTTATGTTACAAGGAGAATTGTTTTTGACAATAGTTTTGGCTTTATTTCGCTGGCTCAAAAGTATCTACAAATACCTAAGTTGATATCAAAGAATATTGCTGATCGGCCTAATTCGGTTATATATAATGGAATTGATGTTGATGAATTTAGAAAGTCAATGACTATTCAGGATGACGAAATAAATAATAAATTAGGTTTGAAACCTGACGATGAAATTTGGTTTATTTTCGCCGGCACTTTGGGTCCGTCCTATGATTTAAAAACGATGTTAAATGGTTTTCTAAAATTTGATAACACAAAAGTTAAATTAATTATTGCTGGTGATGGCAGTGAAAGATATTTTATAGAAAAATTTATTGAAGATAATTATATGAGCAATGTAAAATATCTAGGAAAGATTTCTAAGAATGCATTGCCATATTTGTATAGCAAATGTGATGTGGGTTTGAATATTTATGGAGAGTATTCAAATGTTGAAATGTCTGATAAATTCTATGACTACACCGCTGCGGGACTAATTGTAATAAATTCTCTTAAAGGCGAAGTAAGGAATTATATAAATGAATATAGTATTGGATATAATTATACTGCTTCTAATTTACCTTCATTCATTAATGTTCTTGAAAGAATTGTAGAAGATAGTTGTTTGTCTATAATGAAGTTAAATTCATTTAATTTAGGTTCAAGATTTGATCAAAAAAATCAAATATCAGTTTTTAAGAATTTTGTGAAAGCAATCGAGCAAAAAATGTTGAATTCAAATTAAGTTCTAATATGAACAATATGTATGGTTCATATCAGAACTTATTTTTATCACTTCTTCTATTAGTTTAAAGTGAATATCAGCATCATATAAATCAAACTTATTAGAAGCGCGATTAATAATTTTTAATTTTGTAAATTTTAGTTACACATGAAATATAGATTAGCCAAATTTTGTGATTCCAAATCATTAGCCAATTTACATATTGAGTGTAGTAAATATCAACAAGGTGGGTTTATGCATACTTTGGGGATTCATTTTTTATCAAAATATTATGAAATTACCATTAAAAACAAGTACAGTGTTATTATTGTGGTTGAAGATGAAAAAGGTGTTATTGTTGGATTTCACTCTGGAACATTGGATGCTGAGGAGCATTATAATAGTTTAAAAGAAAATAAATTTAAATTTATATTGCCTGTTTTTTTAACTATAATCAGAAATCCAAATTTATTTTTTGAAATCTATACTAGGTATAAGTCTATCTCTGTTGATAAAAATTTAAATTTTGGTGTTAAGTCGGGAATAAGAGGAGAATATTGGGGTTGGTTACCAAGCATGCCTAATTCTGTTGAATCAGTTAACTTACATAGGGTGTGGCATTTAACTCTAAAACAGCTAGGTGCCACTTATGTTAGGTCTGAGGTAGATATTGTAAACGAGCGAATTTACAGAAGTATCAAGGTAATGGGTGGATTTATTTTGCAGGAAATAACGTTGCATGATGGGCGAAAGCGCGCCATTGTAGAATATGATTTATCAAAATATTAAAACATATACATTTTATGAAATATAACATCCTAGATTATTTTCAAGAATCTATTATTAAATCTGGAAATAAAACAGCGATTATTGAGGGCGAAAATAAAATTACATTTAAAGAATTAAATACTAATTCAAAATTATTAGCTTCTTTTCTAATAAAAAAAATTGATGTTGTAAATAAGCCCATAGCCGTTTTCTTGCCAAAATCCATAAATAGCGTAATAGCTAACATTGCGATAACATATAGTGCTAATGCTTATATGAATTTAGATGTTAAAACCCCTATTGAAAGAATAAGTAATATTATTAAGTTAATTTCTCCTTCTTTGATAATTACAAATTCTCAATATTTTAATTTATTAAATGATATAGAATTAGATGTTATAATAGTAAATATTGACGAAGTTGATTTTTGTCAAAATTTTGATAGTTTGTCAATACAAGATAGATTAGAAAAAGTCATTGATACTGACCCTCTGTGCATTATAAATACTTCTGGTTCTACTGGTACACCCAAGGGTGTTGTATTAAATCATCGAAGTTTCATTGAGTTTACCGAGTGGGCATTAAATACTTTTAAAATATTAGATACAGAAGTAATTGGTTCATTGTCTCCCTTGGTGTTCGACATTTATAGTTTTGAGTTATGCTTGTTAATGTCTAAATCATCGACTTTAGTTCTAATTCCAGATAGTCTTACACCATTCCCCATAAAGATTTTACATATTCTTGAACAAAATCAAGTCACATTTATATTTTGGGTTCCAACTATTATGGTCAATATTGCAAATATGAACTTGTTAAGTAGTGTTGAATTAAATTCTTTAAGAACTGTATGGTTTGCAGGAGAAGTTTTTCCTACAAAGCAATTCAATTATTGGAAAAAACATCTTTCACGGACTATTTTTGCAAATCTATATGGTCCAATAGAAATCACCTTAGATTGTACATATTTTATAGTTGACAGAGATTTAAAAGATGACGAGCCTATTCCCATTGGTAAGGCTTGCAAAAATACTGAAATACTTATCCTTAATGATGAAGACAAACTCGTAAGTCAATTTGAAGAAGGCGAACTTTGTGTACGTGGTACATCTTTAGCGATGGGTTATTATAATAATCCAGAAAAAACAAGTGCTGCATTTGTTCAAAATCCTTTGAATAAGTCTTATCCGGAGATAATATATAGAACTGGAGATATTGTATCTATAAATGAATCAAATGAGATTATTTTTAAAGGAAGGAAGGACAGCTTAATTAAACACTTAGGATATAGAGTAGAACTTGGAGAGATAGAGCATGTGGTTGTAAACACTTTAAAGCTTGTAAAGAATGCATGTGTTGTTTATCAATATTATAAAAAAGAGATAACTATGTATTATGAGTCAGATGTTGAAATTAAAGTTTCAGATTTTAGAATAAAAATTGGAACTGCACTCCCCAAATATATGATTCCTACAGTTTACATTAAACTTGACTCATTGCCAAGAAATACAAATGGTAAAATTGATAGACTATATCTTAAAGAAAAAATAAATTCATGAAAATAGTATTTTTTGGAGAAGATTCATTTAGTTTATTAGCTTTAAATTCATTAGTTGAAGCTAAACATGAAATTTTAGGGGTTTATTGTCCTAAATATAGCAATAACATTCATAATAAACTTGAGAAGTATTGTTCACAAAATGCTATTACATTTGAAAGAATTAGTAATTTTAATGAGTGTGATTTCGTTAATAAAATTAAATTTATTCAACCAGATTTATTAGTAATTTGTCATTTTCAGAAGATTATTAATAGAGAGCTAATATGTGCGTCTAAATTTGGATCAATAAATTTACATCCTTCATTACTTCCAAATTACAGAGGTATGGCACCACAACATTGGCCATTAATCAATGGAGAAAAAGAAACCGGAATTACTGTACATTTTGTAGACGAAGGTGTAGATACTGGAGATATTATTATTCAAAAAAGAATAAATATTGAAAATGATTGGTATGTTTTTGATCTTCAAAATCATATGAGATCAATTTACAGAACTATTATAAAAGAAGCTGTTGATATTTTAATGAATGGAAATAAAAAATATTTTATTCAAAAAGACTTGGTTGGTAGCTACTATGGTAGACTTAAAATTGAAGATTGTCATATTGGATTAGATTTTTCCTGTAATCAGGCGTATAACCTCATTCGGGCAGTTTCATATCCATATTATGGAGCTAGATTTGGGGATTTAATTATCTGGAAAGCAGAAGTCATGGATTCTATTAATCATGAATTTATGGCTATTTCTAATTCCGAAATGGGATATATTGATTTAGGAAATGGTAATAGGTTTATTAAATTTAAAGATGGAGTTTTGAAAATAATTAAATGTGAGAAATATGAAAAATCGAATAATTGAAATTTTAAAAGAAATTAGATCTGATATTGACTTCAATATTGATACTGATTTTATAGAATCTGGGATGTTAGATTCTTTCGATATAGTAAGTTTTGTAACAACTATTGATGAAGAATTTAATATATCGATTAATGGAACAGATATTCTTCCTGAGAATTTTCAAAGTATTGATGCAATTATGCAATTACTATCTAAATACAACATCAAATCGTGAGATTTTTTTTCAAAGATAAAAAGATAACCAGTATACTTTCAATTCTTCCTCAAAAAGAAGTTTTCTTTGAAGATGAAATAGAGAATTATAATTTTTCTATCAATCAATCTTTAAAGTTAAAATCAGTGATGGGATACAATAAGAAAAGGATAGCTAAAGAAGGTGTAACAAGCTCAGATTTATGTGTTGCAGGGCTTGAACATCTAATAAATGACGGAATATTGAAGAAAGATGAAATTGACGCAGTTGTATTTGTAAGTCAATCTCCAGATTATATTATGCCCCCAACCAGTAATACAATTCAGGGTAGATTAGGATTAAAAGAAGATATAATTTGTTTTGATATTAATCAGGGTTGCGCAGGTTATATCATTGGACTAATTCAATCTTTCATGTTATTAGACCAGTCTGAAATAAATAAAGTTGTTTTGTTAAATGCTGATGTACTTAGTCCAAAAGTTTCTAAGAAAGATAGAAACAGTAATCCATTGATTGGAGATGGAGCAGGAATAACAGTAGTTGAAAAATCATCCGAACAATCTAATATTTTTTGTTCATTGAAAATGAATGGATCAGGTGCGTTCGCACTTCAGATCCCAGCTGGTGGTGCAAGATTACCTATTAGTGAAGATACAAGCTTAATTGTTGAAGATTCTCATGGTAATTTAAGAAGCAGTAATCATTTAGTTATGAAAGGTGACCAAGTCTTTAACTTTGTTCAAGCCGAAGTGCCAGGGTTAATTGAAGATGTTTTAAATTATTCAAAATTGCAAAAAGATGATATTGATTACTTTTTGTTTCATCAGCCAAATAAATTCATGTTGCATAAACTCGCTGATAAAATTGGTATTTCGAGAGATAAAATGCCCTCAAATATTGTCGAAAATTTTGGAAATGCCAGTGGTGCCACAATTCCAATAAATATTGCTTTTAATCTTCCTGAGATAATTAAAGAAAAATCATTAAAAGTTTGTCTTTCAGGTTTCGGTGTAGGTCTTGCATGGGGAGCAATCACAATAGATTTAAATAAAAATATATACATAAATACAATAAATTACTAAAACATGGAAAAATTTAAAGAAAAGTTAATTGACATTTTTGAAGTATCAAGTATTTCTAATAGTGATGTAATTAAGGATTTTGATACTTGGGATTCATTGACGCTTTTGTCATTAATCGCAGCAGTGGACTCAGAATTTAATTTACAGTTAAATGCATCTTTATTCGATCAAGTGACTACTATCGGTGAATTGTTAATCTACATTGAAAATCACAAGAAATAAGTGAGGTATACATTGATAACTGGGGCAACTTCAGACATTGGTTGCAGTATTGCCCTTTCTTTGAGCAGCGATCAAAATTTATTATTGATTGGTAGAGATAGTTTTAAATTATATCAGTTAAAACTAAATTGCAATAATTCTCAAAATCATAAGATTCTAGTATTAGATTTCAATAATATTAATTGTTTAAGAGCTAATTTGTGTAAATTTATAGAGTCAGAAGAAATAGTTGTTGATAATATTATTCATTGTGCAGGAATGATTAAAGTAATGCATATGCGTAGTGTTGATTTATTGAGTATTAATCAAATTTTTAATGTCAATGTTTTCTCTATAATAGAAATAATTGCAACATTATTAAATAAAAGGTTAAATAATTCTAAAATAAACAACATTGTACTTGTTTCTGCAATTTTGGCGAGATTTGGGTCAACAGGACATCACTTGTATTCATCCTCAAAAGCGGCCTTAGATGGTTTAATGCGATCACTAGCTGTTGAATTGGCTCCCAATACCAGAGTTAATTCTGTTTTACCTGGTGCTGTTAAAACAAAAATGTCACATGAATTACTTTCAAATGAAAATGTACTTAACAAATTAAACAATGACTATTTGTTGGGCATAGGTGAACCAAGTCAAATAGCAACTGTTGTTAAATTTTTGATTTCTGAAGATTCTTCATGGATTACAGGTCAAGAGTTTATTGTAGATGGTGGTAGATCAATTAATATAAAAAATAACTAGAATGGTTTTTTTTCAAACACTTAATAAAACATTAGTTACTAAAGATGATTTAGTTAAATCTTTAGATGAGCTAAATGTATATGATACTGATTATCTGTACATTCATTCAAGTATGTCTTTTGGATTACCTAATCCAAATTTGGGTAGGAGTAAAATATTGAATGAATTGTTAAACATATTCATAGATTTTAAAATAAAAAATATATGTTTCCCAACATTTACATTTAGTTTTTGTAATGGAGAATCATTTCATGTACAGGAATCTAAATCTAAAATGGGAGCATTAAATGAATATGCTCGGATGTTCCCATCTTCGGTCAGGTCAATTGATCCACTAATGTCGAATGTTTTAATTGGTGAGGACTTAGATTTAGTTACTAATTTATCTAAAAGTTCAATAGGTAAAGGTTCAACATTTGATAAACTTCACAACAAAAAAAATGTAAAATTCCTATTTTTGGGAACGAAGGTTGGAGACTGCTTTACCTATATGCATTATATTGAAAAAATTGTTAACTCTGATTATCGATATGATAGAGTTTTTGAAGGTCAAATTACTGATAAAAATAGCACTTACACGGATTCCTATGAATTATTTGTTAGATATAAAGGTATTTACGCAGGGCATGGATCTTACATTTACGAACAGACAATGCTTGATAAAGGGATTTCGAAAAAACTTCCTTTAGGGGACTCATTCATTACTATTCTTGATGAACCAAATGCATATGAATTGTATTTCGATTTAATCAAGAAAGATCCCAATTATTTTTTAGATCCTAAATCGGTGTTTACTTATGATAAAACATTCGAGGTTAAAGATATGGTAGCATTGTAATGCTTATTACTTGTTTTCAAAATATTTTCTTAAAGGCGAACTCGTATTTAATTGAAATAGATGATCAATTAATAGTGATAGATCCGTCAGAGGATACTTTGTTCATTCAAATGATACTTCAAAAGAAAAAATTGTTAAGATATATTATTTTAACCCATGAACATATTGATCATATAATGGGTATAAATAGGTTGAAGAAAATGTTTGAAAAAGTAAGTATTGTAGCAACTGACTATACCTCAACAGCAATACCAAATCCAAAGAAGAATTTATCAGTTTTTCATGGCTTTGAATTTGTAGGCGTAAATGTTGATAAGATAATTTTGACATCTGATCTCATAAAAATAAATGATTATTTATCAATTAATTTATTTCCGTGCAAAGGACATTCTCGAGGGGGCATGTTCATTAAAATTGGTGATTATTTATTTTGTGGCGATGAATTTATTTTTGAAATGAAAACAGTAACAAAGTTGCCTGGAGGTAATTCTAATGAAGTTATTAAGTCATTTGATTTTTTAAAAGCAAATTTCCATAACGAAACAATAATATACCCTGGACATGGCGAAAAATTCCTTTTACGTGAACTTAAAATATGGTAGAATATGAAAATACCTTTTTCGCCACCTAACATCAATGAAGATGTTATAAACGAGGTTGTCGATACGCTAACATCAGGATGGATCACTTCAGGACCTAAGGTTAAAGCTTTGGAAACTGAGATTTGTAATCTAACTGGAGTTTCTGGATCTGTTTGTGTTAACTCATGGACATCTGGAGCAATTTTGGTATTGAAATGGTTTGGCGTAAAAGAAGGAGATGAAGTTATTATTCCTGCTTACACTTACAGTGCTACTGCATTGGCAGTATTGTACTGTGGGGCTAAACCTGTTATGATAGATATAACAGGAGATTTTACCATTGATGTAAGTTTAATTGAAACGGCAATCACTTCAAAAACTAAAGTGATTATGCCTGTTGACATTGCCGGGTGGCCTTGTGATTATGACTCAATTATTAATCTTGCGAATAAATTTTCAGTTAAAGAAAAATTTGTTGCAGAATCTGAGAAGCAAATACTTCTAGGCAGGATTTTAGTAGTATCAGATGCAGCTCATTCAATCGGAGCCATTTATAAAGGGGGGGCAGTAGGTAAGTTAACAGATCTTACTATTTTTTCATTTCATGCGGTAAAAAATATTACTACGGCTGAAGGCGGTGCCATATGTATTAACCTTCCTAAGGCATTTGATAACGAGGAAGAATATAAGTTGATGAAACTATATACACTTAATGGCCAAAATAAAGATGCTTTTACCAAGTCTCAAGCAGGTGGTTGGAAGTATGATATTTTATTTGCAGGCTTGAAAGTAAATCTTCCAGATTTAAACGCTGCAGTTGGTTTGGCACAAATAAGAAGCTATAGCTCATATCTTCTATTAGAAAGAAAACGGGTAGCATTACGTTATCAAAAATTTTTTAAAAAGTTTGAAATCTTTCAACTTCCACCACTGCAAGATGAAACAAGGGAGTCTTGTTATCATCTATATGCTTTGAGAATAAATGCTATTACTGAGATTCAAAGAGATAAAATGATTGAAGAAATTACAGTAAATGGAGTTTCTGTAAATGTGCACTTTATACCAATGCCTATGTTGACATTGTTTAAAAATCTCGGCTATAAAATAGAAGATTATCCAGTAGCTTATGATAATTATTCTCGAGAGATATCTTTGCCAATTTATCCGCAATTAACTAATGAGCAGATAGATTATATCTGTGAAGTAGTGCTCTCCTCCTACAAAAATGTTGTGCTTAATGATTAGAGTTGTAGATTTCTTATTCTCATTGATAGGTCTTATAATATTATCACCTATATTTTTAATAATTGCTCTTTTAATTAAGTTTAGCTCAATTGGACCTATTTTTTATAAACAATTAAGAATTGGTTTAAATGGAGCAGAGTTTGAAGTTTATAAATTCCGTACAATGCGACTTAACGCTGATAGGTCAGGTCTTATAACTGTTGGGGGACGCGATCCAAGAGTAACTCAAATAGGCTATTATTTGAGAAAGTATAAATTTGATGAATTCCCGCAACTTATTAATGTGTTAATTGGCCAAATGAGTCTAGTTGGCCCGCGTCCAGAGGTAAAAAAGTATGTCGACTTATACACGATTGAGCAAAAAAAAGTGTTATCGATTCGACCGGGTATTACAGATTGGGCGTCAATTTATTACCGCAATGAAAATGTTATTTTAGAGAAGTCAACAAACCCTGAGCATGACTACATCAATATAATTTTGCCGAATAAAATTAAATACAATTTGATTTTTATTAATAATAAAGGCCTTCTCGAGTATTTTAAGATAATATTGTTTACATTTTGGAAAATTATCATTCCTAGTTGATTTTAAATGATGGATATTTTATAATTCATCATGTATAAAATTAATAATTTTTATTCGAGGCTGATATTACAATTCTACATGTTGCTAAACCAATTTATATATGGTTTAAATCAAATTATATTCATCACCTCAGCTAACATTATAACGGGTCAATTACTAATAATATTTAGTGATAAATTTTACAGCAATATTAAGGTTGACAAACTGAAGCCAAGATTCATATGCTGGGCACAGATTAATCGGAATGATATAATCTCCATCTAGGCTAAGGGGGCTTTAAAGAGAGTAAATCGGTTTGGTTTGATGATAGTGGTAAGAACCTTTTCTTAAGTACTTTTTAGTAAGGGAGTGGCTCATTGATTTGGAATTAGAATTTGTTAGGAGAAGCTCGCTGGAAAGCGGGCTTTTTTTTGTTTATGTAGTATTTATAAATGACCATTAAATAAAAATCTGTTGATCTTTGAGGCTAAATCTTCGCTTCTCCTAAATTTTAGCTAAATTTGCATAACTATATACGTACCATAATACTTTAGTATGAAATTATTCAGTCGCATTCTTTTGACCCTTTCCTTCATTTTACTGGTTCATGCGGCCTTCTCTCAGGCAAAACGTAAAGTAGAAGATCTTAGTGATGAAGAAATTGCAACCTTCTTCGAACGTGCCCAATCCAGCGGTATGACGGAAGCTCAACTAGAAAAAGCAGCGAAAGCACAGGGTTATACTTCTGCGGATATAGCTAAAATGCGTAGCCGTTTAACGCAGATAGGGGATACGAAAACGAAAGAAAAAACGACAACAGCTAAAACAAAGCCTTCTTCTAAAAGAACGGTTTCGGGGAAATTAAGCACGAAAAAGGGGACTAAAAATACGGATGAGGAAGACTCTGAAGAGCTTACAATGGAGGAAGAGGAGATTGATTCTACTCTATTGCCTAAGAAAAAGATTTATGGCGCAAACCTGTTCAATAACAAGAAACTAAACTTCGAGCCGGATTTACGTATCGCCACACCTGTGAACTATATGCTGGGACCAGATGATGAGTTGAATATTGACATCTTTGGCGAAGTGATGGACAATTATACGGTTACCGTGAGTCCAGAAGGAACGGTGAAGATTCTAAACTTGAGCCCTATTTATGTGAATGGATTAACAGTAGAGGCAGCCTCTGCACGCATTGTTAGTCGTTTAAGGCAATTATACCAGGGATTAAATCGTCCAGGAAGTGGATCGTCTGCGATCATCACGTTAGGAAATGTGCGCAGTATAAAAGTAACCTTAGTGGGTGAAGTGGAGAATCCGGGTTCATACACCATTTCTTCTTTGGCAACCGTATTCAACGCTTTATACTTAGCGGGGGGGCCTAACGAAAATGGTTCATATCGCAGTATTCGAGTAATAAGAAATAACAAAGTGGTTCGCACTTTGGACTTATATGATTTCTTATTAAAAGCAGATCAAAAAGACAACATCCAATTAAAAGACCAAGACATCATCCGCGTGGGAGATTTTGATTCCCATGTCGAATTAGCTGGGGAAGTAAGACGTCCCATGGTTTTCGAGGCAGTTAAAGGCGAGACCTTAAAAGACATCCTGCGCTATGCGGGAGGCTTTACCGATAAGGCCTACACTTATTCGTTAACTGTACGTAGAAATACTTCGCGTGAGTTGAAATTATTAAACATTACTCAAGATGAGGTAGCGACTTTCCAGCCTCAAAATGGAGATTCGATTTCCGTGGGTAAAATCATCGAGCGCTATGAAAACCGCGTAACAGTAAGTGGTGCCGTATTTAGACCCGGCGTATTCGCGATTGAAAATGGATTAACGACGGTAAAAGAATTGATCAAACGCGCGGAAGGTCCACGTGAAAATGCGTTCCTAAATCGTGCAACTATATCGCGTAGAAAAGAAAACTACGACCCGGAAATGATCTCTTTTGATTTAGGGAAAGTATTAAGAGGGGAGTTAGCAGACATCGCGTTGCACCGCGAAGATTCCCTAACAGTTTATTCGTTGGATTCCTTGCGGGAATACCAGAAGGTCAGCATCTACGGAGAAGTAAACAAACCGGGTATTTTCGAATACCGCGCAGGAATGAAAGTGGCTGATTTAATTTTACAAGCTAAAGGCTTTAAAGAGGCGGCGAGTTATGCGAAAATCGAGTTATCCCGCCGCGTAATTACACATGGTAATGATAATGGAACAAATGAAAAAATCATTGTGAAGACCTTCGATATAGATGGTAGTTTGAATATCACTAACGAGGTAAGTCAATATGAACTAAAACCATTTGACATCATCTCCATCCGTCGATCACCTAATTATGAAGTGCAACGCGGGGTAACTATCGAAGGAATGGTGAACTACCCAGGTCGTTATGCGATTCCGAAGGATGATCAGAAAATTGCTGATTTGATTTTTGAGGCAGGTGGGTTAAAGCCGGAGGGATATTTAGATGGTGCTATCTTATACCGGGATTCTACGGTTGTGGGGGTAAAACTTTCGGAGATTTTACGAAACCCAGCATCGAAAAACAACCTATTACTGATGGAAAATGATCGTTTGGTGATTCCACGTGTATTAGAAACGGTTAAATTATCCGGAGGAGTTCAAAACCCGATTGCGATTGCTTTCGTAGATGGATACAGCCTGCAAGACTATTTAGATGGTGCAGGTGGATACACGGAATACGCGGACAAGAAGAATGTGTATGTAAAAGCACCGAATGGTATTTCTACGAAAAGAAGACGGTTCTTATTCTTTAAGATTAACCCGAAAGTGTTACCAGGTTCAGAGATTGTAGTACCAGAATTCCCTACGAATATGAAAAAGGGTCTAACTACAGCGGAAGCAGTAGGGTTGTCTTCTGCCTTAGTTTCCGTCGCGCTTACGTTGACTACTCTCATTAACAATTTGACTAAATAAGAGCCATGTCTACGTTAGAAAATAATCAAATAGAAGATAGCGGGGAAATTTCGATCAATTT